>CETH01139311.1_pt1 | contig 22448 bp, 19 predicted proteins | sample 361461 | NCBI WGS metagenome assembly CETH01 (sample SAMEA2622695, study PRJEB7988) | marine metagenome | isolation source: saline water (ENVO:00002010), including
CCAACCCATTGCTGGGGCGTTGGACTGCAGTTCCGCCAATTCGGTGACATATTCTTCGGGCAGCATGTCGGGAACGGTAGACATGATCTGTGCGACTTTCATCAGCGGGCCTTTTAATCCACCTAGTGCCTGTTTCAGGTCTTCTGCATGCTTGCCCTTATCAAGGTTTAATCCGAGGTAGCGTTCCCCCGCGACCCGCGCCGCTAAGCCCCCTACTGCGCGACCAACTTTGGCATAGCGCTTAGCTCGGCTGCCAAACGAATTGTTTTCAGTAGGGTCAGTCACTCCATTACTTCCAACTCATCGATCATTACGCCAACAACATTGAGGCCTTTTTTCCAGAAGGCAGGATCCGAGGCGTCAAGTCCGAACGGCGCCAGCAGTTCTTTGTGGCGCAGGGTTCCACCAGCACGAAGCATATCCAAATATTTTTCGGCAAAGCCGCCCGCCGATTGCTCGTAGACGGCATAAAGAGAATTTACGAGGCAGTCACCGAATGCATATGCGTAAACGTAGAATGGTGAGTGTATGAAATGCGGAATATATGTCCAGTACCAGCGGTAGTGCTCATCGAACCGGATGGCAGGGCCGAGGCTATCAGCCTGCACCTCCATCCAGATATCACAGATCTCTTCTGCGGTCAGTTCTCCATCTCGGCGCGCGGTGTGTACCCGAAGTTCGAAGTTGAAGAATGCGATCTGCCGAATGACTGTATTCAACATATCCTCGACCTTGCCGGCCAACATCACCTTGCGTAACGTTGGATCTTCTTCGGTGCGCAACATCTTCCGAAATGTCAGCATCTCGCCAAATACCGAAGCTGTTTCAGCTAGGGTGAGCGGTGTATTCGCCATCAGGTTGCCCTGCGGTGCGGCTAAAACTTGGTGGCAGCCGTGCCCCAACTCGTGGGCAAGCGTCATAACATCGCGGACCTTTCCCTGATAGTTCAGCAAAAGATAAGGATGTGATGACGCCACCGTTGGATGGGCGAAAGCACCAGAGGACTTACCTTCTCTAACTGGCGCATCAATCCAGGCATTATCGAAAAATTTCTGTCCTATATCGGCAAGATCGGACGAGAAATCACGATAAGCTGTCAGAACAGTCTCTTTCGCCTGATCCCAAGTGACAAAAGTGTTATCGGCCTCTGGCAAGGGAGCGTTCCGATCCCAATAGTCGAGGCAATCCTTATCAAACCATTTCGCTTTCATCTTGTAATAACGGTGAGATGCCTCGGAATAAGAATCGGTCACAGCGGCGTTGAGCGCGTCAACGACCTCATCTTCAATCTCGTTAGAGAGATTTCGAGAGGAATCGGGCCGGGAAAAATTTCGCCAACGATCCTCAATTTCTTTATCCTTAGCTAACGTGTTCGTAATTAGGGAAAACGTTCGAGAGTGTTTTCCGAGCTCTTCGCCAAATGTCTGGCCGGCGGTCTTACGGACATTCTCCTCTGGACTGGAGAGCAAGTTCATTATCGCTTCAGATGTCAGTTCACGACCTTCATGGAGAAACCGCATGTCGGACATGGTTTCGTCAAATAAGCGGTTCCAAGCTGCCCGGCCCGCAACGCGCTTGTCATGCAACAAATGTTCTATCTCTTCCCTTAGCTGGTGTGGGCGTAACGCACGGATGGTATTTAACCAAGGCCGGTATGCACCCGCAGTAGCGGATTTGAGCTGTTCCGCTAAGGCCAAGTCATCGATTTCATTAAGCTCTAGAGTAAAGAACAAAATATCAGCTGAAATATCGTTCAGTTTTTCCTGTATGGATTGATAAAATCTTCCAATTTCGGGATCGGAAATATTGCCTGCATAGACCAACTGGGCGTAGGACATAATCCGGCCTATTATTTCGTCTACCTCCTCGTACGCCGAGATTGCCTCTCCAAGCGCATTACCAGTCATACGAGAGAGCTTACCTTTGTAAAGGTTCGAGAATGCGCGCGCATCCCTCACCGCCCTCTTTAAATCTGCCTCTAGTTCTACACTATCTATTGCGCCATAAAGATCGGAGAGATCCCAAACCGGCAAATTTTTGAGGCTCGCTTTAGATGGATTATCAGCTGTGTCCATAGTCATGTATAGTTCTCATGGGTTCCTCACGATATAAATTTTTTAACTGTTACGCCAAGAGGGTGACCGATGGATTACGATAACTCGACTAACCTCCCAAAGATCTTTTTCACAAATACTACGGAGATTGGAGACAGGCCATTTCTATGGGCGAAGCGCCACGGCGAATGGCAGCCTATGACAGGCAATGAAGCCCACAACTTGGCCGCAGCCATGGGTAATGCACTGATCACTATGGGAGTTACGAAAGGTGATCGTGTCGCACTAGTGTCTGAAAGCCGTCCCGAATGGATGATCGCCGACATAGCAATCATGACCACGGGCGGAGTTGCAGTGCCAGCGTACACAACCAACCAGATTGCAGATCATATCCATATTCTTCGAGACAGCGGCGCCAAAGGCGCAATTGTCTCAGGCTCTGCTTTGGCTAAAAACTTGATCCCGGCCGCCTTAGAGGTAGGTCTGGATTTCATCATTTCTATGGAGCCTTTGTCCGATTTACCGGATAACTTGTCGGTTTTTCAATGGGATGATCTTGTTGGAACAAACTCGAACCAAGTGCCAAGCGTCAGCAAGATCACACGTAAAGATACATCCTGCCTTATTTACACATCGGGAACCGGTGGTGCACCAAAGGGCGTGATGCTCAGCCACGGTTCAATCATCTCAAACTGTAAGGGCGCGTATGAGCTACTTTTGAAACTCGGTCTAGATGACGAAAAGTTTTTATCTTTCTTACCGCTCTCACATTCGTACGAGCACACAGCAGGCCTTATGTTTCCGATGTCGATTAAAGCGCAGTTATACTACGCTGAAAGTATCGATAAACTTGCGGCAAACATGGAAGAAGTAAGCCCGACCATCATGACGGCGGTGCCGCGGTTGTACGAGACAATGCACGGGCGGATTGTTCGCGGCATCCACCAGAAAGGTGGCCTGTCAAAGAAGTTATTTCTAAAAGCGGTGGAAATTGGCCGCAAGAGATACGAAGGTAAAAGTTTGCATCTCAGCGAGGTACTAATCGATCCGTTACTCACCAAGCTTGTTCGTAAAAAAGTAGCCGCGCGCTTCGGCGGCCGGCTCAAGGCTATGGTATCCGGGGGCGCACCGCTGAATTATGACATCGGCACCTTTTTCAAGGCGTTGGACGTACCCCTTCTACAGGGATATGGCCAGACCGAATCGGCTCCTATCATCAGCTGTAACCTCCCAAATAAAAATAAGATTCACACGGTTGGGCCCAAACTTGTCGACGTCGATTTGAAGATCGCTGACGACGGCGAAATCATGGTGAAAGGAGAGCTGGTGATGCAGGGTTATTGGAATATGCCCGACGCTACCGCGGAAACGATAACCGACGGTTGGCTAAGAACCGGCGACATCGGCGAGCTAGATAAAGACGGGTTCTTGACGATCACCGACCGAAAAAAAGATATCATCGTTAACGCTGGCGGAGACAACATCGCGCCCCAAAGAATCGAGGGTTTCCTGACGCTTCAGCCGGAGATCGCTCAGGCAATGGTTTATGGCGACAAAAAACCAAACCTCTCAGCCCTAATTGTACCGGATCCAGATTTTGTCGCCGACTGGGCGAAGCAAAACGGAAAACCCGAGGATACTTCCTCGGTCATAGAGCACACGGAGTTCCGAAAAGAGATATTATCCGCCCTTGATCGGGTTAACGAAGATCTTTCGGTCATCGAGAAGGTCCGCCGTTTCGTGTTAATTGCGGAGCCTTTCACGATAGAAAACGAAATGATGACACCGTCACTTAAAATACGTCGTCACGTTATTAAGGACCACTACGGCGACTCCCTTGAAGCGCTTTATGTGCGTTGAACACTTGTTACGTACAAATTTTCTTGGATTTATATATGATTCTCGAAAATGTCGGTTTATAGGAGCTATTTTCCAACAGCCTCCGAGAGCTACCGGGGCCGAGACTGCTAACAAGGAGTCCTGATAGTGACCGTATTTACTCGAAATTTCCGACCACTATTCGTCGCCGTAACCTTCGTCTTATTTACCGCATGCACTCAACCGACCGGCCTAGTAAATGTCGCCTCGTCGCCACTGGAAGATAGATCAATAGAGACGCTACGAGACGACGCTGCGATCACTTTGGACCTCACAGAAGCATTGATCGGTACTCAATACGGCGATCTGTTTGCGGAGATTTCCACCGATGTCTATGAACGTGTGGTAATGCTGACCGGGACCGTAAAATTCGCCCAGAATAAGAAGCGCGCGTCTGATCTCGTGCATGGCGTGGAGGGTGTAAAACGTATCATCAACGAAATGCAGGTCCTAAAAGATTACGGTCCCGTTGCAGCTGCAAACGATCTTTGGATTGAAACTAAGCTAAAAGTAAAATTACTCGGGACTAAGGGCATCCGATCTATCAATTACCGCTGGCGGTCGGTCAACGGTGTGGTTTACCTAATCGGCACCAGTCGATCTCCGGAAGAAATGAATACGGTGCTCGACATCATCCGCTCCTCTGAGAAAGTGAAGAAGGTAGTTAATCACGCTTGGATCAGGCCACCCAAGGTAAACTGAGGATATACTTGGAACGTCTCATGTACTCAAAAATGTGAAGAGAGGAATAATGCCGGACAAAGAAACTGCCCTTATCGTCGGCGCTGGAAAGGGCTTAAGCGCGTCTCTCGCGAGGCTATTTGCATCGGAGGGTATGGATGTTGCCATCGCGGCCCGTAATATCGACAAGCTCTCTGAATTATGTGAAGAAACCGGTGCAATTGCCTACCCTTGCGATGCGGCGGACGCGAAACAGGTGGAGACACTTTTCGCCAACGTCCGCACGGATATCAGCGAGCCAGATTTGGTGATATACAACGCCTCAAACCGTGCTCGAGGGCCAGTGCAAGACTTGGATGCTGAAGCGGTCCGAACCGCGATCGAAATTAGTTGCTTTGGCGGTTTTCTTGTGGCCCAAGCAGCTGCAAAACAGATGATCCCTCGAAATAGCGGAACGATTCTGCTAACCGGCGCCTCCGCCAGCGTTAAGGGTTATCCAAATTCGTCTTCATTTGCGATGGGTAAGTTCGGGCTACGCGGTTTGGCGCAGTCACTAGCCCGCGAGTTGCAGCCTCAGAATATCCACGTAGCGCATTTCGTAATCGACGGGGGCATCTTACAGGGCCCGGACGACGCTCGCGCGTCGGAACGCGGCAAAGACGCCATGCTGCTACCTGATGAGATAGCCAAGGATTACCTGCACGTCCATCGGCAGCACCGCTCCTCTTGGACTTGGGAAATAGAGCTCCGACCTTGGGTAGAGAAGTTTTAAGTTGATTTCATGACGTAATGCCCGCGTAGGTAGCATTTTTACGCACTAAAATCCTTTCAGTATGGAAACAAGGTGACAAATGTGCCGATCACGAACCAATGTTCTATAATTTTTATATATTGGCTTAAACTGTTGTTGCGGGAAGATCTAACATGCCGAGTGCAGAAAGATATGTGTCTAGTAAAAATTCGGCCTCCTGTCGGTCGCTAGCGTCCATTCTTCTGAGGTTAATCACCCTTCGCATCGTTTTCACGTCAAAACCTGCGCCCTTTGCTTCGGCATATACCTCCTTTACATCGGCCATAAGAGCCGATTTTTCTTCTTCTAGGCGCTCGATACGTTCTATAAAAGAGCGCAGTCGATCCTGCGCTATGGGACCCCCCTCAGACATTATATTACTCCTTTATTTTCGATCTTAACGTGGGGGAGACTAGGAGCGCTTCGGCGAATCGGAAAGAAATAGGACTTTAACTTTTCTCAAAAACATTAATTTTCTGGAGGAAAACAGGTATAGAGCTGTGGGTCAGTGACCCTCGCTTTCCTCGGAAAACTTAGCCAGTTGCTCAGGTGTTGCTTCCTTCTGGTACCTGTCGCGCCACTCAGCAAAAGGCATGCCGTAGACGATTTCTCTTGCGTCGTCCTTGTCCATTTCAATCCCTTTCTCGTTCGCTGCTTCCTGATACCAACGACTCAGACAGTTGCGACAAAAGCCAGAAAGGTTCATGAGATCGATATTTTGAACATCCGTGCGCTCTCGTAAATGGGCAACGAGTGTACGGAACGCAGCGGCTTCAAGTTCAATTTGCGTCTTGTCATCCATGGTGGTGCTCCTCATCATTAGAGAACAGTGATATAGGACTTATCGGGCGCGCTTGCAAAAACAGCTTTGGAAGGAAGGTCGTTAGCCGATATAAGGCGAACATATGACTATTTCACCCGAAACTGAGCGCTTGAACCGGGAGCGTATCGCGATCCTGGCAATTTTTGTCGGCGCCGTAACCATCGGTTTTGCACCAATACTGGTGAGACTAAGCGAACTTGGACCCATGGCAACAGGTTTCCATCGATTTCTTCTCGCAATCCCGCTGTATTGGCTAATTTCGGCAACTCTGCCCCAACGGGAAGAGGTAGAAGGTGATGAGACACCCAGCTCACTCGGAGATTTTATGCTGATTGGCTTCGCTGGGTTGTATTTAGCCGCTGATATCATGGCCTGGCACTACTCCATCCAAATGACGACTGTGGCTAACTCCACACTGCTCGCAAATGTGGCGCCGGTCTTTGTCGTATTAGGTGGATGGTTACTATTCCGTACAAGGGTAACAAAAACCTACCTCATAGGCCTCGCTGCCGCAATGACCGGTGTATTTATCCTGTCACGAGCAAGTCTTTCGTTAAGCGCGGATCAATTTCTGGGCGACCTTCTGGGCGTTCTTGCGGCTGTGTTTTATGCCGCATACCAGATGTCGGTAGAGCGGCTGCGGAGAAGGTTTTCGACTATAACAATCATGAAGTTCGCTATTCCGGTCAGCGCGCTATGCATGGTGCCGGCGGTACTGGCGAGCGGCGAAAACCTATCGTCGGTCACGGTTGCGGGTTGGTTATTCCTAGCGGCACTAGCCATTGGACCACAGGTTCTGGGCCAAGGTATGATCGCGTGGGCGCTGGCACACCTTCCAGTCGCGTTTGCCTCTGTAAGTTTGCTGGTCCAACCTGTAACCGCAGCAGTAGTCGCTTGGCTCCTATTCGGGGAAATAATCGGCCTGCAGCAAGCGATCGGCGGAATGATTATCCTAGCAGGTATAATGGTAGCGCGACGTGGAAGCACTCCTAGATGAAAAATCTAAAACCGGACAAATTCCTACGGGACCTGTTTGACAGAGCCGTCTCAGCAGCTGATCCGCGGAATACCATAGGGCCCTTTCTGCCGTCTCCGCCAACCGGACGGACACTGGTTCTGTCCGCCGGCAAAGCCGCTGCATCAATGGCGTTCTCTGTCGAAACGCATTGGCACGGTGATATATATGGATTAGCAGTAACCCGCTACGGCCATAGTTTTGACTGTAAGCGTATCGAAGTAATCGAGGCGGGGCACCCACTACCAGATGAGGTAGGCCGTGTTGCCACTCAGCGCTTCCTATCTCTCGCAAATGAATTGACGGAAGATGATTTACTGCTATTTCTTATATCAGGCGGCGCATCCGCACTACTTGTAGAGCCGGCTGACAGGCTAGATTTTGAGGACAAGCGGGTCATTACAAATGCCCTGCTGAAATCCGGTGCGCCAATAAATGAAATTAACTGTCTACGAAAGCATCTTTCAGCCGTTAAGGGCGGTCGTCTCGCTGCAGCAGCCTACCCAGCACAGGTCATTACACTCGCTATATCGGATGTGCCAGGTGACGATCCCTCTGTGATAGGATCTGGACCCACAGTGGGCGACCCTACGACATGTCTCGATGCGCTTAGGGTCGTTGACAAGTTTAGAATTAATCTGCCGCACCATGCTCGCGCCGCCCTTATTGAGGGCAAATGGGAGTCTTTAGATCCGAGCGATCAAACCTTAACGAAAACGACTTTCGAGCTTATCGCCTGTCCCGCTGACTCCCAGAACGCTGCGGCAGATTTTATACGAAATGCGGGTTTATATCCCATGCTTTTGGGCACCGATATAGAGGGCGAAGCGCGCGAACTCGGTTTGGAACACGCGCGGCTTGCAGTTTCTGCAATCCCCGGGGTAATACTATCCGGTGGTGAAACCACCGTAACAATTTCAGACCACCATGGTCGTGGTGGTCGTAATTGCGAATATCTTTTATCTCTGGCAATAGCACTAGACGGCGCACCCGGCATCCACGCAATTGCCTGCGATACCGATGGTATCGACGGCACAGAAGATGCTGCCGGCGCAATTATAAGGCCGGACACCCTCGCCCGAGCTAAACGGGCCGGATTAGATGCAAACTCTATCCTAGATAACCACGATAGCTATACCTTTTTCGATACACTCGATGATCTTGTTAAGACCGGCCCAACACTCACTAACGTCAATGACTTTCGCGCCATACTTATCTCCGGTGGCGAATAACCGTCAGCTGCTCTATAAACCGGCTCATGAACCGAAACCGGCGCGCCAAGATCATTGCCACCCTCGGACCTTCGAGCGACCGTCAGGAACAGATCGAAGAACTGTTCGTCGCCGGAGCAGATGTTTTTCGTTTTAATTTCAGTCACGGGTCACACGCCGAACATAAGGCGCGAATGGACGCAGTTCGCTGGGTGGAAGAAAAACACGGCAGGCCGATTTCGGTTCTAGCTGATCTCCAGGGACCTAAGCTACGCATCGGCCAGATAATCAATGGCGGCATAGACTTAGAGGAGGGCCAAGCCTTCCAGCTCGATATGGATGATAAAATAGGCGACCAGGACCGTGCACCGCTGCCGCACCCAGAAATTTTCACTGCGTTAACCAAAAACACTCAGATTCTAATAGATGACGGTAAAATCCTTTTACAGGTTGTCGATATAAAAGACGGACTTGCAAACACAGTCGTCAAGGTTGGTGGACGTCTGACCGATCGAAAGGGCCTCAATATCCCAAACGCGGTTCTTCCAGTTCCGGCAATTACCGACAAGGATCGTGTTGATTTACAATTAGCGTTAAAACTTGAGGTAGACTGGGTCGCGCTTTCTTTTGTCCAACGTCCCGAAGACCTTGTAGAAGCGCGCGATATCGTGAAGGGGCGTGCGGCTTTACTGTCGAAACTGGAGAAACCATCGGCGATAGATAAGTTGGACGAAATCATTTCACTTTCCGACGCAGTAATGGTTGCTCGAGGCGACCTCGGCGTTGAACTGCCACCGGAAGACATTCCCGGCTTGCAGAAACAGATTATTCACCGGTGCCGAGACGCTGGAAAGCCGGTGGTCGTCGCCACGCAGATGTTAGAGTCGATGATCGATTCTCCATCTCCGACCCGCGCCGAGGCTTCCGACGTTGCTACAGCGGTTTACGACGGGGCCGATGCCGTAATGTTATCAGCCGAGACGGCGGCAGGGGATTACCCAATTGAAGCGGTGTCGATCATGGATCGGATCGTCGCACGGACGGAACGGGACAACGCCTACCACGCGGTCATGAAGACGACCCACCCCGACCCAGAAAGTACGGCGCCGGATGCTATAACCGCCGCCGCCCGACAAGTAGCCGAAACTATCGATGCCGCCGCTATCGTCACTTATACAACATCCGGCTCAACTACGTTGCGTGCCGCCCGCGAACGGCCCGAAGTCCCCATACTTTGCCTTACCGAAAAAAAATCCACGGCGCGGCGCCTTGTTTTAGTATGGGGCATACACAGCGTGATCACTCAGGACGTTCAGGATTTTTCAGATATGATCGAAAAAGCTTGTCGGATTGCCAAGGAGGAGGGACTGGCCCAAAAAGGTGAGCGTTTAGTCGTTACCGCTGGCGTCCCTTTCGGGACCCCCGGCGCCACCAACGTATTAAGAATTGCCTGGCTGGGCGATTGAAGACCTAGCTTCATTTACATAACTTCCATAAAAGCCAGTGAGAAAAACCATGAGGCTCAGCGATTGTCATAATTTTCAAGATTTCCGGCGGTTAGCGAAACACCGTATTCCGAGCCCCATTTTTCATTATATCGATGGTGCTGCCGACGACGAAATTACGCTTCGTAGAAATACTGAAGCTTATGAAACATGCGATTTAGTCCCAAACGTTTTAGCAGGCGTCGAAGAAGTAGATTTATCCGTCGAAGTAATGGGACAGAAGCTTAAAATGCCCGTGTTTTGCGCCCCAACAGCGCTTCAACGCCTCTTCCATCACGAAGGAGAGAGAGCAGTCGCTCGGGCAGCAACTAAATATGGAACTATGTTCGGCGTCTCATCGCTAGCAACCGTCACAGTCGAAGAAATTACAAGAATTGCGCCTACCCCAAAAATGTTCCAGTTTTACTTCCATAAAGACCGCGGTCTAAATGACGCCTTATTACAACGAGCCAAAGAAGCAAAATTCGAAGTGATGGCGTTGACAGTTGATACTATCACCGGCGGGAATCGCGAGCGCGACCTCCATACCGGATTTACATCGCCGCCAAAATTAACGCCAAAGTCTCTCTACAGTTTTGCAACCCATCCGAGATGGGCATGGAATTTTCTCACTAAGGAAAGATTCGACATGCCCCATTTATCGGATCATGTAAGCGAGGGAATTAATGTAGCAACTTCCGTAGGAAATTATTTCTCGAATATGCTCGACCAGTCGATGAATTGGAAAGATGCAGAAGACCTCTGTCAGAAATGGAATGGGCACTTCGCACTCAAAGGCATCATGAGTGTTGAGGACGCAAAAAGAGCCGTCGATATCGGCTGTACAGGGATTATGGTATCGAACCATGGTGGTCGACAGCTTGATGGGTCACGTAGCCCTTTCGACCAGCTGGCCGAAATCTGCGATGAGGTGGGTGACCAAATAGATGTCGTATGTGACGGTGGTATCCAGCGCGGTACACATGTACTTAAGGCATTATCACTAGGTGCCAAAGCCTGCTCGGGTGGGCGGTTTTATCTATATGCCCTCGCAGCCGGTGGGCAAACTGGCGTAGAGCGAGCTCTGGATAATATGCGTGTCGAAGTAGAACGCGATATGAAGCTTATGGGTGTTACAAAAATTGCACAACTCACGCCTAGCAATTTACGTTTTCGATCAGGACTCCAGAATTAGTTATCGGATTATTACGTCTACAAAAACCAATCTGGCCGGAATCTTAACCGTAGAGGAGATCAAAATTAGAAAAACAAAAACTTCTGGTAGATCCAGAAATAATTGCCACACCTTGGGCGCGGCTACCTCGGTATTTACAGAAGATGGTCAGCCCTGCCGGGCCTTAAATCGAGGATTACGCTTGTTGATTACATAGGTACGCCCCCGCCTGCGGATTACTCGGCAGAAACGATCTCTTTTTTTTACCGATTTGAGCGAATTGACGACCTTCATTCTCTTTACCTCACTGCGAGTGCAGCTATAATTCTCGGATGGCGGCGGAAGATACTGGGGCCCATTGGGCCTGTCAACGGTCGGTTTAGAAGATTACGGACCCCCGGCTGGGAGACTAATATAGTAAACGCGTGGTCCAGAAGATAGAAACCCTCGCCATAGTTTCAAAAGGACCAGAATACTAGCATTTCTGCCTTTATCTAGCGATAAGGCCTGATCAAGTTGATTTGAATCACTCGCCAACATAGCGAAACCCGAAGCCGTCTCTCTGCCTTACTATCAGCCCTGCAGTCGGAGCGGGGAAATGTGAGGGAACGATGGTCACGTCAGTTTCCGCATATTCGTCCAAAAAAGCCCTACGTGTAATCCGCGCCGCATGCATATCAGCGCAGGCGATAGTACTCCAGTCCGGAATATGACACTGGATCATGTGGTGCATCATGTCACCGCACAGAATAGCTTCTGAATCTTTAGATTTTATGCGAAGGCCCACCATACCTGGTGTGTGCCCGGGTAACGGCAGAAGAGACAGACCATCATCCAGCTGATAATCCGTTTCGACTAGAACTTCCTGTTTAGCCTCTAATATTGGTAACACGCTATCGACGATGTAGTCACCGGTTCGCATCATTTTTTGCTGTCCCGATTGTTGCTCCCAGAACTCCAATTCTGTCTTTGCAAAAATGTATTTTGCATTGGGAAAGGTGGGTATCCAGCGGCCATTTTCAAGTTTCGTATTCCAGCCAACATGGTCAACGTGCATATGGGTACACAAAACGTAGTCAATATCTTTCGGCGTTACACCCAGCGCAAGAAAGTTGCGCATCCAAGGAAAAATAGCACCATCGAACATATCTCGTTTACGCGGCTTATGATTACCAACGCAGGTATCGACTAAGATCTTATGACGAGGGGTCTGCACCAGAAATGCCTGTATATTGATAACGACATTACCTGATAGTGGATCGTAGTGACGTGGCACCATCCAATCAAGATGCGGTTTGACCGCCACCTCTCTCCAATCAGGGAAAAATACGCTTGCCTCCAACAGAGGCATCTCCATCTCAACGATGCGTGTGACGGTGATATCGCCGAAGCTAAGATTAAACATAGGAGCCTCCCTCAACGGCCTGGTCTAAACATTTTTCTCGGCCGGAGCAATCGAGAGGCTACTGCGCGGGATACGTATCGTCCGCTTCTAAACGCCTACCTTGATTTGAAATCGCATCGCTACATTTAATGCCGCATATCATGGACGTTTCCGTCGCGGAGCGCTCGATACGTCTGTTCGCTGAAAAGGTTATACCGGAATTCTGTAATAATCGGCAGGCGGCCGGCCGATAAATAGATATTCCCGACCAGAGAAACTTGAACCTAACGGCGGCAGTCAAAAGTACAAGCGGTCATTTCCAGTGGGTCAGAGAAATAAGGCGCAAAAGCTGTTTGCGCCCAAGTTAAAAAAGACCACCACGCTCTGCCCATTAAATATTTGACTATGCGCGGTGGCAACAATTTGGAGGAATTACCGGATCACTTCTCGTTACGAATCGGGTTTGACAAAAGGCCGACGTTCTCAATCTCTATCTCGCATATATCGCCCTGCTTCATGAAAATCGGCGGCTTACGGACAAATCCAACACCAGCACCAGTGCCAGTCAGAATGAGGTCACCAGGCATGAGAGTAATAGCCCGCGCGAGTTCATATACTAGCGTCTTTACGTCAAAAATCATCTCTCGAGTATTAGTTTCCTGTAATACCTTGCCGTTTAAACGACACTGGACGTTCAATCCCTTAGCACCGGGCGGTAACTCGTCGGCGGTGACAAAATCCGGGCCGATTGATCCCGTCGAATCAAAATTCTTACCGATAGTCCACTGAGACGCCTTCATTTGATAGTCTCTGATAGACCCTTCATTAGCCACGGAATAACCTGCAACATACTCAAGGGCTCTAGATTTCTTAATATTTCTTGCTTTCTTACCAATCACTGCGACCATTTCGGCTTCGTAATCAAAGTGTTTGGAGGCCTTCGGACGAACTAGCGCCTGGCCATTGGCCACAAAAGAAGTTTCGAAACGGGTAAAAACCACTGGATAGGTTGGGATTTTAAGGCCAGCTTCCGCAGCATGATCCTTATAGTTTAACCCAATACAGAAAATTTTATCCGGGTTCTGAATGGGGGTTAGATAGCTAACCCGTCCTTTAACAACCGCGCCGGGCTTCGCATTTTTGGCAGCGCGTCCGGCTCGCTGTAGTACTCCTTTACCTTGCGCAATCAGTTCCTTGAGATCGGTCGGAAGTTTTCGGTCAATCTTGGACAGATCAACAAGCCCCGCCTCAGTGCGAACACCGAGTTTATTTTTGCCATCTTTCTTGAATGAAACGAAACGCATTTTGATCTCCCGTTTTTTAAGTTTCCTGGTGGTTAAGTGTTGCTTTTGCCGAGTATGTCCTTCGGGGATTTCAGCGGCCTCTTTTGGTTAAGAGCGGGCCGCAAACTAACTCATCGGCGACAGTGTTCAAGGGATTTTATTTCAGAATTTGTATCCGAGTCTTTCTCTCGGCCCAACAACGGCAACAATACGGAAGCAGAACTCACTCCAGTTTCCGTTTGTTTTTTTATATTTTGGTTTTTAATTTTTAAGGTCGGAATTCTTCGGAGTCGACCATTTAATTACCCCCCTATGGTAGGGGGGCAGCTTGGTGTAGAAACGCAATATATGAAAGAAAAAATAAATATTCCTCAAGGTAGTTCTTACACGGACCTCTGGTCGCGCCCAGGTTTCCTTATCCGAAGGCTGCACCAACTCCATGCAGCAATCTTTATAGAGGAATGTCGAGACTACGATGTTACTCCAGTACAATATGCCGTCCTAAGCGTTTTATATAAGAGCGATAAACTCGATCAGGTTTCTGTTGCCGCCGAGGTTGGTATCGACCGAAATAATGCAGCCGACGTATTACGACGTCTTGAACGCCGCGGTTTCTTGGAGAGTATTCCCAGTGTAGTCGACAAGCGAGCGAAGCTTAACCGGATTACCAAATCAGGGCGCAGCTTCGTGGAAGACGCTCACGGAGCTATGGAACGAGCGCAGAGCCGGCTGACCATGGGTTTGAATGTCCACGACCGTGGGCGGTTCGTTGAGTTGCTTCAGAAGGTCATGATTGACAACAATCATGCCGGCCGTGCACCCTTAAAAAGGCGGCACGAAGCAAAAAAATAAAGCGGTCCCGGCGCAGCCTGTTATCGCGTTCGTGATAACAAAAACTTATTCGGCGGCTACCTTCGGCGAACTCGCCTCAATTGTCTCGTTATTGTTTCTATTGGTCGCAAACTTAAGGTCCGCCGGTTCGTATATTTCACTTTGGATATGAAAATAGCCATCGGCGAAGTTTGCCTCCGACGTAGGCGACATTGATATCGATTTAAAGGGGCAAACATCCAAGCATAGCTCGCAACCGATGCACTTATCGGTATGCACATTGATTTTACCGGAAGGGTCCTGGGAAAGCGCCTCATAGAAGCACATCTGGATACAAACGTTACAGGTCGGATTCTGGCACGTTTCGGCATTAACATTTGCATGGATACGGCCCTTTGCGAACTGATCCGAATAGTCTGTCGCCGCCGCATCAGATGCGATTCCGTACATGGACTTGATATCCTCATACCCATTTTCATCCATGAACCTATCTAATCCCCGGATGATGTTTGGTAACCACTTCATACCCTTGACCATCAACACCGAGCCAACTTCCACTATATCCGCGCCAGTCATTATAAATTCGACTATATCGCGGTGATCAAACACGCCGTTGGAACCCGCGATAGGAATGCCGACTTGTTTGTAGATATTGTGCACGTACCTAAGGCTGAGTGGCTTTGTCCAAGTACCGCCGATCCCAGCAGTTCCACCGAGTCTCGGCTGCGCTGTATCAATATCGACCGCGAAACCGGTATAACGGTTGGTAGCGGTAACGGCAGCAGCGCCGGCTTCCTTGACTGCTTTAGCAATTTCGACAGGCTTAGACTGATCCGGTGTCAGCTTAATAACGACAGGGATATTCACTGACTCGCACACCGACTGTGTGACGCTGAACGCAACTTCCGGATCCTGACCGATCATCGACCCACCATGAACGCCTGGCATCAACGCCGGGTGGGGGCAGCCAAAATTCAGTTCAACCATAGGCAGACCGCAATCTTCGATTGTGCGGCAAATATCCTTCCAGCCTTGGACATCCTTCGCACCTGCGCTACCAATCAGATGCGCACCCCTCTCACGGGCGTATTGCCCAATCTCTCTCAAGTATGGGATCCATTCCTTGTAGTAAGTGCTGGAATAACCCGAGCGACTATAAAATTTAAAATCTCGCGGAACCTTGCCTCTAATGATATCACCACGGTCATTCATGACTGCGTATTTTGAGTTCATTGTCAGAACGGCCATGTCTTCGATATCTGTCAACGTCTTGATAATTGCGCCAGATGCACCATAGTCGAAAGCCTGTTTCATCAGGTCTGGGCTGTTAGTAGTCTCTAGTGATGCGATGACGACCGGGTTCTTGAACGGTACTCCGCAGAAGTCCAATGATAGGTCAGCCATATCATATCCCCTTTTCGCTTTTTAATGTTCGCGTCTTTAATTCCCACGTAGCAAATGTGCGCTCTTTTGGGGCCGATTACCAGTATATTTATGTAGTATACTACGTTTCTGCCCTCAGCAATTGAGCACGTAAATCCTCAGTTTTTTCTCTATTCACTGACTTCCCATCAAAGGAAGCAACCACACCGTAAATATCCCTCATTACCCCCTCCGAGATAATTCCGTCCCGCCAGTCGCGTAATACCGATTCAGGGTCGCGCTCCAGAGGCGGCCCATAGCCACCGCCTCCGGGAGACTGAGTGACGAACCGAACAGCATCGGTCCGCCGCAAACCAAATTTGGGGGCTTCCTCGGTTTGGCCGTCCCCGTGCCTAAGGTGCATCCGACCTGGCGCACCATTGCCACCGCCATTTATGCCGTAGCCAGTCTCGTAGTTCAGTCCTTCACCTCGAAATGAATGTGTCGCCGGTGTTAAAATATCTACCTCGTAGTCACATCCGGACCCGCCCCGATATTTCCCAGAACCGGCTGCGTCAATGCGGAATTCCTGACGCCGAAATATAACCGGGTATAGCTGCTCGTAAACTTCGACGTTTGGCATGGTCAGCCCACCGAGAGTGCAAACATGGCCGATTTGGTTAAAGCCGTCTCGCCCCTCGACTGCTCCCGATCCGGCGGCCGCTGCGCCATGGTAGAACACAAATGGCCGGCCGCTTTTCTCTTTCCCAACAGAAATTCCGAATACATTCTTTGCCCAACCTGCACAGCCGCGCTCCGGGTCAGCTTGAGCTAGAGCTTTCCAAACAGCATGAATAATCTCGTGTGCAAAAAATACCGTGCACATTGTTGTCGGCGCACCCTCATTAGCATTTACGATCGTCCCTATCGGCGCGATGACATCAACGCAGCGGAATGCTCCTTCGTTGTGGGGAAGATTCGGGTCCAGAAAAGATGCGAGGGCTGTAAAAATAGCTGAGTAAGTGTTTCCTAAAGAAGAATTCTTAAAACCAAGAATTTGATCATCGGTCCCACTGAAGTCGACGGTCATGTGATCGCCTTTAATCGTCAGCCTGACTCGGACAGTTACGTCACGGATTTCGAAGCAATCGTTGTCGGATCGGTCTTCGGCCTCGTAGATACCATCAGGTAGCTTGGCGATTTCAGAGCGTACCGATCGGTCAGCATGTTCCAATACGCCGGTGAAGTAATCCATTGCGGTTTCAACGCCCAGTTCTTCCACCAAAGCTGCGACACGCTCCATACCAATCCGAGTAGATCCGAGCATCGCTCGCAAATCTCCATCCTGTAGATGAGGCGTGCGTGTATTTAACATCAGCAGTTTCCAGAGGTCTTGCCGAGTCTTCCCGGCTTCAACTAGCTTCAGCACAGGCAACCGCACCCCCTCCGACCAAGCGTCAGTTGCAGCGGGGTTATAGGCACCTGCAGCCCCGCCACCGATATCGGACTGATGTGCACGATTGCAGGTTAGCCCAACCATCTGTCCATCGACGAAGATGGGCCGCGCGATAACCCAATCCGGCAAATGGTTGCCACCCGCTTCCCACGGATCATTAAGCAGGTATACGTCACCTTCGGCTAATTCTTCGCCAAAATCACGTAAGATCGCTCGAACTCCAAATCCGCCACTACCGGTATGTATCGGAATTCCGTCAGCCTGGCTCACAACCTCTCCTGTCGGTCCCGCAATAAAGCATGAAAAATCATGTGCCTGGCTGAAGATGGGGCTACGGGCAGTGCGCACCATCACCCACCCCATCTGATGAGAGATATGATCCAGGCGATTTTGGGTAAGCGCCAGTATGACGGGATCAAGTTTCTTAATCTTAGATTCAGCACCCATAAGCTCAGCCATCCGTCTCGAAGGTAACTAGATAATTATTTAGCTGATCTACTTTTACAGAGTCTCCGGGTCCAACAAGGATTGTTGTGGTTGCCTCTTCAATAATGGCTGGGCCAAAAAAACTATGTCCGTGATAAAGATCTGCACCGCGATAAATCGGTGTGTCAAGGAATTCACCAGCGGATTCGGAGTAGACGGGACGGGTCTCGATAGGTATCGCCGCTTCATAGACCGGATCAAACTTAAGATCCTCCAACGCCGGTAACTTACCGATACCAACCACCCGTAACTTTGCAATATTGATACGGCTATCGGGGTTAGTGTGGCCGAATTGACGGTCGTATTCGACTTCGAACGCAACCCGTATATCTTCTGGGGTGGCATCTGGATCGAGCACGACACGAACATCCCATTGCTGGCCTTCGTAGTGTAGGTCTAGCTCGTAGTCGAATTCTGTATCTTGTTTTTCAAAACCTTCTTTGTTCAGTGCTTCTAGAGCTTGGGTTTCTAACCTTTTATAACCCTTCGAAATCGCGTCGGTTACCTCATTGTTAAGTTCCTGCATAACGACGTGGACGAAATCCCTTCGCACATTGGCATGCTGCATACCGATTGCACAGAACGCACCCGCCTGACGTGGAACATAAACGGCCCGGGCACCCAGCTTGCGCCCCACGGACGCGCCGTGCATCGGGCCAGCGCCTCCGCACGCGATCAGCATAAAACGGCCCGGGTTATAACCGCGCTGAATACTGATCCGTTCGACCGCGTGTAGCAGATTCTGTTCAACGATACGGATCAAGCCGGCAGCAGCATCTATCCGCGAGATACCGGCGGGATCCGCGATCTCTGTATCAAGTGCCTTCTCAGCGAGCGACATATTTAGTGACACGGATCCGCCTGCATAAGGGCCAGGACGCATTCTTCCAAGCACTAGGTGGGCATCAGTAACCGTTGGGCGGGTGCCGCCGTGGCCGTAGGCGGCCGGGCCAGGCCGCGCCCCAGCCCCTTCCGGGCCGGCATACATTAGTCCGGCACTATCAAGCCCTGAGATAGTACCGCCGCCTGCACCGACCGTATGGATATCGACCGACGGAGTAACCAGATCGTATTCGTTTACGGATAGAGAGTCTGTGATAGCAACGCGGCCTTCGTGCATCAGCATAACATCGCAACTGGTCCCGCCAATTTCCATGCTAACCAAATTATTTTCGCCGATCCCATCGGCCAAATGATGCATCGCTCCTACACCTGCCGAGGGTCCCGACAATAACAAGTTGACCGGCTGGCGGATTAGCTGATCCAGAGACGCGGCACCTCCGTTAGATTGCAACATTAAAAGTTTTGCCTGCAAACCCATATCGATCAATTTTTTCTGTAGTGCCGTCAAATAAGAAGCAACTCTGGGCATTACGTATGCGTTAACCGCCGTCGTAGAAGTTCTTTCGTACTCGCCCATAATCGGGACGATATCGGAGGAAACTGAAATCCAATCGCACCCACTTTCTTCCCGTAACAGGTCCACTACCGCGTTTTCATGGGAACTATTAGCAAAACTATTAAGTAGGCAGACAGCAATGGACTCGACACCCTCGTCGCGAAATATCCGGCATGCTTCGCGGACGTCACCAAAGTTGATAGGTTCTATTTCTTCTCCTTTAGAATTGATTCTCCCCCCAACCGGCTGGCGCAAATAACGTGGAACTAATACCGGCGGATAAGGTGTCCGGTGATCCCAAGGGTCTTTACGCAAGCCTCGGCGCGCTTCAAGGCTGTCTCGGAAACCTCTAGTGGTCAGCAATCCGACCTTAGCACCCTTGCCTTCAAGAAGAGTGTTGGTGGCCACAGTCGAGCCGTGCAGAAAGAACTGACAGTCGCCGAGAAATTTTTTGGTCGTCTGGTCTAGTGCAACACATGCTGCATCTAGAGCGTTGATCACACCTTCGCCCGGATCTGCCGGCACGGATGGTACTTTGAAGACTTCTGTCCGGCCCTCGCTGTCAGCAATCACTAAATCGGTAAATGTTCCGCCGACATCTACCCCGACTCGCCAGGGTGGCGATTGAATCGTAATGGTCATCTGCCTTTTAGACCCTTCAGTCGAGCTCCAAGTGCCCAGTAAGATTGGTTCTTCCTGCCCATCCGCCAGTCGTCTAATAATGAAATTGAGACATATTTTCTGATAGATATAGTCTCTCGGGGTTGTTTATACCGACCGCGCATATAGTTTACTCGACCACTTAGATCGCCTTCTGTTCGTTTCCATACATCCTACGGATCACTCTTCGCATAGAGAGCAATCCTTGGTCAGCAGGAATTGTGCCACGCGGGTTGGCATCGCGATTAAGAGATTCTGGATCTAAGTCGATAGCGCGCTGCTGCGCTTCATAGATGTCGAGGTCTTCCTTTAGCACCCCATGCATCTGCTCGACGAACAGCTCTCGCATATCCTGTGGAACCTTGTCCTTATGTCCAGCGACGGTCCAGAATTGATGTGTTGTTGTATCGGTTTCTGGCGTCATCGCGTGGTAGACCACAAAACCCCACTTCCCTTGGTCGTTGTTGCGTGTCTCTTGGTCTGCACCGACTCCGGTATCGACCGAACCATTGTTAATATTAATGTAAGCGGGAGGGATAAATTGGCTCATCTGCCAGCGATCGATATTGTTTTCATATTTCCCATATTCGCGAAACGCCAACGCGGGCTCTATATCCTCCATCCAGCGGGTGACGCGGACATTATTACCCTCTAGATCAGTGGTTAAGTCGGCGGATTCTGCCACTGCACGATTACCCGTCGTTGAGCCATGCACAAAAGTTAAGTGCGAAAGATCCAGCAAATTATCTAACACTAGTCTGTAACCTGCCTTTACATGGGTCTGCCCCTGGGCCCGGATCCAGTCTTCATCCTCGTTATATTTATGGTAGTCAGGCAGCAAATCTTCGTCGGCGAGGCTTGGGTCCCCCGGCCAATAGAATACCCAACCGTTACGCTCCGCAATGGGGTACCGCTTCACGGTCGCCCAAACTGGAGGTTCTTCAGATCCTGGGAGATGAGTGCAGACGCCATCGTTGTTGAAAACCATGCCATGATAGCCGCATTCGATTTCATCGTCGATCAGGTTACCTTCAGAAAGAGGAAGGTTTCGGTGAGGACAGCGGTTTTCGAGCGCGACCGGCGACCCGTCTTTTCTGCGGTAGAGCACCACGGTTTCGTTAAGTAGAATCCGACCGAGAAGTTCCCGGCTAACATCCTTCGACCAAGCGGCCACGTACCAGCAATTCTTGAGGAACATCCATTTTATCCCGAAACTTTTTTTTAAGTAGTATACTCCGTTTCCTCGAATGATAAAGTTTCATTCAACAATAAGGTTGAATTATATGAATAATAAATCTGTGGGCAACACCCCAACGTCTGTCTCTCCAGCCCTAAAACCCCATTATTCTAATAGCGTTCGGGTAGAGGCCGGACCAATGTTGTTTATCGCCGGGCAAGTGTCACTTGACGCCGGAGGTAAGCTAGTCGGTGAAGGTAATATCCGAACTCAAACCACTCAGGTTTTAGAAAACATAAGTGCCATCCTCGACGCCAATGGAGGCACCATGTCGGATATCGTACAGGTGACGGTATACGTCTGCGATATAGACGCCTTCGATTCAGTCTCGGATATCCGAGAAAGCTACTTCCCCAGCGAAGGCCCAGCATCTGCAATTGTCGAAGTCAGTGCACTTGCGTGGCCGGAATTCCTTATCGAAATCGCGGCAGTCGCGACACTACCGTCCTGAAGTAAAACGGGTAACCCAGAGGCGTCAATTAATCCGCGGGTCAAGAGTTTCTCAACTGTTATCAGGAACTGATTAGCAGCAGCGGGACGGTCCCAGGCCTCCAGCCAGTTCTGTTCAATGAACGCGCTAATTGCCGGTTGGCCGAGGGAAGCCTCGAGTAAAATACCCAGAAGAGACGCTAGTAATTCCTCTTCCTCTCTTTTATCATCTCCAACGCAACGTGCGGCTTCCGCTAGTTCAGTTCTACCAGTTTCAGGCCCCGGTCCAAGACCGAAATCCGGTAGAGCTCGCCGCTCGGGCGATGCGACTAGCCAGTGAGCTACCTCGTGAATAAGCACGCTTGCCGCGCTACCGGTACGAACGGCCGTTCCGTCCCAGCTAAACGCTTTAAGGGGCGGCTCGTCTATTTCGGGCATACCGACATATCGTACCAGTGCCAACGCATCCCGACGATGAGTCTCTAGGCTTGAGAATAACACCCGATCTACAGTGGTCTCCGCTATTCTCTTGAAAGCTGCAGCGGGAGTTGAAACCGGCTTGAGACGCGCTGCGAAACTGGCAAGAGCAGTCGGAAGAACTTCAGGATCGAAATATGTAAGCTGCAAAACCTGTCCAGAAACCGATTTCTTGAAGTAGAATAGATTAGAGGCAAATATCAATCTAATTGATCCAGCGCAAACTGGAGTGCGCAAATGTTGGCAGACCGGACTATACTGCGCTTCTGACAATCCTATTTCATATTAGACATTCTGTTTTGAGTAAGGAAGGGTCTGCACTTATCACAGACCC
>CETH01032213.1_pt1 | contig 22409 bp, 10 predicted proteins | sample 361461 | NCBI WGS metagenome assembly CETH01 (sample SAMEA2622695, study PRJEB7988) | marine metagenome | isolation source: saline water (ENVO:00002010), including
CCCAAAACATCTTTCACCAACCATGCAAAATAGTTACAAGAATAAACCGATTCTGGGTTGTTTTCGTTAAAAGTATAAGATGAGTCACTTGAGTAAGTTCCTCCTATACTGTTACCTATTGCATCTATGCCTACCGTAATGGTATTACCGCTAGTATTAGCGACAGGTGTGTCAATAACTCTAGGAAATAGTGCAGTAGGAGTATTACTTCCACTTTTCACATAATCTGGATTAGTTTCCTCTCCACATTCTCCCTCTCCCTCTACACAAGAAAACCTTTCAACCCATACATAACGATTTTTATAAACCCGCCTATCACCATCACAACCAGCACCTTCTTCTGCAGCCGTTCGAACATTAGTTGGCATACCATGTTGATCCACACTATGATAGATAGAAGAAAAGTCTTCTTTTAATGTTGCATCTGATGCATAAACAAAACGTTCTGAACTAAGACCACTCGTAGTAAGATATTCAAAATAAGAACCATCTGAAGATACTGAAAAATCTTTAACATGTAATAAAGCTTTAGGTCTAATATATTCATTCCATAAACTTCCAATACCAACAAATGAAGTACCTTCATCAACCCCAGCAATAAAAGGTGGCGAAAATTCACCTGATGTATCTGTAAAACCAATTTGAAATTGAATATCATCACTGTCTGAACTTTTTTCTTGTAAATCTACTTTTAAAGTAGACCCATAACTTCTAACTAAAAACCCATCTACCAATCTCTCAATAGGAAGTTGATTTTGACGTCCCATAGTAAATACATCTAAATTTTCTGAACAATCATCTTCATTAGACAGGCTTGAATCAATACAAGCCCCTCCAGAAAAATACAATTTAGCTTCAACCGAATTACTCTCTCCAAAATTACTTTTTGGCATATACTGCCCCAACCGAACATCATCAAAACGAGTTTTATAAGACATATAACGATATTTTGTTGCACCACTAGCCAAACTACGCACCGTAATTGAATGTTGATCTTTCTCAACATACTCATGAACATTCTCACTTGTCATAGTTGATGTTGCACAACTACCATTTGTTTCTGATTCAAACCTACCCCCATAAGTTGACATATCCTCATAAAACCCTTTTTCTGTTGTCCATGACGTAAATTGGGTATCCCCAACACAAGTCCCAGCGTTACTACTATCGTCAATATAATCAAAATCACTATTAAGTCCCCTAGATCCTTCCCCCACAACCAAAGTATCCGTAAACTCTACGTTTCCTTGTTCAAAATCAGTATCATTAGTAAGCAAATTAATACCAACACGAGCAATATTATAAGGTTCCATATAAAGAGGTTCCAAACCTGAAGAAAACGCTATTGGATACATATAATTTCCATCCACCGAAGTACCAGGAATGGTATAAGCGCCGTCAGAATTAGATTGAGCAGCTACATCGTTATGAGCACAATCCACCGATAGATCAGGATTATCAATTCCCCAAATATTACCAACAACCAAACATACATCATCAACTGTTTGTATATCATTATATTCATGACGCCATAAAAATACATTTTGAGTTATAAAATTTTCTAATACAGCCAACACATTATCATGGACAAGTGTTGGATTATTAGGATCAACAATAGGAAAATTCATATTACCTATAAACTCTGGAGTTACAGAACTCTCACTAACTTGGCCATAAGCATCTATAACACTGCTAGCATCTAATTCTTCAATAATACTATTTAAATATTCCTGTAATCGTGCTGCATTCGCTCCATTAATATCATTTGGAATTGTATTTATAAAACTATAGCCATTTAATTTATACTTATAAACATTAATATCTGAAGTATCTGTATCCACTACCTTATTATTAGCTGTAGAATCTGCTGCTATGATAGAAAAAGAAGTAAATGTAGTTATTGTATTATCTGTGGTCCTAAAATTTACATACTCATTCCCAACATGATTATTTTTTGAAGTAATAACCGATAACGGATAAAAATAATTAATATTATTTAAACAAGGGTAAGAAGAACCAGATATACCCTCACTATGCATTTGGTTCTTGCTACAAGCTGATTTTTTATGTAATACCTGACTATAATCAGATGTAGCCACCAAATCAATAACAACCTTAGAATCTAAAAAACCATTTTGTTCTCCATAAAACACCCCCGCATATTTATTAGATCCTTCAGAAATTTTAGCATCCAAACTTGCGACATCAACATAAAGGCCATAAGAAGAAGAAGCAGTTGTGTGAGTTTGAACAACTGTACTTGAAATAGTAACCCGATACCCAAACACATTATTACGAGTTACATCCATAGCTAATTGAGAAAGTACAGACATCCCCTTAAAAGATTCATCAAAACGTGTCGCTGCAGTTCTTAATTGTAAATTATTTGAAACGGTATCGCTTGGAGCACCTGAAATTATAAAATCATCATTAACAAGTAAGCTTGAATTAGCAGCATTAGTATTATCAATTGTTTTTATCTTAACTTTCCCATTAACAACCAAACCAGAACTAAAGTCTTGATCCAGCGATAAATCCTGATTTACCGATACCCCGATTCCAACATACCCATTTGAATCAACTACAAGATTATAATAATTTTCATTATTACTTACAACAGCTAGATATTTTTGGTTTGCCAACACTGCATCCACAACCAAATTATAACTATTATTAGTTGGCACATGAAAAATACCAACACTATCATTAAACATTGTTAGAACAGGAAATAAAGAATTTACTCCTTGTATCTTAAAATAATCAGTTTCATAGTACATCTTTTCGAAATCAAAATTAACATAATCATTATCATTCGCAGCAACAAAACCCTGGGTAACAGTACCAATGCTAGCCTTCGAAAATGCATTATTCCCAACAAAAAAACTAGCATCATCATTATCATTATCATTATCATTACCATCGTCATATAACAGACCTATGTTCACAGATGGAAAATCATCTAAATCGTGATGAGTCCCGTTGTAAATCAACCTAGTATTTGTAATTTCAAACAAGGAATCATTATTTGACTTAACTGCTACAAACTCATTATCCGTGACATTACTATCCATCATAAGATCCAACAACGCAACACGGTCCAAATAAGTTCTTGAATTGTCTGATATAATGGCCACTCCCGTATCAACAAAAAAAGTATTATTTATACTAGCTAATAAATCATCAGGCCCAGATCCCTGAACATTAAATGAAGCCGTTGAATTAGCATCAAAAGGACCAATATAAACCCTATTATTTTCAATAGAAAACAAACTTTGGTCTGGGTTTAAACCCTCAGCATAAACATGCATCAATTTAGTAACATTTGCAGAAACTTGTACTAAAAACCCCTTCTCAATGGCATCATAACTTTCAAAATTTCGTGATACGCCAATATCAACAAAAGAAAGGTATTGATTATTCTTACTTACCGTATCAACAGCAAAACCACGTCTCTGACTATCCGCTGAACTAACTTCAACAAAAAAATCAAGTAACCCTAGATCTCCCACCTCAATATTACTAGACACATAAACATCTGTATCATTAGGAGTTGGAATAATAGAGTTAGAGCTAGGAAAAATAGCAACACGACCACCCTCAAAAATAGCTGCATACTTACCAATATCAGCAACCGTTCCATCTCCCAAATAATAATCTGCAAATAAGTTCTGCATATTAATAGAAACCCCCTCAATTCTGTCTGTTTTAGTAAAAGTATTATCATTACTACTTGCAATCACAACTTGTAAACCTACCGCACGTAATGGGTTGCTATCACCAATCTCAGATGGACCCCGATACAAAATCGTAAACAACATATCTTGCAAACCATTATTAGGAAAATCCGTATCACTATCAACTAAAGCATTCATCGAAACGTTTCCACTTACTTCTACAAAATCATTAATATTATTATCAGTAACTACCTTTAAACCTGCATTTGAAGTAATCCCTTCATTATTAGTTTGAATAGGAATACGATAATCAGCTTGAGGACTTAACGCTAATTTATTACTAGTTCCATCAGCAAACCCAAAATACAAAGAATTAATTGATACAGTTAAAGAACCTGTACTAAAATTTTGATTATTTCCAAAACTAAAATTTGGGACTGTCATTTGATTGACAATACCTTTATTAAAAGTAACATCATTTCTAAATTCAATATATCCACCAGCATTACCATAAGAGCCTAAGGTCTCAATGTTCACATCAGAAGTCACAAACAAATTGTCCATATAAGCACGATTAGCTCCCGTATCAATTAAAATAGCTGGAGTATTTGATAAAGTAAAATTAGAAGTCCCAATAAAAAATTTAACATTCTTTGATACATAAAAATTACCAGCAACAAGTTTCATTATCTGAATATCTAATCCTGGAGATTGAAAAAAAGCTGAAAAATCAAAATCAGTAATAGTTTCTCCATTACTAATCAAATTAACAAATTGTAAAGCATTTACAGAAACACTTGTCCATTCAACAGGTTGCGAAATAGCAAGGGCATCATTAACATACAATGTATTAACAGTAGCCCCTCCATCAACATTAAGATAAATATTAGACGAAGCCGTGAGAACATTCCCATCTACATAAACAATACCATCCATGTCTAAAGCATGTTCTGGCTCTGTTAATCCAATACCAACATTTCCTGTAACAAAAACCAAACTACCTGTAACATAAGAAGGAGTATCCACATACAACCCATAAACAACAGAATCATCATGTACAGAAAAAGATGTCATATCAACGTCCAATCCCTTCACAGTACCGTTATCCAATTGATTATTATCAACAGCTTTCAAATCAATATCTAAACCAGTCATATTACCACCTAAAAATTCCCCAGATGGATTCAAAGAAACTCCCATATAAATAACCTTACGATCTTTGACAATAGCAAGTTCGGTCAACACATCTTTAGCATGAAACTGAGCTAAAGGTTCGTCAATCTTCATACCTATAAACCCACTATCCTCATTAAAACTAATAACATTACCCATCGCCATTATTAAACGTTCTGTTGTTAACTGAGTAAAATTTGAAGTAGTTAAACTCTCAAAAGAATCTGTTTCTACTAAAACAGAAGTATTACGAGTTAATACAGACACATTAAATAGCAAATTATTATTATCCTCTATCCTCACAATAGAATCACCATTATTTAAATTCAAATTCTGAATATCTAACGAAAGCAATGCATCAAACGAAGCATCATAAGACGTCCCTACTCCAACCTTATTATCAGATACTAATAAAGAATAAAATTGAGTATTATCCAATTTCATAGCATTACTAAACATATTATTATGGGAAGCTATATGTAGATTAGCAGAAGGTTGAGAATAAGTAGTATTAACCCCCCTATTAATAGATGAAATTAAAACACTACCACCTGAAAATAATGCAGGAAATTTTTTACCAAACTCGCTATTCACATTCATAGAAACAGCAACACCAATAGCAGCACCCTGAATATTATTAGCCGATGCAACATCGACTATTAAACCCGATATAGTCCTGCCACCAAGAGCATTATCGATATCAACATCCAAAGAATACAGTTCAACATCACCTAAATAAGTATTTTCAGACGATACAGCGCCATTAAACACCATTCTATGATTGATAGAACCATCATTAAAATAAATCTTATTCCCATTATTGTTAGTTACCATCAAATTAGAAGGAGTCACAACACCTCCATCTGAAAACATAAAAACAGAATTAGCACGACTTGGTAAAGCTGTTGTTAAATTACTACTAATAACCTTACCCGAAAAATTAAGATTCACCCAAAGATCCGCTGTAGGAACACCATTTTGAGTTACAAGATATAAAGTAACACTATCGGCTCGATTAATATACGTATCATACATGGGATAATCACCACTAACATTCGCTGTAATCCCACGCATCGCTACCGTATCCTTCACAAAAAGATCATTATTAATAGTAACAGGTTTATCAAAAACAATACTATCTAACGCCTTCCCAATAGTGATACTACCATCAGAAAAAATATCATCAACATTTAACGTTGAAATATCAACCGTCTCTAAAAAGCGTGAAGTACCATAAACATTAAATGAAGCAATATCAGAACGCATTATGTCAGTTCGAGCTGGCGATAACAAAACATGTCCATTAGATGAAACATATAAAGCTGGTGATTTAAAATCATTACTCTCTATATTAGTAAATTCTAATAGTGTTTCACTATCACTATCAAAATTATAAAAAGCCAAATCAAGTTCTGCTTGCGTTAAAATGCCAGCATTATCTTGCGAGTTCCAAAGCTTAGATAACAACATCCAATGCTCTTGATCATCACGATGTGGATATAAACTAGCCGCAACATAACTATTATTATCTGTAACACCACTAAATAATCCTACAGAATTCCAAGTTCGATTATCAGTGGCAATAAAAAAATTAGTAGTAACATCAACCCTAACTGAAACAGGATACCGATACCCTATATCAGGAACACGCTCATTAACATAAAAATAACCCTCATCAACCATTAAACTAGCAACATAATCCATCTCATTGCCAACATTATTAGAAACTAACAACGAACCAGCTTGTACAATATCAGTAGGCGATACTGCTAAAAAATTAATAGAAGGAGCCTTTAAATCTAAATCAACATCTAAAGCATAAGTTATATCATTAACATTTGATTTAACCCTACCAATATACCCTTTCTGTGCCAATAAAGTTTCCAATACCTCTAATGTACCAGTACTATTATTCAAAGTAGTAATATCATTAAGTATATTAACAGACGTTATACCAGATACATCTAAACTTAAATTAGCAACATTTACATTTGAAAAATCAAAATCAATAGTATTACTAAACACCAATGTATCAACCGTCACTCCCTGAGCAGAGACATCAAACATATCACTATCATTAAAAACAGTTAATGAATCAAGCTCTAAATTATTAAGATTATTTACTTCACTTTCTATCCCCTCATAATCAACCGTACGAATATCACCCATAATATGTAAAGCGACCTCTGGTTCAGAAACACCAATCCCCACATTACCTGTCATAAACAAAGCAGGATAACTATTATCTGAAACAACAACATCAACATATACACCATAAACATTAGCAGTTGTCGAAGAATTCGTACCTGTTAAATCAATCTCAACCCCCTTAACAGAAACGGAATCATCCAAACCAACAAAATTATTTTCAGACGTTATAATATTAACATGAAGCCCAGTAAGATCCGTCGTTAATTCAATATTATTAGATACATCAAAACTATATAACTTATAATTAAACGTTGGTTCAACACTATAACGATTAAATAATTTGTAAAATAATAAATCTTCATCCTGATGTGGTTCCGTTTTACCAAACCCAACAAATCCATCAGATAAAATTGTAAATGCATCCCCCGTATGACTCAGATAACCTGTAATCAAATTACCTAAATCAACGTAATCTGATATAACATTTCCACCAACATCTAATTCGTTAATAGGATTTAAAACATCAATTCCTACCCTAGGCTTAGCAGGAACAGACCCATCATTACCAACATTAAAAGCACGACTATATCCAGCATTAACGTATAAAGTAGGGGTATACAACACTTTTGAAATAACCAAACCATCCGATATCATCGTACCCTGAATTGCTAGCATATGATTATAGGTTGCACTATTTGGATCTGTTTCATCGGTTAAAACACTCAAACTTCTACTAACATTATCATTAAGATTTGTTGTAGCAATGACGACATCCCCCATAAAAATCCCTGAAAAAGCATAGCCTCTTGTATCAATCCCTGATTCTTGAACAGTAACATTCCTTAGATCAGCATATAAACCAACAGCCTCAGAACCATCAACCAAAGTTTTAATATTTCCATCACGATCAATATTGGTCAGATTGACATTAAAACCGTAAATAGAAAACTCATCATCAAACCCTGTATCTTCTAAAACCATATTCAATGACGTAAACGAATGTGAAAACGAATCCGTCCAAAAATCACCATTATGCCTAAGACTAGATTGTAAATAAGCACCATAATAAACAGAATCTAAACTGTAAGGAAAAATAAAATGATTATTAACCGTTGCAATAGCAACAACATCTGACAAATTATCAAGTTGAATATTAAAGTTTCCAGTAACCTCTAAACTAGGCATATTTCTTGTAAGAAGCTCCTCACCAGATGCAACAACCTCCCATCTTTCACCTACATTATCATAATTCCAATAATTGAAAGTAACATCATTAAATTTAAATACAAAATTTACTGTAGGAAATGGATAACCATCACTCCCACCTCCAGAACAAAGAGTAGGTGTCAACCCATGAAAATTACTTTTAAACAATTCTCTAACAGAATACCAAATCAACAAATCGCCACATAATCCATCTCCCTTAGATATCTGATCCGTTTGATTAAACGGATTATCATTGATAGATAAATAAAGATCTTGAGATTGTACTAACAATTTCAAATCAACATAAGAATCCGTAAACTGTAAATATACATCTTCAACAGTTCGATAATTTTTAGTTGTTAAATACATTTCACCTGTAAATAAATTATTAAGAACAGAAAATTGCTGATTATCATTATCAATAAAATTCAAATTACCACTAACATGTAAATTATGATGTGGATCAGTAATCCCAATACCAATCAATGAACCATCATCTAAATAAATCAAATTTTGATCATAATCAAAATTCCAAGGATACCCTGAGCTAGAAACCTTAATAAAATTATTATTTTTTGGGACAAAAAGAAATTGTGTAAATAAATCATTAGCACTAAACTCTGAACTTGTAATATTATCCGTATTAACAATCATAAATCCAGAAGAAACACCCACATTACCTGACACAACACCTTGCTTATCAGAAAAAAATCCTGGGATTCCATCAACTAAACTTTGATTAGCAGACACAAACAAAGCAGGTTCATCATAAATAGAATCTATATCACCCATACGAAATCCAGGAAAAGAAGAACTCATCCCTCCAACATGAAATAAATCATGATCATTATAATCAAATCCAATTATGGGATTAGGAACTGAATTATCATCATAATAAGTTAAATGTAATAATGATGTTGGTTGATTAGGTGTAACAAAACCCAAGCCAAGAAACCCATCTAAAAAATAAATATTAGGAGTAGTATACTCATCCCATTCAAAAACAATCACAACCTCTGGAGATAAATCGCCAGCAGGAGTAGTAAAGCCAGCAGCATTCGACTCACCCAATATTTCTAAAGCATATGATTCAGTCGTTACACGTGTACCAATACCTACATCACCTCTTGAATTAACTATAAAAGAAGGTGTAACTTGATAATCTTCTGACAAAGGTCGTACAAATAATGATGCAGGATAGATTGGCATTTCATTGTAACTTACTGAAGAATCATAATAATTATCCACAATTAAACTAGGCAAATTCATCCCCTGAAAATCATCAACAACACTACTAACAGACTGAGATACAACATCATTTGTAAATGCAGGTTCAGCTATATAAAGAGAACCCAAAGCAGCTAAATCAGCACTTTCAACATCATCATAACCAATCCCAACATTACCATCATTTTCAACTTGAAATTTAATATCGCCGTCAGCATCTCTCAAAGTAAAAATATTTGAAGTAACAAAATTTTCTAAAACAGCTTGAACATCATCAACAGTAACAGGATTACCAGATAAATCATCAATCCCACTTGTAATAGAATCCATAATAGAATTATCAAAATCAGAAATCAAATAAGACCCGGTTGAAACGTTATCAAAATCAAATGAATCAATAAGATAACGAGCCAGATCGGCTCTAATATTATCCAACAAAGCAGGATAAACATCATCCTCCAAATAATTAATATAAGCCGTATATGAATATTTACATCTAACAGCATTCCCTCCAGCACCTGAAGTAATAACTCCACAATCCTGATCATCATAGACAGGTCTTGGGTCTGCATGATTACGACACTCTGAGGTTCCATAGGTAAGATCATCACAATAAAGTGACACATCCTTCGAAACAATTGTTTCACTCATTAAAGCAATATCTATAGTTAAACCAGACCAATCCTCACATGTAACACCAGGTTTATTTAATGCGTCCATCATCCATTCTTTAAGATCTAAAGTAGAAACTCTTTCTGAAGTAGTCTTAACAATATAACTATCAGAATATTCATCTAGAGGATAAAAATTATTAATAACTCTTTCAATAAAATTCTCTGTGGAACTAACATTATAAGGAATAGGATCTCCATTATTACCATTATATTTAGTTATCACACCATTTGAATCACTAAAACAACTAAAAAAGTATTCTTGGTCACTAAAAAGTTCCTTAGCAACAAAATCATCTCTTATGTCAGAAATCGTTTCATCAATATTCATAGAAACAAATATATGATGAAATGAAGCACCCAATTTTTGATCAAAAAATTCCGGCGTATTAGTAGGATCATACCAATGTATATTATCTGAGTTAGGTCTATAATAATATCCCCACGAAGCATTAGAATAATTATAATTAGATTCAAAATTTGCAGTTATAATATTCCAATCTACTAAATTATCAGTTGAAATAACTGGATTCAGATCCCAGTAATCACCCACTTGCTCATTAATAGTTGCTACAAGATTTTCAAAAATAAGAGCAGAATTTATAGTAACAAACAATGGAAAAAAATCTGTAGTATAATGTTCATTAAAATAACGTTTATCATAAACCAGTAAATCTCCATGATTATCTAAAAACTGATTATCAACTAATCCCTGAAATAAAGTATTAGCATCTTGCAATGTTATAGCTAATTCATCTGCCAAAACAGTAGGAGAAATAGAGTTTGATTTAACAGTGAATACAGCATTAGTGATAGCGGTATTAATACCTACAAAAGACGATACAACAGAAGTTGATGGAGCTCCAATTAAGAATTGACGTGAATCTGAAGTCATCAATCGATTTGATGTTATAACTTCAGTTAATGAGTTCAAAGAATTATAAGAATTTCCTGAATAATACCCTCCATGAGAAAAAGTAAAAGAACCATGATGATCAATCTGAGAACCTATACCTAAAGCAAGCGAAAAACCATGAGAAACAGTATTAGACACACCTCCTAAAACAGATGAATAAAATCCAGAAACATCATTATTCCCCCCTCCCAAAACAGACGAAACATTTCCTTTCACCTGCTGTCCAACACCGATACCTGCTGAAAAAACACCAACATTTTGATAATAATTATTAGAAGCAAAAAATTGTCCAACTCGAAAAGAAGCACTATAAGGATCAAAAAACATCCGATTACCTGACTGAGCAAAAACCGAAGAAACCTCATCCCTATCAATATCATCAAAAAACTTCAAATCACCTTCAATTAAAACTCCCATGTTACCTGAAATATGCAAATTTGAATTAACTTGATTAACTCCAATCCCTAAAAAATTTTGTTGAATAGATAATAAAGGATTTGGAACATTCAAATCATACCCATTAACCAATATAAATTTATCCCTATACAAAGAACTAACTCCCATAGAATAAACCTTATCATTGCCTGCACCATCTTTACGCGAAAACGAAATAACAGGATCAACAAATGATTGAGTTGGTTCTAAAAAAGGGGTTCCAATTTCCAAAACAGATCTAGAATCATTCGATTCAAAAACACCAAAAGAAACATGTCCACGATCATAATAAATTAACAAATTATCCGGAGTTGAATCTGATACATTCTTATAAAAGTACTCACCCTGCGCCATTTGCAACTGAATGGGAAGCCCCCTCATATAGTACTCTTCAGCATCAAAAGAACCTAAAATATCTACAAAAACATTATCATTCTCATTTTTTGTAACAATAACATTCCCTGATACAGAATTAACAGCAAACAAAATTTGATTATCAGCTGAAACAACAACCATATCATCTTTAAGTCCTAATGATGCCCCCTCAGGGTTAAACAATGAAACAGATGAATTAAAACCATTACTTAATATAGAAGCATTACTATCAGAACCTACCAACTGGGAATTTTCAAAAAAAGATAATTCAGATGCATTCCCCACCGTTTGAATAGAATTAAATGTACTAATTGTACCAACATCATCTAGAACACCAACAACATCAGCATCTTTCACATAAATAGAACCAGACGTTGCTATATCCACATTCCCTGTCATTAAAACACCGGCAACATTTAACTTTTCTGACAAAAGTGAATCAAGTTCTACAACTTCTTTTCCAAAAAACCCAACATTATGAGTAGGGTTTTTATAATACAAAGTCGTTTGATTAGTAGTTGCCCAATTTGAAACATATTGAAATGAAACATCATTTAAAAAATAATTAGAAGCAAGCACCTTTCCATAAACCTGCAGATCAAAATCAGGCTGCCCCACTATAAGCGTTTTATTAATAGCTAATCTATTATCAGTAGTATATAACTGTCCAGTATCTGAATTATAAACCCACGAAAATGTTTCAGAAAATGATTTATCATCAACATAATAAAAATCCAAATCAGAAGTACTAGAAGTACTAACATTAATAATACCGTCAAAATCAATATCAAATTGACTAGAGCGATTTCCTGTAGAAAGAAAAGGTCTTGTATTAGAAACCTGAATATCCCCAAAACTCAAACCGGCATTTATAAGAACCTGCTCTTCAAAAACCGAAGAAGAAACCAAACGTTCAGCCTGTGGAAACTCAACATAAGCCGTACTATTACTTAAAAGACTAAAAGCAGATGAACCTAACTCATATCCTTTAGTCTGAGTAGCCATAACATCAATATAATGAATTCTATCAAATCCAGGTTTTTTTATTTTAAATTTAAGTTGCAAATTAGATGTAATAAAAGCATCTAAATCAGTCATATTTTCTAATTTAATAACAGCAAAACCATTATTAATACTAACATTCAAATTTTCTGTACAAATCAAAATATCATTATCCATAATCGGATCTAAATAAGGACAAATAAAAGGATCAACATACGTATTATAAGTTACAAACGCAATAGAGACATCATAGTTACCATGATAAGGATTTCCAATACCATCTTCAAATTTTGGCATCAAAACCAAATCATTATAACCAGCATGCACAACAGAAACAAACAGAAACAAAAACAAAAAAACATATTTTCTAATTGTCAGCATCATATTATTTTAATCCATTTAAAACGTTAACCCCACAGAAAAATAATTCTTATGTTCAAATTCAATATGATCACTACGTTCATAGGCATAATTAAAATTTAAACCAAGCAAATTAAGCTCTACCCCACATACTAAAGACTTTTTATCAGAATATCCAAGAACCCCCTCCTCATAAACAATTAAAGGAAATTGTTTATACGCAACAGAACCCTTAATAAAGGGTAAAAAACGTGGATTAAACTGAAAAGCTAACGAGCGATGTAATTCACGCTGAGCTCCAATTGTTTTTAATTGTCCCATAATTGAATAATTCCTTAATCTATAGTTTACCGAATAAATGTTTTGAATGGAAAGTTTTTCTGATTGTCCATCACTACTATTATCACCAATTTCGGTATCCGTAAAAATAACTTCATTATTTATCATCATATTTCTAATCAAAACAGAAAAATCTAACCGGCCTAAATCAACAACCATCCCTAAGTCATAATTATAACCAGACGCTTTCACCGTATCAAACTCACTATAATAAAAAGATCCTGCAAATCCAAAATGAAGAAACTCAGAAGTAGAAAACTGATACACTGCTTTTAATAAAGAATTTTGATAATTAAACCTATACCGAACATAATATTCAGTATAATCTGAGTAATCCATCTTTTCAGTTTTAGGAATATTATCAACACCCGCATTAAAAAAACCTAACCCTAAAACCCCCATCCTTGTCTTCATTGCAATAGCAATATTTTGATAAATCACCTCTTCCATAAATGTTGTTTGAAAAAAAGATGTTGAAAATCGCCTAACACGATATAATGAAGCTGGGTTTTCAAAAACAGAATCAGCATGATAACTCATTCCTTCAAGACCACCTAAACGAACCGATCGAGCTGATGACCCTACAAAATCAGGAGAAAAGTAATACGTATCGAAAGCCTCTAAAGGTGCAATTAACATCAAACCAACCCATAGACACATCACAAAGCGCATAACTATCATGGTTTCACCACCATTTTCCCCTTCGCTAACACACCATCATTATGCACAAAAACATAAAAATACACTCCAGAAGCTAACAAATAACCCCCTAATGAATCCCGATTAACCTGCAATCTATTAGCACCTTTTCTTGCACCCAAAAAACCCTCTTGAAATGTTTGCTTAAACACACGCTGAGCAAGCATGTTATAAATATGAATTTCAAAAGAAAAATCCTTTGATAAATCATAAGACAATACAGCCCCTGACTCTGAAGACTGCCTAAAAGGATTAGGATAAACAAGCGGCTGAGTAATTGCAGGTTCAATATCAGAATCATCATCCTCTTCAAACTGAACCAAACTAGTTCCCGAGTTATTAAAAGATTTAAAAGACATCTCCATAATAACCAAATCTTTTTTTTGATTATTAATATTAGCAACCTTATCACTTGATTTACGATTAATATCACCAAAAAAACCACTTAATCCATGAGCAATATCCTGCATCTTAGAAAATGTAATTTCACTCAAAGAAGTAATATCTGTTTTTGAAGAATGTGAAACAGCAACCGCAAAAACACCTGAATTAAGATTAAAAAACAGAAAAAAGAAGATTAAAAAACCCCCTAATTGAACCCTTAAAAAATAATCTTGTATACCTTTCACATTAATATACACGAATAATGAAAGGCAAAACTTGTAATTATCTACTTAAATAATCCAACAATAACAAATCAAAAAAAACTTAAAAAGAAAAAAATTATCTTAATATCAACGAACTAAAAAAACATCTTACAAACAACCACTGATAAAATTCAAAAAACTAACATTAAAATTTATATTTTTTGTTTACCAAAACCTACATTAAATCTAATGAACTCAAAATAAAAAATCACAATTAACTGCAAAAAATAATATTAACAATACAACAACTAAATAAAACTTAAACGATTAAGTCCTTATTAAGCTTCATCTTGTTAAAATAACGCAACTTACAACCATTACAAGCCTCACAACATTTACTACAACTTGGAACTTTAATTACAGAAGTATCAAAAACAAGATCCTCTGCAGTCTCCATAGTATTTTGATACACATTACCAGCCAAATCCATATGATTTTTTGACATAATTAACTCCTTTATTTCTGGGATATGTCAATATATATATACCAATTAAAAAAAAGAAAAACATCGAAATAACTTAATATAATATCACGTTACAAATAAAGCATAATAAACTCGTTTTAACGATTCAATCGCCACAAGCTGAAGCGTTTCATGCTCCATCCACCAACGAGAATAATCAATACCATCCGGTGCAGCATGAATAAAAACATCCATATCCACTCCCTTCTGTATAAGATAAGAAGAAAAAACAGCATAAGATCGAGCTGTATGAAAAGATGACGTAACAATTAAAATTGACTGAATATCATACTGGCGAAACATAGGTAACAAGTTAACAACATGATCATAGGTTGAATAAGAATTTTCTTCATACAAAACAGAAGGTAAATCTACATTTAATTGCTTAGCATAATCAGCCATTAAACGAGGCACTGTTGTATGATAGTAATGACCGCCAGACATAATCAAATAACGTGAATGATATTGATCTAATAAATCTACGGCTTCCTTAACACGCCCCCCTCTACCTCCCCCTAAAACAACCATGGCATCCACCTGATTTGAACCAGCTAAAGATTCATAAACAAGAAATTTATTAAAATAAGGAAAACTACACCATAACAAACCACTAAGAATCAAAAACAACCCTAAAAAAACAAAGCAAAATCTAACAAAAAACGAAAATTGATTCATAGTACAAACACACCTCTTTTTTAGATCCCTAAAAATAAGATACAATAGCAAGACAATGACCATTAATCAAAACATTATTGAGGAGCAATCAAAAAAGTTACTAGCTCATATCAATAAACTAAAACATAAATTTGATATTAACTATCCCATAAATATATGTGTTGCTTCAAAATATGCAAATGATAAACAAATAGAAGCCTTATACAACCAGGGATTTAGATTATTTGGCGAAAACAAAATACAAGATGGCATTCAAAAAATAAAAAGCCTAGCTCATTTAAAGGATATTCAATGGCATTTTATTGGCCATTTACAACGTAACAAAGTAAAAAAAGCAATTGAATACTTTAGTGTCATCCAATCTGTAGATAGCCTAAATTTACTAGACAAAATTAATACCGTTTCAAAAGAATATCAAAAAAACACAACCTGCTATATTCAAATAAATATTGGAGACGATCCAAACAAATTTGGATTTAAAAAAAATGAATTTTTAAACAAACAAAATCAATTATTTTCTTTTTCAAATGTAACAATAAAAGGTATAATGATTATAGTTCCACTACTAAACAACAAGGATGCTACAAAAAAAATGTTTCTAGATGCTTATACGTTATATAAATCTATCAAATCATTACCACATTCTAGCGAATTAAGTATGGGAATGAGTCAAGATTATGAATTAGCCATTCAAGCAGGTTCTACTATGACACGAATCGGACGAATGCTGTTTCAAAAAGAAGGAGCTTAATAATGGGTTCAATGCTAAATGACCTAAAACAATTTTTTGGATTTTCAGAACCCGAAGATATACACGATACAGCCCATACCCAACCCAAAAAACCATTTAAAGGATCCCTTATCAACTCTAGCTCAACAAGACCCTTTGCTTCATCCGAAATCAAAGTTTTAGAACCACGTATTTACGAAGATTCACTCAATATTGCCTCTTACTTAAGAGAAAACAAGCCTGTTATTGTAAATTTAAAATTTTTAGACTCTGACTCAAGTAAACGTCTCATTGATTTTGTCTGTGGAACCGCTTACGCAATTAATGGACATATGATGAAATTAGGTGAAAATATTTTCTTATTTACACCTGCCAATATTTTAATTTCTAATAGTGATGAACAAACATCATATCAAGAAACAAACTCTGCCCAAAAAGAAATTCTGTTCAAAGAAGCTGCCTCATATTAATGCAATCGTTAGATGACTTAATAAAAACAGTCGAAAAACTACGATCTCCTGAAGGATGCCCTTGGGATAAAGAACAAACATTCAAAAGTTTAGTACCTTGCATTATTGAAGAATGTTATGAATTAGTAGAAGCAATCGAATCAAATACAGTAGACGCCATTATTGAAGAATGTGGCGATGTGTTACTACAAGTAATTATGATTGCTACTATAGCAAACGAAACAAAAACATTTTCGATCCAAACCATAGCAGAACATGTTAATAAAAAAATGATACGAAGACATCCTCATGTATTTCAAAAAACAACCATAAAAACAAGTAACGAAGTTTTAGAACAATGGGACTCAATTAAAGAAAAAGAAAAACACACAACATCCAAAATGGACGGAATCCCAGATTTACCCGCCTTAATCAAAGCTGAAAAAATCCAAAAAAAAGCAGCTAAATCAGGCTTTGATTGGGAAAATACAAATGATGCTATTCAAAAAATTAATGAAGAAATTAATGAATTTAAAGAAGAATTAAAACAAGATCAAAATAAAGAAAAAATAGAGGAAGAAGCAGGTGACCTCCTATTTGCAATTATTAATGTATTACGAAAAGAAAAAATTAATCCAGAAACAGCATTACGAAAAGCTAATAACAAATTTATAACTCGATATAAAACTATGGAATCCTTATCATCCAACTTTGAAACATTAACACTAGATGAAAAAGAAATACTATGGAAAAAAGCAAAAGAATTAACTAAATCGAAATAATACTTTTCCATCAAGATTAGACTGTTGAGCCATAGCTAAAGCATCAGAATAATCAGCTAACTCAAAAACATGTTTGATAGGAATAGAAAACGATTGGGTTTTTAACATAGCAAACAAACGATCATAGTAATCTTGAACATAATCAAAAAAAACCGATTCAGCCCACAAAGAGCGATTAAATCCAGTTGAAATAATACACTTATAAATTAAAGCAACATTACCAACACAAACAGGTTCTCGTCCCATGGCACCATACGTTATAAGCATCCCCTGATAATCTAAACATTTTGACAATTCTTTAGCAGACGCACCTCCTACTCCATTTAATGCTAACTTAAATTTTCCTTTTTGAGGTAGTTGTTTTGAAAATTGATCCTCATACACAATAACCGAATCAGCTCCTAATTGTTTTAATGGTTCAACAAGAGAATCACGTCTAACAATATTAACCGTATGAAACCCATAATAATGTGCTACATAAATAAACCAACGCCCTAATGCTGAATTAGCTGCATTTTGAATAATCCAATCCCCTTTTTTCAAAGACACCCTATCTGATAACACAACCAAAGCCGTCAAAGGATTAATAGCCATCATAGCCGCTTGATGATCGTCCATAAAATCAGGCACTTCAATACAACCCTGTATAGGCAACGTCACATAATCTGCCCAAAAACCAAACCATTGTCGTCTCATTTGAAATGGAAAAAAAACACGTTTACCTATCCAAGAAGAATCCACATCATCACCCACTGAATCCACAACCCCCACACCTTCATTACCTAATACAAAGGGACAATCAGGTTGAATCACATAATGGCCATCCATCATATTAAAATCAGCAGGATTGATTGGAGCATATAACATCTTAAGACGTACCTGCCCCTTTTCTAAGGCTAATAAGTCTTGATCAACTAAAACAGGTTTTTCAGATAATGTCTTAATACAAAGAGAACGATATGTCATTGAGCAATAACAATTTTTTCAAAATCAGCAAATTGCAAAAATAAAGTATCACAAAAAGCTAAAAATCGAAGTCGATTATCTCTGACCTCATCATCATCAACCATTACAAGAACTTCATCAAAATAACGAGTAAAATCCTGAGAAATACTTACTAAATCAACCAATCTATCTGTTCCATTAAAAGCATGGCCATTAAAAAACTGATCTTTTTTTGAATCTACACAATGATATAATTTTTTTTCAATCTCATGCTCAAATAAGGTATCCTTAACAACCATACTATCCGCTTTTACAGCTAACCTATGAACACGAACCGCTGTTTCCGAAACTAATTTAAATCCGTTAAAATCCTTTTCTTTAAATTGATTAATAGCCTTCCCCTTTTTAATAGCTAAAGAAATATTCGTAACTGCTAAATGAGCAATACTATCAGCCATATCATGAGAAAAACCATCATCCAACAACATGCCATGAAAACGAACTTGAATAAAACCATCCAAACGATCACGATGTTTTTCAGCACCAATTAATGAATAACAATAGTCACATACAGCATTAATATCACAATGCCAATCAAACTTCTGTAAAATTCTAAAAATTCCATTAACAGCACGCCTAAGTCCTAATGGATCCTGAGAACCAGTAGGCTTAGCTCCATTAAAAAAAGAATACACAACCGTATCAAAGCGATCCGCTAACGCTAATAAAGCACCAGGAATAGATTCAGGCAAATCAGAAGAAAACCCCGTTGGCAAATACTGCTCCGCAATATCATTTCCATAAACCTTATTATCATCCGTTAACGAGGCATAATGAGCACCCATTTTTCCTTGCAAAGATGGAAACTCAACAACTACCTGCGTAACTAAATCAGCCTTTGATAAATAAGCTAATCGATTTAAAAAATCATCCTCACCATCATTTACACCAACTTGATTACGTAAAAATATCAAAATTTTAGCTAACCGTTCTTGCTTATCATACATAGTTCCACAATTTTTTTGAAACACAACACCTTTCAATCGTTCAACAAAAGATTCAAACATAACGGATGTATCTTGTTTATAAAAAAACAAAGCATCTTCTAAACGAGCCGCTAAAACCTTTTGATTGCCTTTGATAATAGTCTCTTCATTACCAGCCGTAACATTATCAGCAACAAACAAAAAAGCAGGCATTAACCCTTTTCCCTTTTGAATCACAGGAAAATAACGTTGATGTTTTTTCATACATTCAATTAAAACAAAGTCCGGTAATTCTAAATATTTAGACTCAAATGATCCTTTTAAAACAACAGGTTGCTCTGTTAAATAAACCACCTCATTCACTAGTTTACTATCAATATCATATTGATCATGATCTTGTAAGGCTTCTTCAATAACCGCTTTACGATCTGCCTGATTAAGCATCACAGAATAATTCTTTAACTTCTCTTGCAAACTAGTAGCAGACTTAATAGTAACTTGTTTACCTAAACTATCTTTTCCCTCTGACAACATCCGATGAGCATACGAAATAGCACCCGCTTGAATACCAAACAATGAAAAAGGAACCACTGTCTTCCCATACAAAGAAACAATCCAATGAATAGGACGAATAAATGATTCTGGCTGACTTCCCCATCGCATATTAATTGATAACGGTAATGACTTAATAACAGCAGGAACCAAAGTAGTTAAAACGGCAATAGTGTCCAAGCCTACCGTCTCTTTTAAATAACTTACATGCTCATTACCATCAAACTCACGCACACAAAGATCCTTTTCTGTAACTGAAAACTTTTTTGCAAACCCTAAGGCCGCTTGTGAGAAATTACCATCCTTATCAAGACCAATATGAACAGGAGGCCCCTTAATGTATAAAGATTCATCCAATTGCTTATCAGCTAACTGAGGTACTATCACAACCAACCGACGATACGTTGCGTAAGTTTGAATAGAGTTTTCATCACAAACCAAGCGATTACGTCCTAAAGCTTCAATAAACTTTAATTTTAAATTAAGACATAATTCTTCAATAAAACGAGACGGAATTTCTTCACAACCAATTTCCAAACAATACGAAGTCGTCATCAGGTAACCGGTTCCAATTCACCAATCGATGTCAAATAAACTTCGGCACATTGTTGAGCTAATTTTCGTATTCTTAAAATATAAGCAGTACGTTCCGAAACAGAAACAACCCCTCTTGCATCTAACAAATTAAACGTATGAGAACATTTCAAACAATATTCATAAGCCGGATAAGCTAATTTTTTCTTAATACAATGCTTTGTTTCAGCTTCATATAAATCAAACATCTCAAATAAACGTTCTTGAGAAGAATCATTAAAATTATAATGACAATGTTCAATTTCAAATTGTTTATATACATCTCCATAGGTTACAACCTCATCATGATGCTGCTGCCAAATTAAGTCATAAACATTATCTTTATTCTGAATAAACATACATAAACGTTCAATACCATAAGTAATTTCAACAGAAACAGGCTTACAATCAAAACCACCACACTGTTGAAAATAAGTAAACTGAGTAACTTCCATACCATCAAGCCACACTTCCCAACCCACACCCCAAGCACCTAACGTTGGCGATTCCCAGTTATCTTCCACAAAACGAATATCATGATCCTTACGTGAAATACCAATAGCCTCTAAACTACGAATATACATATCCTGAATATCATCAGGCGATGGCTTAATAATTACTTGATATTGAAAATAATGTTGTAATCGATTTGGATTTTCAGCAAAACGACCATCCGTCGGACGACGCGATGGTTCAATATAAGCCACACGCCATGGTTTAGATCCCAAAGCCTTTAAAAACGTATAAGGACTCATCGTACCAGCGCCTTTCTGAACATCAAAAGGATGTAAAATCAAACACCCTTCAGCTGCCCAAAAAGCATGAAGATCAGCAATAATATCCTGAAATGATCGTAACGATGTAGACACAATAAAAAAATTATAACCGAAAAAAAGGTTCTTATCTATGCTTAGTACAAGCAAGAAACAAACTTAATAAAAAAAATTAAAAATATAATTAGAATAAATTAATTTTGAGTTAATTCTACCAATACATTTTGGTTTTCTTTCTCATAACCCATAGCAGAATCATTTTGTTGATTATCTGTTGAAATAACAGACTCAATGTGTGCCTTCACAGAAGAATCAATAACTGGAACATCCATATCTAAAGACACATCAACAGCAGCTTCAGCCTCTAACTCAACCTGGTCAAGCATATCAACAGACTCAATCACGTCAACATCCGTTTCTAAAGACACGTCAAGCGATTGTTCTGATTCTACCGGCTCAACCGTCTTAGCAGACTCCATCACGTCAACATCCGTTTCTAAAGACACGTCAACCGCTTGTTCTGACTCTACCGACTCAACCGTCTTAGCAGACTCGATCACATCAACCACCTGTGCTGACTCTACCTGTTCAGCAGACTCCATCACG
>CETH01047238.1_pt1 | contig 22393 bp, 13 predicted proteins | sample 361461 | NCBI WGS metagenome assembly CETH01 (sample SAMEA2622695, study PRJEB7988) | marine metagenome | isolation source: saline water (ENVO:00002010), including
TCCGATATTTACATGTGGTTTATTTCGTTCGAATTTTTCTTTTGCCATTTATTATATTCTCCTTATTTAAATATTTTTTATTAAGTGGAGCTCCCGATCGGATTTGAACCGACGGCCTCATCCTTACCATGGATGCGCTCTACCGACTGAGCTACAGGAGCAAAATCTATTACTGCGGATTTTATCATAGTAATGATAGTGACTCCATATTACATTTTAATTTAAATATAAATCTAACGCTTCAATATCAACAAATTCAATAAAATTATTCAAAATACTAACATCATCAATACCAATAGCAATTAAAGTCATAATAACGGTATTAGACAAAACAATATTTTGTTCGTAGTGTTTAACATCATCAAAAACCGTTTCAATCGTCTTATATCCCTTTTGATCAATAATATGGGTATTTCCCATCCCCCTAACCAAACCAGGATTATTAAATAAATCATTATAATCTCGAATTAATTCTTCAGCATTAACAACATTAATTTCAATAGTATGCCCCTGCTTATTAAAATAACTTTGTGTAAAAATAACACCATAATCTGTATCAGCCAGCTCATTCTCAACAATACTTTCCTTCTTTTTCAAAGACCAGCCCTCTAAAGATAAAGGAAAAAAAGAAGACATAACAAGATTTTGCTGAAATTGAATTCTATCACGAACTTTTTCAAGGATATCAAGACTATCCACATAATTTTTAGCTTCTAAAGTAGTTTCTAAAAACTTTAAATCTTTATAAAAAAAATCCATATGAGACATATCTACCTCAACAACAGAAGAAGTAACAACAGAATCAGCTACAACCACACTATCGTCAGCTAAACTAGAAATACCAAAAGTATTAAATAAAGCAAGAAAAGCAACAATGTAAAGCAAAGAATAAACCATAGAACTAATGTTAATATACCAAAACAAACACGATATAGCAAAAAACAATAGAACACAAAGAATAAACTTAATGTTTAAGAAGAAAAAAAACAGTGTAAATATCATAAGAATCCAAAAAAAATCAGAAATTATCACAAAAAAGGCATGTAATAATGACAAAAAAAAATCAGACTAATGATAAAAAAAAGAATCCAAAAGAAACACAAGAAACAGAATCTCAAGAAAACACATTAAAACCATCTACGAGTTTAAATACTTTAAAATCAACATCATTACAAAAATTACTAGAATTACCAGAAGTAAAAAAAATAGAAAATCCTGAATTATTAAATAAAGAAGAATTATTTCAAAAAATTTTAACAATAAAAATTGAAGCAGATGAAATTATCATTGCCTATGGAATATTAGAAATATTACCTGATGGATACGGATTTTTAAGAACAGAAAACTATTTACCAAGTGCCTACGATATCTATATATCACAAGCACAAATTCGTCGATTTAACCTATCATCCGGAGACATTATTCTAGGAGAAATTCGTCCTCCAAAAGCAGATGAACGATATTTTTCATTATTACACATAGAAACCATTAATGAACAAGATCCAGCTAATACAAAAACACGAACTCATTTTTCACAATTAACACCTATTTATCCTGATACCCAACTAAAACTAGAAACTGGCCAAACTCCTATTTCAAGCCGTATCATTGATATGTTAAGCCCCATAGGAAAAGGTCAACGATCCATGATCGTATCACCCCCAAAAGCAGGAAAAACTAGTATTTTAAAAGAAATCGCTAATAGCATTTCCATTAATCATCCTGAAGTAATCATTAAAGTATTATTAATTGATGAACGACCTGAAGAAGTAACCGATATGGAACGATCTGTAAATGGTGAAGTAATTTATTCAACCTTTGATGAACCCCCCGAGCAACATGTAAGAATATCTGAATTAGTATTAGAAAGTGCTAAAAGACTTGTAGAAGCTCAAAAAGATGTTGTGATCTTATTAGATAGTATCACGCGTTTAGCAAGAGCCTATAACCTAGTTGTACCACCATCCGGTAGAACATTATCAGGAGGATTAGATCCAAGTTCACTTCATAAACCAAAACGATTTTTTGGAGGAGCAAGAAACATTGAAAATGGAGGTAGCTTAACCATTATATCAACCGCATTAGTAGATACAGGATCCAGAATGGATGACATTATCTATGAAGAATTTAAAGGAACAGGTAATATGGAACTGCATCTAGAAAGACGTTTAGCCAATCGACGTATCTTTCCAGCCATTGATATCATTAATTCTGGAACACGAAAAGAAGAATTACTAATCCCCAATGATATTCTTAAAAAGGCCTATTTATTACGAAAAAATATCGATTCTGAATCTGCAACAGAAGAACTAATAAAACTATTAAACCAAACTGAAACAAACGACGATTTTCTAAATTCTCCTATTTTTAGATAAACTTAACACTCTATTAATCCAAATAAAAACTAACCCATCAAAACCAAACATTATCATAACTAAATTATAATAGCTTCTAACATAAAATTGAGATCTTTATATGATGATATTAAATCCATAACAACACATCATAAATAATCTTGAAAATTACAAATTTTATAAATATTAAATAGTAACTTAATAACTAATAAGACGCATCATCAAAATCATCTGTTTCCGTAATACGAATAACATTAATTTCAATACGCCGATTTTGAGCACGATTCAAAACTGTACTATTATCAACAATAGGACGATATTCACCAAATCCTTTCGCCGTCATTCTAATAGGATCATAGCCACGTGAAAAAATATAATATTTAACAACCGAAAAAGCTCTAAAAAATGATAATTCCCAATTGGAAGCATACTCGTCTGTATTAATAGGAACATTATCCGTATGCCCCTCAATTTCCAAAGGATTAGCAACATTATCAAAAATCTCACCAACACCCGCTAAAACTGTTTTACCCGCTTGTTTAATCGCAACCTTACCACTATCAAACAAAATAGGTGGATTTAAAATCATTTTAACCCGATACTCATCAACAACAACATGAGCATACTCAGATAAATCTTCTTTTTTAATATAATGATTAATTTTACTAACCAGCAAAGCATCCGTAGTTAATGTTTGTTGTTTATCTTCTACTTCTTCACCAAATTTAATTTGTAGTTCTGTAATAAAGTCCTGTGATTTCTCGTCATTATAGGACAAAACAAACAACAAAATAAATAACATCATAACAAAAGTAACTAAATCAGCATAAATTGTTTGGACCTCACTAGCGCCTCCATCATCCCCAGATTGCTTGTTAACTTGTAACTTACGTTTTGGCAATGTGGTCCCCTATTTCTTTTTAAACAGACTATCTTGCTGACTCGATTCCAAATAAGCAGTTAAATATTTTTCAACTTTAAGCGGTATTTCCTTATCTAACACCATTTCCGTACCTTGACTAATAATTTGTTTTGATAACACTTCTTCTTCACTTAAAGCTTGTAACTTATTCGCTAAAGGAAGAAATAAAATAGACGTAAAAATTAAACCATATAAAGTAGTTAACAAAGCTAAGGCCATCCCTGCAACAATATTTTCAATATCAGTAACATTTTTTAAAACCTGAATAACCCCAATAACCGTACCCGCCATACCAAACATAGGAGCAAAAGATCCCATAGTACGTACCGCAGAAATCTTTTTGGAATGTCTATTTCTAAGTTCATCAATATCCGTATATAACGCATCTAAAACAAACTCTTTATCCAAACCTGCTGCAACCATATCCATACTTTTAGACAAATAAGCATCCTTTAAATGAACCACTTTATCAGGTAAAGATTGACGAGAAATATGTTGAATTTGATCCGCTAAGTCCACCATAATTTTAATAGCATCCACCGGTGACAAAAATCGTTTCTTTCTAAAAAACAAACTAATAAACAAAACATATAACCCACGAAAATCAGCAAATGACGTACTAATTAACGTCGATCCAAACGTACCCAGAAAAACTAATAAAAAAGCATTAAACTGCAAATAAACCGTAATATCATTACGAACATCAGGAGCTCCTAAATAAATCGCTAAAGAAGCAATAAAAAGACCTACAAAAATATTTAAATTCATATTATCTCCTTATGCTGTCTTTAATTTATCAGCCAATTTAATTTTTCCTTGAGCATCTAACTTCCTTAACACTTTTATTATAGCATCTTGAGCAGCTTCAATATGAGATTCATTAGAAGACTCACTTTTTAGCTCTAAATACTGTCCAACCATATCTCGGGCACCTTTTGTTAAATTATCATTAATTTTTGAAAACAACCCTTGATCAGCACCAACTAAAGCTGTAGCAAGTTGTTCTAAGTTTAAATCCGATAAAACAAATTGTAACTCTGAATCATCTAAAAGAAGAATATCGTCAAACAAAACCATATGCGGACGTAACTTTTTATACCCTTTTGGATTAATTTTTTTAGAAAATTGTGTAATTTCTTTTCGTTGCTTATTAGATAATGATTCAGAAAGATCAGCTACTTTATCATCTCCACCAACAAAACATTCAACATCAGATTTTAATTTCTTCTCTAATTTATCCAACAAATCTTTTTTTCCTAACCGTTGCTCAGTTAATAAAACTGTAACCTGAGCTTGTACCTTAGGTTCCAAACTATTTAAAATTTTAGCTGATAAATTAGGTGCTAAAAACGATATAATTAAACTAATATAATCAGGTTTTAAGTTCTGACTTTTAATAAGAAAAATAAAATCAGAAATATTATTTTGAGTCACAAAATCAAAATATCGTTTAACATCAGCATTCATATTAATACTCATATCCGATCCATTACTTCCTCCACCTAAGCCTTCTGGAAGTTCTAAGTTAGGATTAACACTAATGGAAGGACCCCCTGAATCTGATGAATCTTCTTTTGCTAATAATAACTTTTGATACCGACTATAAACAAAAATAAAAATAATAAATAATAAAATAATAAGAACATTAAACAAATTACCTAATGACATAATTTTTTCTGGACCTGGTAAAATAGTAATATTTTGAGATTTTTCGTTAGGATCCTCATAAAATTTTGTATATTCCATCTTAATTTTATCCCGACCACTTTTCATCGCTAAAACATCTTTTAAAGCCTTTTCTGCTTTTTTTGCTTGACTGCGTGGGTAAGACTTATTCACTAAAACCTTAACAAGAATACGTTTAATTTTAGGTTCCGTTAACGTTGTAACCGAATCATAAGGAAGCTGTTTTAAAGAATCAGGTGCAATATTTTTTAAAGCTGGAACCCCAGGTAAAATATAAACTTGCTCCCCCTCTTTATTAGATTTAGATTTTGATTGTTGCGGATTTGATTCTTTAGTATACCGAACATTATATTTTGAATCTGTCATCTGAACTTGAACACGAACAATAAAATTATTTTTTCCAAACATAGCATCTAACGTTTGCTGAGCAATCCCAGTTAAATTATCTTCTATTAAATATCGATCTGATGCAGCAGATAAACACTGTGAAAAACATAATAAACAAAGAATAAAAATAATTATTTTTTTCATACTAACCCCTTATTTTTTTTTGATTGGAACTTTAACAGCCCATTTACCATTATCAAGTTCTTCTACAACCACATTAACACCTTTACCCAACTGTTGACGAACTTCTTGAGCATAACTAAAAGCTGTATTAGAATCATTAACAACCCGTAACACCTGCATAGGCACATCAGATTGAACTGATCCTGTATCACTTTTCTTCTTTTTACTGTCAAAATAAGCTTTTGATAGTTTTTCTTGTCGCTCCACTTCTTTTTCAGCATTAACAATAAATTTTTTCAAATCATTTCGTTCTGGACTTAAATATAAAGCACGTTTCCAAGCCTCGACAGCCTTTTTAACCTGACCAGACATATAAAAAGCTGACCCCATACGTTCAAAAATCATTGGGTTTTCAGGATCAAAATTAGCCAACATTTGCAATGAATCAACTGATTTTGAAGGAAACCCACTTCTTAATTCTATCAAAGAATTATTCCAATATTTCTTTTCAATATTTTCAACTTGATAAGATCCTAAAGGTAACTGCAAACATCGATCTAACAATTGTTTCGACAAATAATTTTTACGATCTAAATAAAGAGATTGAATTAACAAGTCACGCGGTAAAACCGTTCTTCCTTCCAAAATATAAACTTTTGCCTGACGTTGTAACCGTTTAATTGTTTTCATAACAGATTGATCCAACGATTCATCTTTACCAAATTGTCGCTCATTCTCAGCTTGATCAGCAGCAATTTTTTCAAAAACATTAAGCATTTTCTTTTGCCGCCGTTGTTTTTTATTTAAAGCACCAATCGGAATACTAGTTAGAACTTCATTAGCTTTAGTAAATTGTTTTCGCTTAATCAACCCCTCATATTCTTCTAAAACTTCGATCATTTCATCATCAAGCTCTACACTAGTTTCTAAATCATCCGTCATCATTACATCAACAGCAACATCATCAGAACGATTATCTTGAACAACTGTTTTGCTTAAATTATCCGTATCAAACGTATCAAGCGATTCAACAGGTTGTTCTAAACTAGTCTCTGGCGTATCAACAACATCCTCTTTTTTAATATCTTGAGACTCTAATTCAACAGCTTCATCATATTCTGAACGACTTCCATCAGGTTCTGCTGCAACAGCCCATAAACTTGTTGAAAAACCCAACAAAAAAATAATAACTAAAACATTTACTTTCATCTTATTCATATTTGATAATTTACCCTACTATTATAAAAGTCTTTTACAACACTTTAAAGAGTTACTATCAAATTCCCTTTATACAGAATCTTTAAACATTGTTAATACATAGTTAATTGAGTTCAACGTATTACTTAAATCCTTATCATCATGAACCACTGATGTAAAACAAGCTTCATATTGAGATGGGGGCAAAAAGATTCCCTGATCTAACATAGCATGAAAAAACTGTTTAAATCGATCAAAATCACAGGTTTGAACATCCGTAAACGTCTGTGGTAACTGTTCCGTAAAAAATAACGTAAACATCGATCCTTTTTGACTGATAGAAGCAGGAATACCACAAGATTGAATACTCTCACGAATACCATTAGCTAAATCGGCCGTATAACGATTTAACGTCTCAAATATAGAACCATCTTTTAATGCCGTTAATGTAGCTAAACCAGCCGCCATAGCTAACGGATTGCCCGACAAAGTACCCGCTTGATAAACAGGCCCTAACGGGGCAACATGATCCATAATATCAGCTTTAGCAGCATACGCTCCACATGGCAAACCCCCACCAATAACTTTGCCTAAAATCACCATATCGGGTTCAACCCCAATCCATTCATGAGTTCCTGATCGTTGTGTACGAAACCCACACATCACTTCATCAAACACCAATAAAGATCCAAAATTATCACAACACTCTCGACATATCTTAATAAATTCTAAATCAGGAACAATGACTCCCATATTACCTGCAACAGGTTCTAACAAAACACAAGCAACATCATCACCATATTCTTTAAAAAAGTCCTGTATTTGCTGAGAGTTATTATAATCTAAAACAGCCGTATGAGAGACAGAATCTAATAAAACACCCGCACTATCAGCAACCCCCAACGTAGCTGAACCCGAACCCGCAGACACTAACAAAGAATCAACATGTCCATGATAACAACCCTTAAATTTAACAAGAATCGATCGCTTGGTAACACCACGTGCCACCCGAATCGCACTCATAGAAGCCTCGGTACCCGAACTAACAAAACGAACCTTATCAACATAAGGATAAAATAATTTAATGGTCTCTGCTAATTGTGTTTCCAACTGAGTAGGTGCCCCAAACGTTGTTCCTGCTTGCATCGTCTTAGCTAAGCTAGCTAAAACAGCAGGATGAGCATGCCCCAAAATAAGTGGACCATAAGATAATACATAGTCAATATAAGACTGATTATCTTCACAGGTTACATGAGAACCTGATCCTTGTTTAATAAAAACCGGATGTCCTTCAACCGCTTGATATGCTCGTACCGGACTATTAACGCCTCCAACCAAGGATTCTTGAGCTTGTTTAAACAATTTTTGTGACGTAAGACGATCCATAACCGTTAGTATACCCAGTGAAAATTAAAAACAAAAGATACAATAAACAGAAAAACAACCTATCAATAACTAGAGATCTATTGTAAAAGATGGGCTAAATAGGTACAATCGACTGATGGCACTAGGCTTATTGGGCGTGGATCATACGCAAACAGCCATCAAAAACATTGAACCGATCTTTTTAAATAAAGACGGGAAGCAGCTTTTGTATGATCAAATTCGCTCATCAACCGTAATTGAAGAATGTATTATCTTAACAACCTGTAATCGTGTTGAATGTTATCTGGTTGCCAAAAATTTAGATGATGCCAAAACCTGGTTAATTAAAACCTTAGCAAAACAAAAAAAAGTATCTGAAAACACCGTCACATCTTTACTTAAAAACCATGACCAAGAAGAAACAATTCATCATTTATTAGATGTGGTATCGGGTACCCAATCCATGGTATTTGGAGAAAATGAAATTTTAACTCAAATTAAACAAACCTATGAACATGCTGCAAAACAAGGGTTAACAGGAGCTATTTTAAACAAATGTTTTCAAACGGCTATTAGTGTTGGCAAACGAGTACGAACAGAAACAGACATTAGTCGAGGTGCTTATTCGGTAAGTTCTATTGCCATTGAAGCCATTCGTCAAACACAACTGGATTACTTTTCTAAATCAATTTGTATTATTGGTATGGGAACCATGGGAACACGTTGTTTTAAAAAGTTATATGCCTTAGGACATCCTGATGTTACCCTTTGTAACCGAACATCAGCCATCATTGATACATTAACAACTGATCATGATGTTAACAGCATTTCATTTGAAACCATCACAGATTCTATTAAACACTTTGACATTATTATTTGTGCAACATCTGTACGAGAACCATTATTTAATCAACAACACTTTGACACACAAAAACCTTATTTAATGATTGATTTAGGATTACCACGTAACATTAATCCTGAACTAGAAAACCAAGCAAAAACAACCTTAATTAATGTTGATGGTTTAAAAGAAGTTGCTAATATTAACGTTAAGAAAAAAATGGGAGAATTATCAAAAGTAAACGCCATCATTGATGAAGAATTAGCCAATATTATGAAATGGTTTTTATACAAACAAACCCATGTCTCAAACACTTAAAATAGGAACCCGTCAATCAACATTAGCCTTACAACAAGCTACCACCATTCAAACACGTCTTAAAACACAATTTCCTGACCTAAAAATCGAGCTTATTCCCATTACAACGGCTGGTGATCGTAATCAAACACAACCCTTACATGAACTAGGTGGAAAAGGCGTTTTTATTAAAGCCATCGAAGAAGAACTCCTAAAAGGGTCCATTGATTGTGCTGTGCATTGCCTAAAAGATGTAACAACAACCCTCGAAGATCAAACCGAACTTATCGCCTTTTGCCCTGCAGAAGCCGTAACCGATTGTATCATTATGACAAATGGCCAATCGTATTCATCATTAGCAGACCTGCCAACAGGAATCACCCTAGCAACATCAAGCTTAAGACGTCAGATTTTATTAAAAGAATATCGACCTGATATTACCATCAAACCCATTCGAGGTAACATCGATACCCGTATCCAAAAATGCCAAAACGGCTACGCTGATGCTCTTATGCTAGCCACAGCAGGCTTAATACGTCTACAACGTGAAAACGAAATAAGTTTAATATGCGATCCTAACCAAATCATCCCTGCTCCTGGCCAAGGAGTTGTTGTAATACAAAAAAAACGCTCAGACAGCCATTTAAACCCCTTTCTAGAGATTTTAAATGATAAGCTACAACAAGAATTAGCCTTGTATGAACAAGCGGTAATTGAATCTATTGGTTTAAGCTGTGATTATCCGTTAGGCGTATATGCCACAAAGCAAGCAAATCGTGTTAGTCTAACAGCCTGTTGGTCAGATAAAGCCTGTAAAACGTTTAATAAACACGTTATTCATGGTAATACCCCTATAATAAAGGAAAAAATAAGGGATTTGAGTCATCAAATAAAAGCTAGTATAACGTAAACAAACATGACAAAGGGTATGATTTATATTGTGGGAGCAGGGCCTGGAGATCCGGATTTAATCACGGTAAAAGGACTGCAAATTTTAAAACAAGCTGATGTTGTATTAGCGGATCATTTGGCACATCCACAATTATTATCACAATGCCAAGCAAACGCAACAATTATTGATGTAGGAAAAGAAAAAGGAAAACATTCTATTACCCAAAAAGAAATTAATGAAAAAATGGTAACGTTAGCTAACGCGGGTAATATCGTTGTGCGATTAAAAGGTGGAGATCCTTTTATTTTTGGACGATTAGGCGAAGAAATGGAATGGTTAACTCAACATGGTATAAATTATGAAATTGTTCCCGGAGTGAGTTCTGCTATTGCGGGACCAGGTTATGCTGGTATTCCCTTAACCCATCGTCAGATATCTCGTTCGGTTGCCTTTATGACAGGCACACAAATTAAAGGTCAATCTGCTGAGGCTATTCCAACTACAGATACGCTGGTATGTTTAATGGGTTATCATCAATTAGACCTATTAATACCAAAACTCATTGAGTGTGCTCATTTTAATACACAAACACCCATTGCATTATTATCAAAAGCGACGTATCCCGATCAAAAAAGTATTCAAGCTACCTTAGGAACCATCATTAATATAGCCACACAACACCCCCTTGAAACACCGGTTCTATTAATTATTGGCGAGGTTGTAAGCTGTGCAAAAACCTGTGCATGGTTTTATAAAACCGTATTTCATAACCGTATTATTTTGTGTCGACAAACAGGTAAGTGTGATCATTGGCTAAACCCATTACAAAACCACAACATCGATGTTGTTCATGCCCCTGTTATTGAAACAATTTATCAAACAAACCATGGGTTAACCGCATCACATATCACAGAAAGTGATTATATTATTTTTACATCAGCAACCGGTGTTTTATATAGTATTAAAGCCATCTTAGACTTAGGGTTAGATACCCGCCATTTAGCACAAAAAACCATTGTATCGTTAGGCCCTTACGTAACCAAAGCGTTACAAGACAATGGCTTAAACCCAGATATCCAAGCAACACAACATGATCAAGCGGGTGTAGTGGCCAGTTTACCAAACACATTACAAGGAAAAACCATTTTATATCCCACGTCTTCTGAAGCTGATAAAATGTTAAAACAAAATACTGAACAAAAAGGTGCAATAGTAAACCAAATAAGCCTATACCAAACCCAATCTAGATCCTGTGATTATTTAACGATTACCCCTAAGGATTGGATTGTGCTATTTAGTCCATCTGCTGTTACAAGCTATTGCAAACATAAACATTGGCCAAAAACCAATCCCATGATTGCCTTAGGAAACCAAACTGCTACAGCCTTAGAAAAAGCTGGTTTTCAGCATATTACAACCTTAGCAACGCCCACACCAGCAGCCCTACTACACCTGATTCAAACGTCTGTATCATGAATACAGCCCAGCTCTTGGGAACAGGTATCATAGGCATCAGTTGTTTAGCTCTAATTGGGTATACCAGTTACGATGTAATCTATTGGATTTATCAATGGTTTAAAACAAAGTTATCCTGTTGGAATTACCAGCAACAAGGCTTAGATTTTTGGCCAAGTCAAAGCTCTTACCATAGCCACCAAACCCCCCTTTATATTACCAGCCCATTTGGGCAATTAGCATCCATTTTAAACCACTGTGGATCCATAAATAATAAAACATTAATAGATTGTGGTTGTGGTAAAGGAAATATTTTAATAGAAGCGAATCAATTTCCTTTTAAAGCGTTAGCTGGTATTGATATAGACCCTGATCTTATTAAAGTATGTCACCAAAATATAAATCATTGTGATATGACTAGTAAAACGACACTATACACAGGATCATTACAAGAACATGAAAGTATCATAGCATCCTACGATATAATCTATTGTTATGGGGTATACCAAGAAACTGCATTACGATCATTATGTACCTATTTAGCGACCCAAAAAACAACTAAACAAGTAATATACAGAAATTTAACTGATCCCACACCATTTTATGAAACAGGATTTCAATTACAATACCACCATCATAATTGTAACTTAGCTGATTATGAAATATGGGTATTTGCAATAAATACGTAATTAAAGTATCTAAGCATAATAATACTTATTTTGATATTTTTAATGCTCTTGCTGATGGTGATGATGATCTTATGGTGGTGATAGGTTGAATCTTACTTTTTTTTCTGGTTGGTCTCCTGCTGCTGGTTGGTCTCCTGCTGCTGGTTGGTCTCCTGCTGCTGGTTTTGCTTTGCTGGTGCTGCTGGTGCTGCTGGTGGTGATTGGTCTGCCCATGTTACTCTTTTTTCTGGTTTTGCTTTTGCTTCTTTTGTTGCTTTTGCTGTTGCTGGTGCTGGTACTGTTGCTGGTGCTGGTGCTGTTGCTGTTGCTGGTGCTGGTGCTGGTGCTGTTGCTGGTGCTGTTGCTGGTGCTGTTGCTGGTGCTGTTGCTGGTGCTGGTGCTGTTGCTGGTGCTGGTGCTGCTGGTGGTTCTGCTGATGATGCTGATTCTGCTGGTGGTGCTTCTACTAGTGGCTGCTCTATGATGTTTCTTACTAACTCTAAATTTTCTATTATTTTGAATTTTGATAAGTATAAGGTTTTACGTTTTTTGTTTCGCAAAACGTCTAATCTAAATACCTTATCATTGCTTGATTCGTTAAAAGTCCTAAAAAACGTATCTCTAAAGTTTTGTGGATTTATATCTAAATTATTAAATTTTAAAATTTTATCTCCCTTTTGAACTTTAAATTGCGCTGCTATTGAACTAGGGTCTACAGAATGAATGAAATCTCGAGAAAAATCAGCAAATAGTCCTGTTGCATTACGGAATTCTAAACCTAAAATTAGGGAAAATGCTAACGTTTTTTCTTCTCCATCTCTTTTAACCTTACAAGTAATCCCATGCTCTAAAAAAGAGGTATTAAAACTTGACTTAAATTTTTCAAAATCTTTCCCATTGAATTTCTTACCATTAAATTCCAGAATCTCGTCACCTGTTTTAATCCCCAATGATTCACCCAGTGTTTTATCTGATACTGCTTTTACCGTACGTCCATCTTCATTGAGCTCAAAACCTAATTTAGGTTTATCAGCTAATATTGTTTTTTTATTACTATTATCTCCCCCCATTCTTCTGATAACCTTACAAGTAAGCAAATCTGAATCAAGTGAGTTATAGGTTTCTCTAGTCATTTTTTCTATGCTATTTCCATTTATTTTAATTAAATCGTACTTTTTAATCCCAAATTTTGCCGCTCGTGAACCTTGAACTACATCACTTATTATATTAGTCTCAGGAAAAAAGGTAACACCAAAATCTCTTTTAATTGTGTCTTTAAATTCATCTAAACTATTAATACCTAAACGGGGTTTCATCTCGTCTTCGTTAAAAATAATAAAATTTGATTCAAAGGATGTTTTGTGTAATTTTCCTTCAATCCTAGCAAGAGCCTCCAATAATCTACTATACGAGCTTTTCATAAAACGACGCGCCGTAGCCAAGTTTTTCATAGCCTTGGCAACTTCTTTTTTAGCTCTATCAACGTTTACCGTATCCTCTTCACTCTCATATCTCTCATCAGCTAATGAAGGAGCAATTTCTCTATCTTCTCGAGAATTTTTTGTAGTTCTACTATCGGCTTCCCTTTTTTCATGTATAGCTCTTGTTTCTACATTGTGAGATTTCTCATATTCTTTTTCCTTTTTTTCAAAATCTGTCTTGTCTAGTTTAAATTTTTCAATAGCATCAACTAACCCCTTTTGGTTATCGTATTCTTCAGCTGAATTATGCATCCTAAATTGAGCATCCCTAATTACCTTAGAAAGAATAGTGTCTACAATGTCAAGCTTCTCTTGAGCCCTCTCTGCTTCTTCAGCTTTTTGCTTAACTTTAGCAAGGCGTCGAACAGCTTCATCAGCAGTTTTTTTAGCTTTAGCAGCTTCAGCAGCAATTTTTTTAGCTTCAGCAGCTTTAGCTTTAGCATCAGCGTTAGCAGCAGCTTTAGCAGCAGGGTTAGCAGCAGCAGCAGTTTTTTTAGCTTTTTCAGCAGCTTCTTTAGCAGCAGCAGCTTTAGCTTCAGTAGCTTCTTTAGCTTCAACAGCTTTAGCAGCAGCAGCTTTATAAGCAATTTGAGCATTATGTTTTTTGAGAGTTGCCAAATCTGCTTCATGCTTTAATTTTATTCGCCTGTCTTCCTTTATGATTAGTAACCTGCGATACCATCTTTCAGAACTCATTTTATGTTCTTCTGCGGATTTCATTTCTTGTCTTTTCATGTCTATATTTGTAACAGCTTCTTCAATAGCAACTTCGTCGGGTTGGGATAAATCTGTGACATAGAGAATTTCTTTCCTAGATTGATCATATCTAGCACCCGATATCTCTGATAAGCGTTCAAGTATGTTTTCATCTAAATCACCTTTATTTAATTTTGCAATTAAATTCTCTGCAAAGTCCTTACTTACTACAGAAGTCGAGGAAAACAAGCGAGAGCTTTTCACAAGTTTTTCATCGCAAAAATTTCCAGCAAGATCTTTTGCAACGATCTCCATTATCCGATTTAAGTCGCCGTCTTTTGGCAACCCGTCCGAGTTTAATTCGAAGACTTTACCACCATCTTTTAATAATATTTCTTTTAATTTTTCTGTTAATTCCAACTCATCATCAATCATAAGTTGTCCATTATCATTCAATATATTATATTCTTGTAAAATTTCGAGTATCATAAGGCGATCTATCGCGCGATATAGCCCTAAATCGAACCCCTGATTTAAAGAAGACTGCATACTTTTTTTAACTTGTATCTTGGATTTTTTAGCAATATCATCAATGGATGCTTTATTAAACTGGTTAAAATTAGTTGACATATATACAAATTTAGGTAAATTTGCATCATTATCCTTATTGCGTAATTCTTTTTGAAGAAAAACTTTTTTACCATCACATTCAATAATCCAATCCCGACCTGAAAGATTTAATGTTTCGAAATTATCTATTAAATATTTTGCAACTTTTAATTTAGATCTAGATTTTTGATAATCAGCTTTCATTGATTTTGCTTTTATTAATGCGTCTAAAGATTGTTCAATCTGACCTCTTTCAGCAAACAAGTCAAGGTTGTGATCTTTACTAATTTTTTGCATTACTATTTGTTTAATTTTAGATAAATTTTCTTCTTTATCGCTTGCTAGTAACGTTGACCAGTCCTCCAAAGTTGAAAGTTCGCTTTTCAGCCTATCTTTTCTTATCAAAAGTTCTCTTCTTTCTTTACTAAGAGTTTCAGCATCTTTAGCAGCAGCATCAGCTTCAGCAGCTTTAGCTTTAGCAGCAGCATCTGCTTCTTCAGCTTTAGCTTTAGCAGCAGCAGCGTTAGCAGCAGCAGCCTTAGCCTTTTCTTGAGTAACTTTAACTTCATTAGGAGCAGAGTTAAACGACATACTTTGAAATGCTCTACCAACCAATCCAATCTTAGCAGCAGCTTCAACAGCTTGAGCAGCAGCTTCAGCAGCATCAGCTTCAGCAGCTTCAGCAGCTTTAGCTTCAGCAGCAGCATCTTGAAAAACAGCTCCAGCATCAGCAGCAGCCTTTTGCAACTTGTGCAAAGCTTTATTGCTTTGTTCTATTTTTTCCTTCAGACTACCTATCTCCCTTTCAACTTTTTGAAAGTTTTCACGCGTTTTGGCATCTTTTTCGGATTCATTGTTAAAAAATCTAGTGATAGTTTCATTAAACTTGTGCTTTGTTACTATTTCTGGTCCACTTTTTAGTGTATCAATAATATCTAACTCATCTGAACTTAATTTTTCTAAAAGCGAAAAATAATGGTTAGGATTATCATCAAAAAATGTTATTGGGTCATCTAATAAAGTTTGTAATTCAGTGAATGAGGAACCCTTTATTGCTGTGTTGATCTGATCTCGACTATTAAATAGTATCTCAACACAGAGTTTAAAATGATTAGCTTGAACCTCATTAAACACTTTAGCTTTAGCAACTTCAACATTAGCTTTAGCATCTTCAGCTTTAGCGTGATCTTCAGCATCTCTAGCTTTAGCAGCTACAAGAGCTTCAGCAGCTACAACAGCTTTATCAGCAGCTTTAGCAGCAGCATCTTTAGCTTCAGCAGCTTTAGCAAGAGCAGCAGGTTTAGCATCAGCAGCAGCTTTATTAGCATCTTGAACAGCTTTAGCAGCATCAGCATCAGCTTTATCAGCATCTTGAACAGCTTTATTAACAGCATCAGCTTTAACATCAACATCAGCAGCAGCAACTTTAGCGTTTTCTTGAGTAAGTTTAGCTTTAGCAATAGCTGTAGCAGATTCATTATAAGTAGTAACATCATCCATAATTTTCTTTAAAGGGGCTAGAACGTTAAAACATTTAGCAGCATCAGCAGCAGCAGCTTTAGCTTTAGCAGCTTTAGCATCAGCAGCAGCTTTAGCAGCAGCTTTAGCATCAGCAGCTTTAACAGCAGCAGCAGCAGCAGCATCTTTAGCTTTAGCTGCTTCAGCAACAGCAGCAGCAGCTTTAGCAACTTCAGCAACAGCATCATTTTTAACAGCAGCTTTAGCATCAGCAGCATCTTTAGCTTTAGCATCAGCAGCATCTTTAACTTTAGCAGCATCAGCATCAGCAATAGCTTTATCAGCAGCATCTTTAGCAGCATCATCAGCTTCAGCAGCTTTAACTTTAGCAGCATCAGCAGCAGCTTCATAAGCAGCTAAAGCTTTGTTATACTTTTCTGTAAAAACTTTATAATCAATTGTCTTACTATCATCATCTAAATAAATACCAGCAAAATCTCTCAAAAAAGTTAAAGTAGGGATAAGTGATTTACCCTCGGTGTGCTTACTAAAATTGTTAATAAATTGGTAAATACTGTTTATAGCATCATCCTCGCCAGAGGATATCATAGACCGCTTTTTTACCATATCTAATACAACTTTATTCCTATTATTTTTTATAGAGCTCTCATCTGAACCCGAACCTGATTTAAAAGTACTAATATCTAAAACATAAGTTTTACCTCCCTTTATCCTAGGACGTTCTATACCCAATGCTTCTTTCGTGCAAAAATCTAAAATGTTAACCGCTTCACCTCCAATCATTATTGTACCTAAAATACAATTTTGAACATCAATAGCAGCATTGCTAACGCTATCTTTAAAAAGACGATGTGGAAAGTTTTTAGAATTTTGATTTACACGTAACCGAACACTGTGTGATACAAAAAAATCTGTAACAAAATCTTCATAATTAATAGCTTCTGCAAGTTTTTCCTCGTCACTAAGTTTTAATAAAGCTATTCTTCCCTTCCCCTTATTATTAACCTGAACTGTTTCAACATAGTTTCTACACATTAATGAATAAAACCTATTAAGATTTCCAGAGTCATCATTATCGAGAAAAGGCTCATATTCATCACCTGGTTCTGGAATAGGATCCCTCTTATTACAATTACAAATCAAAATAGAAATTTGAGCTAAATCATCATTTAATTCTTGAATTTTTGCTAGTTTGCTTGTACTTTTCCAAGTTTTGTTTTCTTGTTCATAATCCTTTACCTTTTTTCCTAAACGATTGTTTGGGTTTGTAAATTTTCGTGTCAATAAAGCGATAAATTGCATACAATCTTCAATGTTCAAAGATTTTAAAGGTGAATCTTGATTAAAACTCACTCCACCTCTATCAACGTTATCGCCACGTAAATATTTTAAAACGTTCTCTAACAGCTCTTTTTTTCTCAGTCTCTCACTACTACCGTTCAGATATGCATAAAAATCGAAATCGGCACTAAGATCCCTGAAGTCCTCTTTTTCAAAGACACCACCCTCACCCTCCTTACTCAACAAAGCCGTTTTAATATGGAATAAAACCTTCTTAGGGTTTGTAAATTCAGTTTTTAAAGATTCATGAATGTCTACTAACTTAACCCCTTGATAGGCAACGTGTGTAATAAAGACATCTCTATTGGAATTTCCCGAATCTTTTTCTAAACGACTTTTTTCGTCTAATTGAGAAGCAGCCGTACTGGCAGAGGTTTGTGAGTTATTACCAACATGATCAACAACATGATCATTAGAGCTATCAGTAACGCTAATGTCATCCCTCACCCCACGCATATGTTGTGTCATTAATTCTCTAAGTTGATTTAAAAGATTTTCAGGAGTATCGCCGCCTGCTGCAATTTCCTGTCTAATTGCTTCAAGTTTTCCTTGATTTTCATCACTCAGATCGTCTTTTGCAAATTCTGCAAAATTTTCAAATTCTTCTTGCACTGCTTTCTTATCAACAGGCTTAGAACCAAGAGCTTTAGCATCTTTACCTTTTTGAAAAAGATCTAGAGGAGGCCTAGTAGGTGGAGCAGCAGCAGCAGAAGCTTTAGCAGCAGCAGGAGCTTTAGCAGCAGCAGGAGCTTTAGCAGCAGCAGAAGCTTTAGCATCAGGTTTAGCAGAAGCAGGAACAGGATTACCAACAGAATTACGAGCAGTAGAAGGGCTCAAATCAACTGACATTTACAACAAACTCCCAATAAAAAAATTCATAAATAAATCACAACCTTACACCATAATGACATGGCATATTATTTATTCCCCTTTTTTAGAAAAATTTAAACGTTTTTTCAACTTAATTAACGTTAAAAAAAATAAAAAAAATGTATTCAAAATTTTTGTTATGTTAACACAGCAATATTTTTTACTGAAGAAGTAATATTTTTTTTTAAAAAATAGAATAATAAAATAGAAAAATTATCCTCCAAGCAATGATGATGCTAATGATGATACTTATGCTCATGATTATGGTGCTTTTGCTCCTGATGCTAATGTTGCTGAATATGAAACTACCTAATATCCCCTTTAGATTCAAAGTTAGGCAACTTTTGCAACAATTGCTGAAGAGTTATTAGATGCTCTCAACGCTCTTAGGCAACTTTTGCAACAATTGCTGAAGAGTTATTGGATGCTCTAAACGCTCTGTTGGCGGCTTTAGAGGCTGTAGAAATCTTCCCATTTTTTGTAAAAGAGTATTAATTTTGTTGTTATTTTGATTTTTTATTTCATCATATGTTTTATCTAAAAAGTGTGGCTTTTTTTCTTCTTTTTTGATTGAAACTAAAAGTTCATCATGATATCTCTTAATATCAACTATCGAGTTTATAACATATTGAATAATCGTTAATTTTTCATCAAATTTAAATGCTGTACTGTTTTTTAAGGCGTTAATAAATGGTTTTATTTTTATGTCCCTGTGAACAATATCCTTTAATGCAGCTGTACTTTTTTTAATCATACTGTTAGCCATATCGTTATCTTCTTTACTTAATTCATCCATAACAGCCTCATACCCAACTGTTGTTAATTCAGAAATATGACCCTTGTCTACACCCTCCCCTCTAATACGTTGAGCCATTTGCATATGCAAGGTTAATAAACTAACATCATCATAGGATATATCATGAGATTCACCATCAAGCTTTTTATAACAAGCATATACAGGAATTTTTTCTTCATCTTTATTTTGTGATAACGACTCCATATCCGTACCTCTCATTTGTGTACTTCCACAATATAACAGTGCTACATCCGATTTTTTATAGCTATTATCTCCTTTAGCCTCTTTTTTACTCAATCTAATCTTTTTATGATCTGTTTCAAATCTAAAGCTCTCTGAACCCCCATCATAAATATAATACCCCTTAACGCTTTCATCTCCAGTTTCTTGTTTATAAATAAAATGTTTTTTACTTTGTAATTCGGAAGGCAAGTCAGATATATAACCTTTAATTTTATTTACTACCTGTTTCTGGCTTGTTTCTTTAGAAGAAAATTCTTTAACATTATAAGGACACTGAATAGCAATCATGTTACTGCCTACAATGTTTTTATCCTTATCATCAAGCTCTGCTTTATGTGTTACTATTCCCTGTGGAATTTTTAAACGATAAATTGCATCTACCAATTCTTCTCCCTCAAATTCTTCTCCCACAGATAAGTGAGAGGATAAAGCTTGCTTTATATCCGCTTTTGTATCCTTTTGAAAAGCAACATCAATAGTGCTATTAAACTTTTCATGAGCAATGCCTAAATTATAAATATACTCATACGTTGACTCTGATATATTAAGACCTTTTTCTAATAATTTACGTTTTATAAAGGCATTATTCTTTAATGCAGGTAATCGTTTTTTATCTAATTCACCTAATAAACTTTCAAATTGAGCTAGTATTGAACTATAACCTTGATTTTCTTGGATCTTATTAAACAAATCTTTATAATTTTTGTTATCTTTAACGTTTTCCCAGTTTTTTAAAGTCATGTCTTTCCAATTTTTTTTCTCTGTGAATTCGTTAATTGCGAAACTCCAATTGGCGACTTTTTTTCCGTCTTTGTTTTTAACGTCTCTTAAATAGAGTGTGTTGAATGCCTTGTTTAAATTTTCAATAAGACTTTTTTTATATATTTCTTCTTCATTTTGTGTTAGATAATCAGTTGCAGCTATTCTAACTCTGGTATCAGCCGCAACACTATATCCAGTATATATTGGACAATCATCAAAAATATTAACGTCCCCTATAAGATCCGTTTGAATAGTGCCTCCACTCTCAAACTCACCACCTAACACTCGCTCGTTTGAATCTTTATCTGTAATAATAATTTTTGTTGATCCTTCTATAATAGCCAAAAAATGTTTTAAAGAAGCTGATAAACTGTCATCAAGCGGTGTTTTTATTTTGCCACCCTTATCAAGATAAGACGAGTTCCCCCAGAATAAACGTTCTCCATTATCATCCACTTGTCTTATCTTTATGTCTCTGCCTGTTTTATCAAGATCAGTCGAATCTTTTGCCGAGCCATACGCTAATTTTGCACTAACCGTAATCTCACAGTCGGATTTTCGAAAGTTTTTAATTGCTTCATGTAAAACTTCAAATGCAGCTGTTTTTCCTGCACCTGCTGAAAAATTAATAGATCCTGTTGTTTTCCCTTCAAATAATATACCAACAAGAATATCCATTTGTTGTTTAGAAACTATTTTTTTATCATCATGAAAACTGTCTAAAAGTATGTTATATAATTTTTCTTCCTCACCTTGTTGAGACAATTGTAACGATTGTTTAATTCTTTTTTTAAAGTTATTACATTCAGTATCACTAATTTGATCATCAAAAAATCGGGGAGGAGAATATAAAGAAGCATGATAAAGTGTTTGGCTGCTTGGAACAATCTTTTGTGCGTCTTTAATAAAATCCTCATAAAATATTCGTAGTAACTGTTCTTCTGAAAGCATAGGGTCATTATCCTCATCCTTCTTTTTCAGAAGAGTACGAATAACATTCGTAATTTTCTCCCTTACATCAACAGCTTTAAGATCACCTGTTTCCTGTGAAAGATTTAAACCTAATTCTTTGAAACGAGTATTAATTGCTTCTTGTATCTCGTCTTTTTTTGAACTTATAAAATCATTATAATATGCATCTATTTCTTGTTGTTTACAATAAGCATCATACGTAACTGCCTTTTCATCTTGAAAATTACGAGGACAAGAATCTACCTCCAATGCATACAAAAATTTAAAAACTTCCCCCATATTAGAAGTTCCGTTTGAGAGTTCTAAGTCAAAAATATGGTTTGCAATAACTCTAACGTCCTCAAAATCAAACTTTGTTTTAAGTACTCCTTTACCATCTAATAAGCTTGACAATTGATATTTTTCTAACAACTTTGGAGAAGATATCATCGATATTTCCGTTGCCAAGTTATCCCTATTTAATTTATCTGATAAAATAAACGCCTTAAAATTAAATTCTAACGTTTTTTCTTCCAATTGTTGTTTAAGTTTATTAGATAAAAATAATAATTTATCATTATTTTCCACCAAAAACGACTGTTGTAAATTTTCATCATTTGAAGTAATTTGGGCTAAATCTTCACCACAAGTATCTGTATATATACGATTAAGTTGATCAAATGTTAAGATATTATCCCCACTTTTAATACCCATCCCATTAAGGCCATCTAATGTTAGATTACTAATAGTGTTAATTAAAGATTCTTCATTTTGTTGTATTGTTTTCAATAGTAATTCTTTAGTTTTAGCAGCAGCAGCAGCATCAGCAGCAGCAGCAGCATCAGCAGCAGCAGCAGCATCAGCTTTAGCAGCAGCAGCAGCTTTAGCAGGATCATCAGCAGCAGCAGCTTTAGCAGCAGCAGCATCAGCAGCAGCTTTAGCAGCAGCAGCAGCAGCAGCAGCATCAGCAGCTTTAGC
>CETH01184298.1_pt1 | contig 22385 bp, 22 predicted proteins | sample 361461 | NCBI WGS metagenome assembly CETH01 (sample SAMEA2622695, study PRJEB7988) | marine metagenome | isolation source: saline water (ENVO:00002010), including
TGAATAAAAGTTGGAATGATGAGGGTGCAGAAATCACTTATACGCTTCCAACAGATTATTATGCTGAAATTGGTGCTGGAATGTTCCGCGGTGATGATTATCCTATAAAAGGAGGTGATGGAGAAAGTGTAGGAGCTATGTCCGCATTTGCTCGTATTGGAGGAGATATCGACCAAGATCAAAATTGGCGTATGGGGCTATATTATGTTGATGGAGATAATTCTGGGGGTCGTGCAGGTAATGATGGTGATAATACGTTTAAAGGTGACTCTAGTCTATACGTAACAGACTTTAGATATTCTTACGCTCCAACTGGTAATGTGAGAGAACAAGAATTGACCTTACAAGGTGAGTTTTTTGCACGTAATGAAGATGGAACTTATGATGATATAGTATTTAATGGCACTTCATATGGTTGGTATGCACAGAGTGTTTATAAATTCAACTCTAGATGGCGTGGCGGTTTACGTTACAGTCAGATGGAAACTGCAGGAGTCCCTACGGGTCTAATAGGTACTAATATGGATGGTGAGGGATTTGACCCTACTTCTATTGCAATTATGACTGATTGGACAAATAGTGAATTTAGTCGAGTGCGTTGGCAAATTAATCAGGATAAATTAGCTAGTGGTTCAACTGATAATCAATTTACAGTGCAATATATTATTAGTATTGGTGCTCATGGAGCTCATAAATTTTAATATATAGCTTTTGATTTCATTAGATAGATATAGTATCACGGTTGCAATAATATTGCATTCGTGATACTAATAATTAGTAATCATCTAATGAGGTAATCATGCTTAAAAAAATAATAACTTTAATAATTATACAATTCTCTTTTCCAAGCACATTAATAGCAAAAGAATTAAATGTATTTGCTTGTGAGCCAGAATGGAAGTCCCTAGTAGAAGAAATAGGTGGTGAAAAAGTAAAAGCTATTTCTGCTACTCATGCTAAACAAGATCCGCATTATATACGTGCTAGACCAAGTTTAATTTCAAAAATTAGACGAGCTGATTTAATTTTTTGCAGTGGTGCTGGCTTAGAAGTTGGTTGGATGCCAATACTAATACAAAAGGCCAAGGCAGAAGTGCAACCTGGTAGTATAGGTTATCTAATGGCATCAAAATATACTCCCATCATAGACATTCCAAAATCAATTGACCGTGGACATGGCGACATTCATCCTGAAGGTAATCCCCATGTGCATCTAGATCCTAATAATATTCCTATTATAGCAAAAGAATTATATAGAAGGTTAGTTATTATAGATCCTATAAATAAATCTTATTATAACTCACGATATAATAATTTCATTTCTAGATGGGATAAATCTCTTCTAGAATGGGAAAAAGAAATACAAGATATTAAGGGTAAAAATATAGTTATTCATCACAAATCTTTTGATTATATGTTTTATTGGATGGGACTAAATGAAGTAGCTGCCTTAGAAATTAAACCAGGTATTCCTCCAACAGCAGCGCACCTTAATGATATTTTACAAACTGTAAATAAAGATACAGTAGATTTAATAGTTGTATCTCCATATGATCCACCAAAAGGTGCAACCTGGCTGTCAAATAAAACTAAAATACCTTTTGTTATTTTGCCTTATACAATAGGAGGAAATGAAGAAAGTAATAATTTATTTGCACTATTTGATAGTTCAATTAAAATTTTACAAGATGCATTATATTACAAGTAACGATTTTATAACAATAATTGGGCCAGCTTTATTAGCTGGCTTAATTATAACAATTACTCATGCTCCATTAGGAATAGAGGTATTAAGGCGTGGCATTATATTTATTGATTTGGCAGTAGCTCAAATTGCTGGATTAGGTTTGTTAATATCAAACTTATACTTTAATAATGATAAAGCTTGGTTACCTCAAATAATTGCTTTAATTTTTGCATTAATAGCAGCTTATTTCTTTAAGATAGTTGAAAATAAAATTAAGTCACAACAAGAGGCTATTATTGGTGTTAGTTTCATATTAGCAGCTTCATTATCTATTTTATTATTAGCTGATCATCCAACCGGTGGAGAAGAAATTCGACATTTACTCTCTGGGCAAATACTATTTGTTACATGGCAAGATGTGTTAATGCATGTACCAATTTATATAATTATATTAATACTTTGGTTTTTACCTATAAATTTAAATGGTATTGGCTTTTATATTCTTTTTTCCTTAGCCATAACATCTTCTGTTCAACTAGTAGGTGTTTATGTTGTATTCGCAAGCTTAATTTTACCAGCTTTAACAGCACTTAAGAGCAAAAATCCATGCAAGATTGCATGGATAAGTGGTTTATTTTCAGTAATAATTGGAATATTATTATCTATAATTATAGACTTACCTGCAGGACCAATTCTGGTTGTAAGTTATGTAATTGTTACTATTTTAATATTATTTTTAGAGAAAATTAATATAATTAATATTTAATAATTGGAGTTTAGAATGAAGTTTTTAGTTTTTATTTTTAATATTTTTATATGTCATTTATTATTTAGTGCATCATTATATGCAAATAATACTATAGAAATTACTAATGAAAACGAAGTTTTACCCATTACATGGACAGACTTATTACCTATGGATGCATTCGATTTCGTGCCTGATGGTGGAGTAACAGATGAGATGTGGAGCGATCCTAATTTTCTTTTGGCAGTTGAAAAGGCGGGTTTAGCAACAGTAAGTGAATTAGATGGAGTTAATATAAGACTCACTGGCTTCATGGTTCCTTTAGATGTTGATTTTGGTGAAGCTGAAACTGTCACAGAGTTTGTCTTAGTGCCTTCAGCGGGAATGTGTATGCATGTTCCTCCACCGCCACCTAATCAGATGTTAATGGTAAGATTTAAAGAGCCTGTTAGAATAAGGCATATGTATCAACCTATAGGGATTAATGGAGTAGTTAGAATAGATGAACCTAATGATGAAGCATTTGGAAGTATTTATAATGTTACAGGTGAAGTAGTTGAAGACGTTACTTATAAAGATCTTGATTTAGGAAGATAATCAAAATAAAAGAGAGTAAGTGGAGGTACTCACTTACTCTCTTAGAATTTAATAAGGTGAGTATTACTTTCTTGGGAGGAAACTAATATTGTCCTTATTAACTATATATATAAGTTAATTAATTTTGTTTGTCAATGAGAATGATAATCATTCTCAATAAAAAATAAAGATGTAATATGAAAAAAATTTTTGTAATAGAAATAAATGAAAAAGATAAAAATATTAGTAATGAAGAAGCTATAAGTGAATTAGATCAACAGTTTAAAGAATTTTATAATATAATCAATAATAATAAAAATCTATACGTACGATTTAAAAGAGTAGGTAATACGTGGCAAAATATATTAAATAATTTTAAAAAAATGAAAATAAATACATACAAAAATAAAAAAAAAGAAAAAAAAGTAGTTAAACCGAATCATTTAAAGGTTGTTAAATAAAAATTTGTATTTATAAGGTGTAATATGAAATTTTTTTCTTACTTTTTTTTAACTTTCTTTTTAAATTTTTCTCTTCATGCAGAAAAAGTTCCTGCTGGATATGTAGCTAAATGGGACACAATTCCTTTATCTGCATTAGATTATAAAATTAATCATAATATATCATGCCAATCTTTTGAAGCCACTTTACAAAAAGGTAAGACTGAAATGCCTCATATACTGCCATTTAAAATCATAAATAAAACACTAATAAATTTTTTAAATGGTTATAAGATTATGAATAATAATAAAAATCAAGATTTTATTGATAAAATTGATACTGTGGTAATTTGGCCAAATTATGAGCAATCTAATTGGTATATTTTAATGGGTAGTGAATCTTGCTTCGTAAGTTGGATAGAAATTCAACCAGATAATTTAGACGCAATTATTCATGCTGGAAAAAAATTATAGTTTATTATTAGCTTAATGATTTATAGATAAATATAAACTTAAAATTATATTATCTTCACTTATTAATATATAAATTATATAGTTTATTTATGAAAAATAAAATTGCTTTAATTACAGGTATAACAGGACAAGATGGAGCTTATTTAGCCGAATTTCTTCTCAATAAAGGGTATGAAGTTCATGGTATAAAAAGACGTTCTTCATCTTTTAATACAAGTAGAATTGATAATTTATATCAAGATCCTCATTCAAAAGACTTAAAATTTTATTTACATTATGGAGATATGACAGATGCAACTAATCTGATTGGTCTTATGCAAAAAATAAATCCTGATGAGGTTTATAACTTAGCTGCTCAAAGTCATGTTCAGGTTAGTTTTGAGACTCCTGAATATACTGCTAATGCAGATGGTTTAGGTACTCTTAGATTATTAGAAGCTATTAAGTTATTAAATATGACGAAGAAAGTTAAATTTTATCAAGCATCTACATCAGAGTTATATGGTAATACTGTAAATATTCCTCAAAATGAAGATACTATATTTTCTCCGAGATCTCCTTATGCTGTAGCGAAATTATACGCATATTGGATTACTGTAAATTATAGAGCAGCATATAATATTTTTGCTTGTAATGGAATTTTATTTAATCATGAAAGTCCTATACGTGGAGAAACTTTTGTAACACGAAAGATAACTAGGGCTGTAGCTGCAATTAAATTAGGACTTCAAGATAAGTTATATATTGGTAATCTAGAGGCAAAAAGAGATTGGGGTCATGCTAAAGATTATGTTGAAGGTATGTGGCTGATGTTACAACAGGATAAAGCAGATGATTTCGTTTTAGCTACAGGACAAGCGCATACTGTCAGAGAATTCATAGAAGCTGCGTTTATGGAAATTAGTGAAGAGATTGTTTGGAAAGGTTCTGGAGTTAATGAAAAAGGATATAGTAAAACTAGTAATGATATTTTAATTGAAGTTGATGAGCGGTATTTTAGGCCTACGGAAGTTAATTTTTTAATGGGGGACTCTTCCAAAGCTCAAAAAAAATTAGGTTGGAAAGCACAAACTAAATTCGAAGATTTAGTTCATGAAATGGTAATAGAAGATTTAAAAACTGTAGACTTGGAACAAAAAACAAGACGCTTTGGAATTGATGGTTGATAAAGTCTAAATCTGAAAAATATTCATTAAAGGGAAAACGTGTTTTTGTTGCTGGTCACACTGGAATGGTAGGAAGCGCTTTAATAAGACTCTTACAAGATATAGATTGTGAAATTTTAACTGTTAGTTCTAAAAAGTTAGATCTAAAAAAAAACTATGATGTTGATAAATGGTTTCATGAAAATAAACCAGATACTGTTTTTTTAGCTGCTGCTAAAGTAGGAGGTATTTTAGCTAATAACTCATATCCTGCTAATTTTTTATATGAAAATCTTGCTATTCAAAATGCTGTAATAGAAAACTCTTTTAAGCATAAAGTAAAAAAGCTGATGTTTTTGGGTTCAAGCTGTATTTATCCAAAAAATGCACAACAACCTATAAAAGAGAATTCACTTCTTACTGGGGAATTAGAACCCACAAATGAGGCATATGCTATTGCTAAAATAGCGGGTATCAAGTTATGTCAATTTTATAGAACACAATATGGGGTAGATTATATTTCTGTTATGCCTACTAATTTATATGGGCCCAGAGATAATTTTCATCCGCAAAATAGTCATGTTGTAGCAGCCTTAATTTATAAATTTTATGAAGCAGTAAAGTTAAACAAAAAGGAAGTTGTTTTATGGGGAACTGGGAAACCATTAAGAGAGTTTATGCATGTAGATGACTTGGCACAAGGACTTATATTTTTGATGGAAAACTATAGTGATAATCAGCATATTAACATAGGTACTGGTAAAGAAATTTCTATTAAAGAATTTGCTAATATTATAAAAAATATTTCTGGTTGGGAAGGAACCATAAAATTTGATAGTAACTATCCTGATGGAATGTACAGAAAGGTTATGGATATCTCGAAAATTAATAAATTAGGATGGTATTCAAAAATTACTCTTAAAAATGGTTTAATAAATTCTTATAACTGGTTTTCAGAAAATTATGAAAATATTAAAAAAAAATAATTCATATTATCTTGATCTAGTTTTTTAAAACTAAAGTAAAAAAATATACATAGCTTATTGGGAATTTAAAATGATTGAGCCTTTATTATATCAAATAAGAATATATTTTTCTACAGAATTTTCAGATATCTTTAGAAGTGATAAGTCTAATGATAAAAAACAATCTTTGTTAACAGTTTTAGAAAAACATAATGGCGTCTTACTAAGTCAGTATGATGGCTTTATGAGTTACGTCATAGAAGCTGAAAAAAATGGTATAGAAAATTATCCTTTATACCAATGGACTAAAGATTGTTTAGAAATAAAAAATAAAGTAATTAAATATAAAAAATCATTTACTATTTATATTGATAACGAAGAAGTATATGCAAAAGATTTAGCAGATAATATTGAACGTGATTTGATGGAATTGGTAGATAAATTGACAATATTGAGAATAAGTAAACACGATACAAATCCAAAAAATAATCCGCAACCACCTACAAAGTATCGTTAATGTGTGATATGAAGAGTTATGAATAAATTTATTAAGACAGAGTGTGGTTTAAACAAATATGAAGAGCTTAAAGTCAATAAAACATTATTTGGCAGGATACGTTTTTATTGGTTCATAATACTAGCTAGTATAAGGGATAGAATACTTAAATTTTAATATTTTCTATTTCTAATAATTTTTTTTTAGTTGTAATTCCACCTAAAGCTGAGAAACCATTAAGTTTTCCTTTTATTGACAATACTCTGTGACAAGGAATAACAATTAGTAAGGGGTTTTTTCCACAAGCGTTTCCTATAGCTCTTGGAGACGTTTTAAGTAAAATAGATAGGTTTAAATAAGATACAGTTTTTCCAAAAGGTATAAGAGATAATGCTTTCCATACTTTTTTTTGGAAGTTAGTGCCATTAGGATTAGCTGTTATGTCAAATGTAGTTCTTTTACCTAATATATATTCTTTTAATTGTATTTTTGCGTTATTTAAAATTAAAGAATTTGATTTTTTTGTTTTATTTCTTGTGAAGTCAATTCTAGTAATTTCTTCATCTTTAGATAATATTTTTATATTACCCAAAGGAGTATTAAAAATTATTTCATCATTTATGTACATAATTTTTATTTAATTCAGTCCAAAATATATAGGTTCATCATTTTTTTTCCAGGGCTTATTTTTTATCATAATTTGGTTAAATGTATCCCATTCCAAAAATCGCATTACCCAGGAATGTACATTTTTATAAGGCATTTTTTCATCGAACCATTTAATGTCTGCTATTCTGTATTGTCTTATAAAGGGCAATATCGCTATATCTAAAAAACTTGGATTATTATTAAATAACCATAAGCTATTATTCTTATCTAATTGATCTTCTAAAATATATAAATTTTTTAATGCTTCATCTCTATGAATTTCTTTTGATTTTACTACATCACTGGAATCATAACGACTATTATATTTATACCTATCAAGATGAAATTTAAAATTATTATCAAAAATACTTAATATTTTATTGTGTATTTCAATATTGTCGTTTTTAGATTTTTTTAATTTAAATTTATCATTATTATTAATCGCCCAATCCATAATATCTAAACTTTCTTCCAGAATAGTTCCCTCATATAGTTGTAATACTGGTACAGTAGCTTTAGGTGAAATTGCTATCATCTCTTGAGGAATATCTCTTAATATAACTTCTCTCAGTTGCACCTCAATTTCACATAATTTTATAAATATTCTAGCTCTCATAGCATAGGGGCATCGTCTAAAGGAATATAAAATAGGTTTATTCATTATTATTTCTATCTATTATTATTGAAGATTTAGGTTTACTTCCAATATGTTTTTCTCCACGTAGTGATGCCAAATCTATTTGCTTTTGTCTATCTGCATACCTTTTCTTACTTTCTGGACTTTTTTTATTATGGCAATATTTACATGATACACCATGTATATATGTTTTTAATAGAGTGTCTTCATGTTTTAGTGGCATTCGACATCCATGACACATGACGTAGGTTCCAGGTTTTAATTCTTCAGCAACTGAAACTCTTTGATCAAATACGAAACATTCCCCATCCCACAAGCTTTTATTTTTAGGAACATTTTCTAGATATTTTAATATACCTCCTTTTAAATGAGACACATTTGTAAATCCTTTCTGCACCAGATAAGATGTAGATTTTTCACATCTTATACCACCTGTACAAAACATAGCTATTTTTTTATCTTTATAATTATCATCTAAAGTTTCTAGGTTATTTTTAATCCATTTTGGAAGATCCCTGAAGCTTTTAGTTTTAGGATTAATCGCTCCTTTAAATGTTCCTATAGAAACTTCATATGCATTTCTAGTATCAATTAACACAGTATTAGGATCTGAAATAAATTCGTTCCATTCTTTTGGATCAATATATTTTCCAACATACTTATTAGGGTCAACTTTAGTATCACCTATGGTTACTATTTCTTTTTTAAGCCTTACTTTCATTCTATTAAAAGAGTCTTTTTTACTATATGAATATTTTGGTTCTATATCAGAAAAATTTTTATCTATTTTAAATTCTAACAAGAAGCTATCTATATTATCTTGAAAGCCTTCAATAGTAGCATTAATTCCCTCAGGAGCTATTAATATGGTTCCTTTTATATCAAATTTTTTACAAATTTTTTCAATTTTTACTTTTACTTTTTCTAAATCTAGTATTTTAATAAATTTATAAAATGATATAATAGATATATTATCCATATGAGTAACTCCTGATATAATTATTTATATAAAAATTATAAATAATTCAAAACTTTATCTACTTTTATATTATTAAATTCATTTCTTTTAAAATAAATTATTGGAGTTTTTTTTATATAGTTTTGAAGAGATTTTAATGTTATTTCGCAACCTACATCATTGTCTTGACTCTGCATCATAACAATTGAACTAATATTAACATTATATCTATTTAAAATTTCATATGCAGTAAGCGTATGACTTATACTTCCTAAATATGAGCCTATAGTTAATATAACTGGTACATCAAGACTTGTGATTAGATCTAAAATTGTTTGCTTATTATTTATAGGAACCATGACTCCGCCTACACCTTCAATTAAGGTTAAATCATATTTATTATCATTAATATGACTTTGACAAAAGTTATGTAAATCTTCAAATTTTATATATTTACTCTCGTTTTTAGCAGCTATATCTGGAGATAAAGGATCCTTAAAGCGCCAAGGAGATATTTTATCTATATTTTGTGAAGAAGTATTTAAAGCTTCTAAAATAATTCCACTATCTGTTTCTTTAAAATTATTTATATTAAACCCACTGATTATAGGTTTTAGGGCATTTACTCTATGATTTAATTTAATTGCTCTTTTAATGAGTATTTCTGTTAAAAATGTTTTTCCTATATTAGTTCCAGTACTGGTGATAAAAGCATTCTTTTGCATAAGTATATCAATCTTTAAATAAAATTTTTGTAAGATGGGCTAATTCTATAACATCTTTTTTTTTATGTTCAGAAGAGAATGTAAACCTTAATCTAGATGTATTCTTAGGAACTGTTGGAGGTCTAATAGCTCCGATATAGTAACCATAATTTTCATACAATTTAGATGCTTTAATTGTATTATTTTCATCATAAAGAATCTTGGAAACTATAGAAGACTCAGGAATAGGTAATCCGGCTCTTTCACAAAATAATTTTGCATACTTATATGGCTTTTTTGTTACCTCAGGGTTTTTAATAATAATTTGAAGAGCTTTTAAAGAAGCTGCTAAAGTACCTGGCGGAAGACCCGTTGTATATATCAAGCTTCTAGCTTTACTGTGCAATAATTTAATAATTGTTTTAGGTGCTGTTACAAAACCCCCATAACTGCCAATTGCTTTAGATAATGTTCCCATCTGAATTAAAACTTCTGGGGTTGGATTATGTTCATATAGTGATCCTCTACCTTTACCCAATACCCCAAAGCCATGTGCATCATCTAAAATAATTGATGCATCATATTTATTTGCAAGCAAAGCTAATTCTTTAATATTACCTCTATCGCCATCCATACTAAAAACTCCTTCTGTAAAAAGAAAGCAGTTAAAATATTTTTTTCTATATTTTTTAAGAAGTGACTCCAAATGATTTGCATCATTATGTTTGAACTTTATATATTTAGCACTTGATAATTTCAGGCCTATATTGGTTGAAGAATGACTTAACTCATCATATAATAATAAATCTTTACTGGATGTTAGAGCTGGAATTATTCCTGCATTAGTTAAAAAGCCACTTCCGAATACGCAGGCAGATTCGGATTTTTTATATTTAGCTAATAAATTTTCTAATTCTTCATATAGGGGATTATTTCCAGATACTAATCGCGATGCACCAGAACCTGAGCCATATTGCTTGGTAGCTTTAATACTCTCTTTAATTACTTCTTTATTTTTACTTAAGCCAAGATAATCATTACAACTGAAGGAAATAAGCTGTTTTTTATTTCTCGTAACCTTTAAATTATTTTCTCTACTAGTTGTCACTAAATTTCTAGCTTGAGATAATTTATTGATTTCAGACAATTTACTTTTATAAAGAGAAATTATTTTACTATTCATATCATTTCTTACTTGCTCAATATTTTAATAATACTATATTAGCCATTATGAATAAAATATATAATAATAATTCTATTTTAAGGCATAATTGGTCTATAGAGGAAGCTAAAGCCATTATAGATCAACCTTTATTAGACTTAGTATATCAAGCTCAGACTATTCATAGAAGTAATTTTCCTAAAAATGAAATTCAAAAAAGTAAATTATTAAGTATTAAAACTGGCTCTTGTCCAGAAGACTGTTCTTATTGTTCTCAAAGTGCTCATCATAATGTTGATTTAAAAAAGGAGCCTCTAATTTCTCTCGAGGAAGTAGTTCATGCCGCAGAGGATGCAGTAAAAGAAGGTGCGACAAGGTTTTGTATGGGAGCAGCCTGGAGAGGACCAACGGATAGAAATATTGATCAAGTGTGTGAAATGGTAGAGGCAGTAAATAATTTAGGTTTGGAAAGTTGTGTGACACTAGGTATGCTCAAAGATGGACATGCCGAAAAGTTAGCTAGTGCTGGACTAAATTACTATAATCATAATATTGATACTTCTGAAGAGTTTTATAATTCTATTATAACAACTAGAAATTTTTCTGATAGAATAGATACATTAGGAAAAGTTAGAAATGCTGGTGTTAAAGTTTGTTCAGGTGGCATTATAGGTATGGGTGAGACTAGATATGACAGATCAGAAATGTTAAGAACTTTATCTAATTTAGAGCAACACCCTGAAAGTGTGCCTATAAATATGTTAATCAGAATTCCTGGAACACCTCTTGGTAATGTAGAACCACTAAGTCATATAGAGTTAGTAAGAACAATTGCTTTAGCAAGAATATTAATGCCTTTGTCCACAGTAAGGTTGTCAGCTGGTAGAGCAGAAATGTCAGATTCAACACAAGCATTGTGTTTTTTAGCTGGTGCAAGTTCAATATTTTTAGGAGATGTATTGCTCACTGCAGATAACCCAGGCACAGATAAAGATTCTAAAATGTTAGACGATTTTGGTCTAAAAGGCGAAACTAAAATTACATTTAAAGAAGTAATAAAAGAAGTATCTTAATCTTTTGAATACTCCTCATCCAAATTTATGGTATCCATATGCACAAATGAAGCATTTGGATTTTGTTCCAAAAGCTATAAAAACTAAAGGCTCTCAAATAACTTTAGAAGACAATAAGGTGCTTATAGATGGTGTTGCTTCGTGGTGGACAGCTTGTCATGGTTATAATCATCCAGTTATTATTGATGCAATGAGAAAACAGTTAAATGATATGCCTCATATTATGTTTGGAGGCTTCACACATAATCCTGCTGAAAAACTTGCATTAAATTTAAAATCATTACTTCCTCCTGATTATAATCATTGCTTTTTTGTAGACTCAGGGTCGGTAGCAGTTGAAGTTTCAATGAAAATGGCAATTCAATATTGGGTTAATAAAAATAGACCAAATAAAAGAAAATTTTTAAGTTTTAAAAATGGTTATCATGGTGATACTCTAGGTGCTATGTCTATATGTGATCCTGAGGAAGGAATGCATTCTTTATTTAAGAATTATGTGCCTGAACAATTAAATATAGATGTACCAATTAATGAGAATACTAAGGATAATTTTAAAAATATTATATTTAATAATAAAGATGATTTAGCGGCAATTATTATTGAACCATTAGTCCAGTGTGCTGGAGGCTTCAAATTTCATGATGATAATGTGCTAAAATTTATTAGTGATATAGCAAAAGATAATAATATTCTTTTTATAATTGATGAGATTGCTACTGGATTTGGAAGAACGGGTACTATGTTTGCATTTGAAAATAGTAAAATAGAACCAGATATAATATGTTTAGGAAAAGCATTAACTGGAGGTTCTATATCTTTAGCATGTGCTATTTCAACAGATTCAATTTATGAAGCATTTTTATCAGATAAAGAAGAAGATGCCTTAATGCATGGTCCAACTTATATGTCTAATCCTTTAGCTTGTGCAGCTGCTAATGCGTCAATTGAACTATTTAAAAATGAGCCTAGGCTGTCACAAGTTAAAAACATTGAAATAGCTTTAAAAAAAAGCTTATTTGAGTGTAAAGATTTTAATTCTGTAGTAGATGTTAGAGTTAGAGGTGCTATAGGAGTAATTCAAGTAAAAGAAATGAATAAATTAAATTGGTTAAGAAAAAGGTTTGTTGAAGAAGGTGTTTGGATAAGACCATTTCTTGATGTTATTTACATAATGCCTTCATTTACAATATCAAAAAAAAATCTAAATCAGTTGATAGCAGCACTAATAAAAATAATACCAGAATGGGAATATGAGTCTAAAAAATAATTAAAGTTAAATAGATATGAAATATGATTTTAATATAATTATAAAAAGAACTAATAGGCTTAAAACTATATCACTGAAAGTTAAAAACCAAGAAGTGGTTTTATCTGCTCCTAAATTTATGTCGGATGATGAAATATTTAGTATTATAGATAATAAAATAAATTGGATACGAAACAAGTTAGCTGCAGATAAATCATACTATACTAAAGAAAGAAAATATACTAATGGGGATAAATTTTTATATTTTGGTTCTGAATACTTGTTAAAAATAAAAGAATCTGAAAAAGATAATGCTTATTTAGATAAAAATTATATTATAATTGAAACAAAAGATTTTACTAATAAGGATAATATTAAAAATATTCTACAAAATTGGTATATATATAAATCTAAAAAATATTTAATAAAAACAAATAGTTATTATGAAATTCTAATAGGAGTTTCCGCAAAAAAACTATTATTTGGTAAATATAAAAGTAAATGGGGAAGTTGCAATTCTAATAAAATCATATCTTATGACTGGCGTATAATTATGGCACCGCTAGAGGTTATTCATTATTTAATAATACATGAATTATGTCATATAAAACACCCCAATCATTCCAAAAATTTTTGGAATTATGTAGAAAAATATATGAGTGATTATAAGATACAAACAAAATGGCTAAAAATTAACTCTCATAAATTATTTTTATAATATTTTTTTAAATATTTAATGCATAATTATATATTTTGACTAGTATAATATAATTAATATTTTTATTAAGGAGGATCAGATGGATATAGATGCAGGTGATTTAACTTTTCAGTTAAGGGATCAAAGTTTATTTAGACAACAATGTTTTATAAATGGTGAATGGGTAAATGCTGAAAGCAAAAAAACTTTTGATGTTTATAATCCTTCAGATTTAACAGTAGTTGGCTCAATGCCAAATTGTTCTAAATCTGACACAATAAAAGCTATTGATGCTGCTAATTCTTCATGGGAAGCTTGGAAGAAGCTTACAGGAAAAGATAGATCCATTATAATTAGAAAATGGCACGAGCTTATTTTAGAAAATATAGATGATTTAGCATTAATTATGACATTAGAAAATGGAAAGCCTATTGCAGATGCGAGAGGCGAAATAATATATGCTTCTTGGTTTACTGATTGGTTTTCAGAAGAAGCCAAAAGAACTTATGGTAAAACTATTCCTTCAACAATGGCTGATAGACGAATGATGTCCATTAAACAACCAATTGGAGTTTGTGGAATAATAACACCTTGGAATTTTCCAGCAGCTATGATTACGAGAAAAATTGCTCCAGCCTTGGCAGCTGGTTGCCCCGTTGTTATAAAACCAGCTGGTTCTACACCCTTTTCTGCTACTGCATTAGTTGAATTAGCACATCGTGCAGGTGTACCAAATGGTGTAATAAACCTTATTTCAGTTTCTGAGGAGAATGTATCTGAAGTTGGCGATGAATTATGTACTAATAATCATGTCCGTAAAATTTCTTTTACAGGCTCGACCAATGTGGGAAGAGCTCTAATAGCTAAAACAGCTTCTACAATTAAAAAAGTATCCATGGAATTAGGTGGGCACGCACCTTTGATCGTATTTGAAGATGCTGACTTAGATGCTGCCGTAGAAGGCGCTATGGCCAATAAATATCGTAATAGTGGACAGGTTTGTGTCTCAGCTAATAGAATATTTGTTCATGAAAATATATATGATGAATTTGCAAAAAAATTCTCGGATAAATCAGCTGCACTTAAGGTTTCTGATGGAAGAGAGGATGGAGCTCAAATAGGTCCTCTTATTACTATGTCTGCAGTAGAAAAAGTGCAAAGTCACGTAGAAGATGCTGTAAATAAGGGTGCTAAGGTAATAACAGGTGGAGCTCTAGATAATGCAGGAAAACAGTTTTATAAACCTACAGTGATGACTAATGTAACAAATAAGATGAAAATATTCTATGAGGAAACGTTTGGTCCAGTAGCACCACTTATTAAATTTTCTTCTGAAGAAGAAGTTATTAAAATGGCAAATGATACTAATTATGGCCTAGCTGGTTATTTTTATAGTAGAGATATAGGAAGAATATATAGAGTAGCTGAAGCCTTAGAGTATGGCATGGTGGGTATTAATGCAGGAGTAATTTCCACGGAAGCAGCCCCATTTGGAGGTATAAAGGAATCAGGTATTGGCCGGGAAGGAGCTGCTGAAGGTATTGATGAATATCTAGAAACTAAATATATGCTAATTGCAGGAATAGATGATTAAAACTATATATGAAAAATAAGCATTTAGTTTTAATTTCTTTTGATACTAAGGCCGGCGGTATATCTAATATGATAGGTATACATGCTTTAGCGTTGGTTCGTGAAGGCTACAAATTATCAATAATATTACCAAAGTTATCAGATGCAATAAATTCTATTGAAAATGCTTTTATCGATAATAAAGAATACAATAAGTACGTAAATATTTATAAATATAATAGCTTTGATAAATTTTTTTTAAAATTAGGTTTTTCTCTATGGATAAAAAGAATTTTAAATAATTCTGATGCTTGTTTTGTTCATAATGCTAAATTAATACCTATAATCAAAAACAATTCTCGAAAGCCTGTATTTGCGGTTAATCATACATCAAAGCATTCGCAGATGAAGTATTATAACAACGCTGATCTTATTTACACAGTAAATAAAACTATTATTTCAGATTTGGTTAATTTTGGTATAGACAGAAATAGATGTATCTATTGCCCTAATGTTTTATTAAAATTACCTAATATAGAATTAAAAGATATAAATAAAAACAATATTATAATAGGCGCATTAGGTAGAATGGTAGAAAAAAAAGGATTTTTTGATTTTATAGATGCTTTAAAAATTCTAAAAGAAAGAGGTTATAATTTTACAGCAATTTTAGCGGGTGATGGACTATTATTTAAGGAATTGCAAAAATATGCTGAGAGTATACCAGAATTAGAATTTCCAGGTTGGGTTTTAGATAAACAAGATTTTTTTAATAAAATTGATATATTCTGCCAACCTTCTCATTTTGAACCTTTTGGCTTAACCGTAATAGAAGCAATGTCATATGGAAAGCCTGTTATTTCTACTGATTGCGATGGGCCGTTAGAAATAATTAATGATAATATGAAAAATGGAATTTTAGTATCAAAAAAGAAACCTCTAGAAATGGCTGATGCAATAATTGAGCTTATTAAAAATTCACATTTACATAGAAGTATGTGTAATTTAGCTTACAGCCATATTCATAAATTTTATAGTCTTAGAAATCTTCAAAATAATTTAAATAGTAGTATAACTAACTATTTTAAATCCTTACATAAAAAATAAATATCATTATTCATCTTTAGTGAATTCCATTCAGCCTTAGCATATTTGCCCTCAGGACAAAGGCCATATTCACTTATTACTTCTAATTTTATTAGAGCTTTACATTTTGTTAGGTATTTTGATTTTAAATTGATAGTTAAATTTCCATTTCTGTCTGAATATTTATACGTATTGATATCTTCTCCACAGATACTTAAAAAAATATTTTTATTTTTATATAAGCTTTTGTCTGTTGAATACATTTTAATCATTATATCTTTATTCATTAGCGCACTTTTCAATTTTTTAAGACATTTATCAATTTCATAAGAATTACTATTATTAGAACATTTCTCATAATTTTGAGAATAAGACAAAAATGGTATACTAATAATAGATATAAAAATAATTAAAATATTTTTCATTATAAAATTACCTAGCTATAGATTGTAAATAAATATATATAATTTTATATATATATAAGGAGTATATCTTGAATAATAAAGTATCAAAAAATAATCATTACGATTTAATTGTTATAGGTGCAGGTTCAGGTGGTGTGAGAGCATCAAGAATTGCAGCAAATTATGGTGCTAAGGTTGCCATTATTGAAAGTGTAAGAGTAGGCGGTACATGCGTACTAAGAGGATGTGTACCTAAAAAGTTGTTGGTTTATGGTTCTCACTTTGCAAGTGAAATTGAAGATTCACAAGGTTTCGGTTGGGAAGTATCTTCTTTTAAACATGATTGGCAAAAACTTATTAACAATAAAAATACTGAGTTAGATAGATTAAACAATATATACCTAAATCTTCTTTCCAAGGTTAATATAATTAATGGTTTTGCTAAAATTATAAGTAAAAATGAGGTTGAAGTTAATGGGGAAGTGTTGTCCTCAGATACAATACTCATTGCTGTAGGTGGAAAGGCTTATATGCCTGATATTAAGGGAAAAGAGTTATGTATAAACTCAGATGCCGCATTGGATTTAAAAAAATTTCCTTCTCGTATTGTTATAAACGGGGGTGGTTATATTGCTTTAGAATTTGCAGGTATATTTGCATCCTTTGGAGCTAATGTAACAATTGTATACAGAGGAACTAATTTATTAAGAGGTTTTGACAGTGATATTTCTAAGTTAATTACTGAGGAGCTTAAAAATTCTAAAATTAAAGTTCTAACAGAAATAGAAATAAGTTCTGTTTCTAAAACTTCAGCTGGATTGTCGACGCTATTAAGTAATGGAGAAGTAATTATTTCTGATGAAGTTATGTTTGCAACAGGTAGAGTGCCAAATACAAATTCATTGGGCTTAGAAAAAGTAGGAATAAAAACTGGAAGTATAGGTGAAATTATTGTTGATGATAATAATGAAACTAATCTTAAAAATATCTTTGCTATAGGGGATGTAACAAATAGAATTAATCTTACTCCTGTCGCTATAGCAGAAGGCCAAGTTTTTGCAGATAATCGTTACGGAGGTATGAATAAGAAATGCGATTATGACAATGTAGCTTCAGCAGTGTTTACGCAACCGGCAATAGGTGTTGTAGGTTTAACCGAAAATAAAGCTGAAGAAATATTTGCAAATGATGGAGGTATATCTGTCTTTCAGACATCCTTTAAACCAATGAAACAGACATTAGGAGGAAGAAATACGAGGATCTATATAAAAATGATTGTTTCTAAAAAAGATAATAAAGTTGTGGGTATTCATGGTATAGGTGATGATTTGCCAGAAATAGTACAAATATGTGCAGTAGCAATTAAATCTGGAGCAACAAAGGATGATTTTGATAATACTATGGGTATTCATCCTACAGCAGCTGAGGAACTAGTAACTTTAAAATAAACTTTTATGTAATTAAAACTTGTAAATAATATTCACAAACAGTAATCATTATGCTCAATATTATAAAATAAAGCATTTTAAAGGTAATAAATTATGAATTCTAAATGGTCTATAGATTCTTGGAGAGATTTTCCTATTAAGCATCAGCCTATTTATTCCGATTTAAATAAGCTAAATAAAGTTGAAAATAAGCTTAAAACTCTTCCACCTCTGGTTTTTGCAGGTGAAGCAAGAACTTTAAAATCTAAATTAGCAGATGTTTCAGAGGGTAAAGCTTTTTTGCTACAAGGTGGTGATTGTGCAGAATCATTTGCTGAGTTTAATGCTGATAATTTAAGGGATACATTTAGAGTAATATTACAAATGGCTGCGGTATTAACTTATGGTGCGTCATTACCTATAGTTAAAGTGGGACGACTTGCAGGCCAATTTGCAAAGCCAAGGTCTGAAGCATTTGAAATTAGAGATAATGTAAAACTTTCTTCTTATTTAGGAGATATCGTAAATGGAATTGAATTTGAAGCTTCTTCTAGAGAGCCTGATCCTGAAAGAATGATCAAAGCTTATAGTCAAGCTGCATCGGCATTAAATCTTTTAAGAGCTTTTGCTACTGGTGGATATGCTGATTTACATGAGGTTCACAGATGGAATTTAGAGTTTTTAGAGGGAAGTAGCCAAGATAATAAGTATAGAATGATTGCTGATAGAATTGGCGATTGCTTAGATTTTATGAAGGCTTGTGGAATAAATAAAAATACAGCTGGTTTGGTTTCAAAAGTTGATTTTTTTACTTCACACGAAGCATTATTGTTAGGCTATGAACAGAGTTTAACAAGAATAGATAGTATTACAGAAAATTATTATGATTGTTCTGCTCATATGTTATGGATAGGAGAGAGAACCAGGGGATTGGATGAAGCACATATAGAGTTTATGAGAGGAATAGGAAACCCTATAGGAGTTAAAGTAGGTCCTTCGATGATTAATGATGAATTAATAAGTTTAATAGAAAAGCTTAACCCAAAAAATGAAGCTGGAAAACTTACATTAATAGCAAGAATGGGAAGGGATAATATAGGAAATGTATTACCTAGTTTAGTTAGAAAAGTTGATCAAGAGGGTAAAAAAGTAGTTTGGTCATGCGACCCAATGCATGGAAATACTTTTAAAGCTCAAACAGGATATAAAACTAGAGCATTTGATAATGTTATGAGTGAAGTAGAACAGTTTTTTCAAATTCATAGGTCAGAAGGGACTTATGCTGGAGGTATTCATTTAGAAATGACAGGACAAGATGTGACTGAATGTGTTGGAGGGTCACAAGAAATTAAGGAAGAGAATTTAGGCGATAGATATCATACTCATTGTGATCCAAGGCTAAATGCTAGTCAAGGATTAGAATTGGCTTTCAGACTTTCTGAAGAGCTAAGTAAATATAGAAAATAGATTAATTAATAATAAACCGTACATCTGAAAACTCTTTAATTAAACTTTTTCTTATCTTTTCATTTGATACAGCATATGTAGTAGATAAGCCATCTGCTAATGTAGCATTTTTCGCAATTACTGTTGTTTTTTCTGGAATATTTGAAGCAGAGTCATAATTATTTGCATCAAATAAATGACTTTTTTTATTAGGTAAAATTGTACTATCTGGTTCACTAACTGAAAATCCTTTATTTGTTATATCAAGAAATTCATTATTTACTAATAAACGCCATTTATTATCATTTGGAGAAATACCAGATGCTTTACCTTCACCAAAATTAATAAGGTGATTATTTAAACCTGAGTTTAATAAGATTTCATGTATTCTATCCGTTAATATACCCTGAGCTAACGCGTTAAAGGTTATTTCTGTATTTTTATTTAGCAAAATTACTTTATTCTTAGAAATATCAATATTATTAAAACCAATACCTTCAAAATTAACTTTCGTCCCTGAGGAATAGCTATTCCATAGGGGTTGTACTGTAATATCAAAAGATCCTTTGCTTACTCTATAAAACTTTTCAGATATATATATTGCATTTATTAATTCTGGATCTGGATTAATTAAGACTTTATTATCATTTAAAAGATTAATTTTACTAGAACCATCTTGAAGGTAAAATATTTTATTAAATCTTCTAATTTCTGAATTAATTAATAAAATTAATTTATCTAAATGAGCTTTATTTTTAGTATGTATTTGCATTACTACTGGATTCCCAAGAGCGGTACTACTCCATCTATAGCTATGAATATTGTTATTTGCGACAGCTTGAAGTGGAGTTATTGCAATAGAACTAGCTATTATTTTTATAGTTTTTCTTCTAGATATTAATTGTTGCATATTAAGCTACTTTTATTTTATTCAATTTAACTAAAGGAGGGCACCTATTAGTATCAGTATATTCTAATTGACAGTCCAGACATCTAAAACATTCACTCATAATTATCTTGCCTTTTTTAATCCCATTTGTTGGGATAGCTTTTACAGGGCAAGATTTAGAACATAAATTGCATGGATTTCCGCATTCTTGCCTTCTTTTCAAGTTATCTGTAATCCTTAATTTACCTAGAACGGCCAAACTACCTCCTAGAGGACATATAAATCTGCAAAAACCTCTTTCCATAAACATGCTAATAATTAATAATATTATGGCATAACTAACGTATGGTAACCCTCTGTTAAAATGCCTCATTATTGAAGTTTTGAACGGTTCAATTTCTGCTATACTAGACGCTGTCTCCATTGAGAAAAATGAAGCACCAATAATAGTAACTAATATAAAATATTTAATGGTCCACAGTTTTTCAAAATATTTTTCTGGTAATTCTTTCTTCTTAATTCCAATAAATTTTGAAATATATCCTATTAATTCTTGTAATGCTCCAAAAGGACAAAGCCATCCACAAAATAGACCTCTTCCTAAAATCAATGTTGATAAAATTGTGAAAACTAAAATTATAAAGATTAGAGGATCAATCATAAAATAATTTAGGTCTGCTCCAGTAATAGGAATTCTTATTAAAGATAAAATATTAAAAATTGATAATTGTGCTCCTGTATACCACCCAATCCATATTAGAGTAAAAGATAAATATGATATTCTGATGTATCTAAATATTCTTCGATATTTACTTATTCTTTCTTGAAATATTGTTATTAAGCATAAAAAAAGTAGTGCTGATACTAAAATTAAAATTCTAAATTTAGAGTCTAGCCATATATTTATCCACATCGGAAGAGGTTTAGTATTTTCAATTATTAATTCTTTATTTATTACAAATGGAATTATTAAGCTTCTTAAGTTTTCTGTATGGTTTTCATTTATTATTTCTATGTACCATGGTTCTGTTGGATCAAAGTTATGATGAGGACCTATTTTAAATATAGATATTTCTTTAAATTTTGGGGCATTTTTTGTCTGAATTTTAGATACTCTTGTATGGTCTGAAGCTTTAAAAATTATTTCATTCTCGCCTTGAATTAGCCTAATCCTATCAAATAACTTTGTACTTCTCCATCTATCTCCTTTATAGGAATAGCCATTTCCAGCAATCAAAATTGCATTGTCTTGAGCACTTAAACTAGCCATGAGCTTATCATGAGTATGTTTTTTTAAAATATTATATCCTATCGCTCTAGGATTTAAATAAGTTATAGCTAATTGAGACTCAATGTTTTCTTCAAAATAGTAGCTGTTTTTATAAATGACATGTTTGTCTCTTATTAATTCATTCCAATTCATTTCAATTTCTTTTAAATAATTTATTTGATTAGAGTATGTTGTTTGAAATAATCCTATTAATAAGGATGCGTTTCTTGCAGACTTAAAAATTGCCTCATGCATTAAATTTGAAGAAATTGTTCCTCTATGAACTGTATCAGGTCTAATAGGTTTATCTCTAGATGCTCTCGACATTCCATTTGAAATATTAATATCTTTAGTTCTTTCAATATATTCTAATAAATCTGACTCACTTATATCATGTTCAAAGAGGGGTTCATTATGATAGATAAGTTTAGCTCCAGCAATAGTGCCTGATAAATTTAATCCAACAATTATTTCATAGGGAGACCTATCATAGCCCAGCGATTTTACCATATCCCATGTCGAAAATACATAGCCTAATAATTCATTATTATTAAATATTTCAATTATTCTCTCATCATTTTTATTATTTTTTTTATAAGTATAATTTTCAAAAAATTCTTTAATTAATTCATTATCAA
>CETH01014925.1_pt1 | contig 22384 bp, 19 predicted proteins | sample 361461 | NCBI WGS metagenome assembly CETH01 (sample SAMEA2622695, study PRJEB7988) | marine metagenome | isolation source: saline water (ENVO:00002010), including
TTCTATCTCTTAAAATTCTATTAATTAACATATCATCATTGTATGTAAAGATTATAAGAGCTTTTGATAAATTAAGAGGAATATCATAAAAATATTTATCAAAGAATGCATCATTTTGTGTACTATCAGTTAAATGAATTAAAGTATTAATTATTTCTTCCCCTCTAGAACTATCGCTCACTTTATCGAGTTCATCAAAGTAAATAATAGGATTCATACATTCTGCTTTCATTAGAGCATCTACAATTTTCCCATGAATAGCGCCTTCGTATGTAAAAGAGTGACCAGTTAAATAAGCACTATCATTTATACCTCCTAATGGTATAAATACAAATGGTAAATTAAGAGCTTTACATAGTCCTTCTTTAATTAATCTGGTTTTTCCACAACCCGGACTACCATGAATACCAATTACATTACCTTTAAGTTCTGGATTAGATATCCATTGTCCGATAATACGTATCATTTGTTCTTTAGATTTATCATGACCATATACATTTTTATTAAGAATATTATAAGAATTAAGTAAAAAATTAGATATATTAGTAGGACTTTTAGGAATATTTAGCTTTTTATAAATTCCACAAGGAATTTTACATAAATTTTCAACATAATTAAGTATTTTAAAATATTCACCACTTCTTTCATTCATAGAACTAAGATAATTTAATTTTTTTAATGCTACAGCTTTAAGACTATCATCAATTTTAGAATTTATAATTTTAAAACGTATTGGGATTTCGTCTTTATTTAGTTCTATTGTTTTTTTCTCAAATCTATTAACAATATTTTTATTTTTAGCACTTAAATTTAAAAAATAATTAATTTCTTTATTATTATAATTTGCAAAATTTAGATTTTTTTCTATATGTTTTTTATTTTTATGTATCTTTTCATTAATATCTTCATAATTATCATCTTCATCATCTAAAAATTCATTTTCTTCTAAATCTTTTCCAAATATTTCATCTAAACCTGAGTTTCCAGATTTACCACTATTGACTATAATTATTGTATTATTATCAAATATTTCTTCGAATTTTCGTTTTAAATTTTTATCATTAGTTTCATCATCATCATTAATTACTTCATTTTCATCGTAATCAATAATATCATCTATTTCAATTTCAACATCATCATCATCATTATCATCATCATTTCCATTATTCATTTTATAAATATCATTATTATTAGTATATTCATTATTACATTTAGTTTCTTTAGCTTCTTTTTTTTTTTTAACACTTTCACTTTTATTCCTACTTCTAGTGTTAGGTTTATTAGAGTCATTTTTTGACATTTTGATTATTTATAACTATTACAATTATAAATTTAATATAATTAAATTTTAAATAAATTATATAAAAATTATATTGATATAATATAAAATATGACAACTGCTTTAGCATCTGAAATTTTACAAACTATTCATAATTTAAATAGGACTGATGCATCATTTGGTGCAGCAAGTAGTACAATAACAACTTCTATACCAAACACAATTGGATTATATCAATTAATTAATCAAATGATTAGTGATTTATCATCAATTAAAGCAACAATTAAAACAAATGAAAAAAAATTAAGTGAATTATTATCTGCACATAGTAACTCAGCAACAACTGCCTATAATGTTTTAAATATAACATTGGGTGGAGATACTGTGTCAAATGATGCTTCACTTCAAACTAAAGAAGCAGATATAAATACTGCTCGAGGTACAACAGGTACTTTAACAAATAAACCTGCTATAATTTGTGGTACAGATTTTCAATATTCAGAAGATGCAATATTCTATTTATTTCAACATATCCAACATCAATTTGTTAAACTTAAAAGTGGTTTAACTGCAACAGGAGCAGCAGGTCTTGCTATATCTGCTACTATAGATGCAACTGCTAGTTAAATTATATAAAAACATTTATTTTTTCCGAAATTTATATTTAATATAAAATTTTTTTATAAAATTTGAAAAAACATATTTAGAATTATTTTAAGAAAATAAAATAATATTAGATTAATAAAATGTCCATTTATAAAGAATTGTCTTATAGTCAAGATGTTGATACAATAGCGGGAATACAATTTTCTATAATGAGTGCAGAAGAAATTGAAAGTAGAAGTGTTGCTGAGATTGTATCGACTGATACATTTGCTGGAAATGACCCAATAATAGGAGGATTATTTGACCCACGAATGGGAGTAATAGATCATAATAAAATTTGTCAAACATGTGAGCAAAAGAATACATTTTGTCCAGGTCATTTTGGTCATATTGTTTTAGCGAAACCTTTATTCTATATTCAATTCTTTGATATAGTGAAAAAAATTATGAAATGTATTTGTTTTAAATGTTCAAAATTGTTAATAGATAAAAATCAACCAGAGTTAAAAAAAATATTAAATAAAAAAATATCAAGACAGAAAAAGTTTGAAGCGATTTATAAAATTTGTTCAAAAAATAAGATAAAACGATGTGGTAAAGAAAGTGAAAATAATGGATGTGGATGTAGACAACCAGATAAAATAACAAAAGATGCACATGTTGGAAGAATTATATTAGAATGGAAAATGAAAGCAGAGAATGAAAATGAGGAAGATAACAGTTTAATTTACTTTGCAGAAGATATATATCGTATTTTAGCAAGAATTACAGAAGAAGACGCGAATATACTAGGATTTCCTCGTTCAATAAATAGACCAGAGAATTTGATTTGTACAATTTTTCCTGTACCTCCTCCAGCGGTTCGTCCATCTGTTAGAAACGATACAGGTCAACGATGTTGTGATGATTTAACACATAAATTATGCGATATTGTCAAAACAAATAATACTTTAAAAACAAAAATAGAAAAAGAAGTTAATAAAGATCAAATTGATTATTGGACAATCCTATTACAATATCACTTATCTACATTTATAGATAATAAAATACCTGGAATACCTCAAGCTAAACAAAGAACTGGTAGACCATTGCGTTCATTAAGCGAAAGATTAAAATCAAAAGAAGGACGAATTAGAGGTAATTTAATGGGAAAAAGAGTAGACTTTTCTGCACGCAGTGTTATTACACCTGATCCATGTATAAGTATAAACGAATTAGGAGTCCCTATTAAAATAGCAATGAATTTAACATACCCTGAAAAAGTAAATAAATATAATAGAGCAAAATTAATAAAATTAATTGAAAATGGACCTGATAATTATCCAGGTGCTAAATATATTCGTAAAGCTAATCAAGATTATAGAACTATACGTCTCAAAAATTTAGATATTGATACGATTACAATTGATGATAATGATATTGTTGATAGACATATGATGAATGGAGATTTTGTATTATTTAATAGGCAACCATCACTTCATAAGATGTCAATGATGAGTCATAAAGTAAGAGTAATGCAATATGATACATTTAGATTAAATCCAGCAGTTACACCAAGTTATAATGCAGATTATGATGGTGATGAGATGAATTTACATTTACCACAATCAGTTCAAACAGAAAATGAATTAAAAATGTTATCAAATGTAACAAGTCAAATAATAAGTCCTCGTGAAAGCAAGCCAATTATATCAGTAGTACAAGATGTAACATTGGGATTATATAGATTAACAAAAGATGATACATTTATGAGTGAGAAACAAGTATTTAATTTAATGATAACAAACACAAAATTTATTGGAGATGTTCCATTACCAATTTCAGTAAATGGCAAAATAAAAAAATGGAATGGAAGGCAAATTTTATCCGAAATATTACCACCAAATATAAATATAGTGAATCAAAATAATCAATATGATGAAGATACTAATCAGAATGATAAACAGAATTTAGTTAAGATTGAAAATGGTAAAATTAAACAAGGTGTTTTTGATAAAAAGATATACCAAGATAGAACAAATGGATTAGTTCATGTATTATTTAATGATAATGGACAAGAAGAAGCAAGACATTTATTTGATAATACACAAAAATTGATATGTAATTGGTTAGTTTATAGTGGATTTAGTGTTGGAATAAGTGATTTAGTTATATCAAAAGATATTGATAATAAAATGAAAATGGTAATAAACAATATGAAGAAAGAGGTATATGAAATTATCAAAAAGGTTCATCAAAACACTTATGAAAATAATTCATTTGATAGTAATAGGCAAAATTTTGAAAATGAAGTTAATAAATTATTAAATGATGCTCGTAATAAAGTAGGTAAAATAGCATTAGAGAAAATTACTGATGATAATAGAATGGTAAATATGATTAAATCTAAATCAAAAGGTAATCCAGTAAATATTGCGCAAATGTTATCAACACTAGGTCAACAAAATGTAGATGGTAAAAGAATACCAGATGGATATAATGATAGAAGTTTGCCACATTATACTAAATATGATGATGGACCAGAAAGTAGAGGATTTGTGGAGAATTCATTTATAAATGGATTAACACCACAAGAATTTTATTTTCACGCGATGGGTGGTCGTGAAGGTTTGATTGATACGGCTGTTAAGACCTCGGAAACAGGATATATCCAAAGAAAACTAATTAAATCAATGGAAGATTGTAAAATAAATTATGACCTAACTGTTAGAAATGCGACAGGGGCTATAATTCAATTTTTGTATGGTGAAGATGGAATGAGTGCTACTAAATTAGAAAACCAGAGTTTTAAATTTGTAAATATGGATATGGCTGAATTAGAGGAAAATTATTTATTTAGAGAAGATGATATTATAAAGAATATATTCCGTAAAAATATATTTGAAAAATTGAAAAAAGAAAGTAAATGGAAAGATAGATGTTTAGAATATTTTAAAGATTTGTTAGAAGAAAGAGAATATTTAATTACAAAAGTATTTCAGAATAAAGATGAAACTCGTTTATTATATCCAATTTCAATTAAACGATTAATTAATAATGCTAAAAATCTATTTCACAAAAAGAAAACTAGAACTGATTTAGAGCCGGAATATATTTTAGATGAGATTGATAAATTATGTGAAGAATTGTATTTAACTGATAATAACAAAGGTAATAGATTATTTCAAATAATAGTAAAAATGTTTTTATCTCCAAAAGAACTAATATTACAACATAGATTGAATAAGATGTCATTTGAATATATAGTTTTAGAGATAAGAAAGAAATTTAAAGATGGTATTGCACATCCAAGTGAAATGGTTGGTGTAGTTGCGGCACAATCAATTGGTGAACCATGTACTCAAATAACGCTTAATAGTGTAGAATATAATACTCCTATATTATTAGATATTAATGGAAAATTTGAAAAAGTTAAAATAGGGGAATATATTGATAATAGAATTAAAAAATCTAAAGAAGAAAATATTGAAAATCATCCAAATGATACAACATTAGAATATATTAAAGATGATAAAGTAAAAGTTCTTGCTCCAACAGAAGACGGAAAGATTATTTGGGATAATGTTAAAGCAGTAACAAAACATCCAGTAATTAATGAAGATGGTTCATCAACATTATTAAAGGTGACAACACTATCTGGTAGAACTTTAATTGCTACAAAAGCAAAAGGTTTTATGAAAAGAGTTAATAATAAAATAGTAGGAGTAACTGGAGATGAATTAAAAATAGGGGATTATATACCAGTATCTAATGTTCTTAAAATTAATGAAGAAAATACAATAAATAAATGGGATATTACAGAATATTTACCTAAAAATCAATATTTATATACAAGTGAAGTTAAGAAAGCATTAGAATTATATGATGCTAAAAAATCAATTAAATATCCTTGGTGGAAACCAAATAAAGGAAAGACATTTGAATTACCATATTCACGGGCTGATGGTTTTATAGAAGCATATAGGGGTTCTAAAAGAACAAATGGAAAACCTAAAAGAAATTTTGAAGAGAAAGATAATTGCATATATCCTTGTAGAGTTACTAAACAACCTGCTCACATACCAGAAGAATTTGAATTAGATGAACTATTTGGATTCTTTATAGGAGCATATATGGCAGAAGGTTGTTGTACTAAACATCATATATTAATAGCAAATTTAGATGAGGATTTTAATGAGAAAATAGATAAGTTTTGTAATAAATATTCAATAAATTATCATATTGATGATAATAATGAAAAAATGAAAAATAATGGTTATACAAAAACGCTCAGATTACATAGTATTGTATTAGCACAAATTTTATTGAAATCAGTTGGAACTGGTTCTTCTAATAAAATTTTCCCATCACTATTTTTACAAGCACCTGATGAATTTTTAAAAGGATTAATTGATGGTTATTTTTCAGGAGATGGAACAATTGGTAAATCTGAAATTATGACAACATCTGTAAGTAAAGAACTAATAGAAGGTATTCAAGCAGTTTTAATAAGATTTAATATTCAATCATCAGTGAAACCATATAAGAAAGCACAAGAATTAGCAATTAAAAAGGGATTCAATGCTAAATTGCCTTATAATTTATATATTAATTGTGAAGGAAAACAAATATTTAGAGATACATTTAATTTAACAATTAAATACAAAAATGATAAATTAAAATCATATAAATCAAAAGAGAAATATAGCAGAATAAATATAATACCAGATGTTATATTATCAAATGGTACTAAAAATATAAAAAAGAGTGATTTACAAAAGATTAAAAGGGGTTTAAGTAATGAAGAAGATATTAAAGTCATTGAGGATATTGAAAATGAAGAGATTTGGTATGATAGAATTATAAATATTGAAGATTATCAAAGTGAACACCATTATGTCTATGATTTCACTACTGATATAACCAAAACTTTTACTGATTATAATTGTACCTGTTTTTTTGACACGTTCCACGCTGCCGGAATTTCTTCAGCATCACAGACGGTGCGTGGTGTTCCGCGTATTAAAGAATTATTAAGTAATAGTAAAAATATTAAAGGACCTTCTACAAAGGTATATATAAAAGATGATGTGAATAAAGATTTTAATAAATGTAAGAGTATCTTGAATTTATTAGAGACAACATATATTAGGGATATAATTAAATCATCAGCTATATATTATGATAAAAGTGATGAAGAAACAACAATTGCGAATGATTCAGAGTTTTTAAAATTGTATAAATTATTTGAGGAAGATTGTAATGTAACATCTCCTTGGTTATTAAGATTTAAATTTAATAAAGATAAGATGTATCATTTGGATATAAATATGCAGGATATTTATTTTACAATAATAAATCATTATAATGATTATATAGAATGTTATTTTAGTGATGATAATGCGGATGAATTAATTTTTAGAATAAAATTAATAGAAGATAATGATAATAATGAAATAGATAAAAATGATATAATAACGGAATTAAAAGCATTAGAGCAGAATATATTAGAAAATATAATTATAAAAGGAGTAGAAGGTGTTAAAAAAGTAATATTATTAGAAGATAAAGATTCAAAATATAATAAAGAAACTAGTACATTTGAAAAAAATACGGAATGGTTTATGGAAACTAATGGAAATAATTTATTAGATATATTAATTCAAAAAGATATTGATACTGAAAAAACAATTTCAAATGATGTAAATGAAGTTTACGAAATACTTGGAATAGAAGCTGCTAGACAAGTATTATTTAATGAAATAAATGAAGTATTAGAAGAAGAAGGTGTAAACTTTAGACATTTATCATTATTAGTAGATACAATGACAAATAGAGGGACATTATTATCAATAGATAGACATGGTATTAATAGAAGTGATATTGGACCATTTGCAAAATGTTCATTTGAGGAGACAAGTGATATGCTAATAAAGGCAGGTTTATTTGGAGAATATGATAAAATAAATGGTGTAAGTGCGAATATAATGTTAGGTCAAATACCACCATGCGGAACAGGAGATACGGTTATTTTAATGGATGAAGAGAAATTACTAAATATAGAAGAAGTAGAACATGAAATGTATGGTGATATTGATGATGGAATATGTAATGAAGATAATTTATCATTTAATTTTAATATACCACCATCAAGTTTAGAAACGAAAGTAAATGAAGTAAAATTAAATATATTATAATTATTGTAATATAAAATTAAATAAATATTTAAATAAATGAAAGATGAAGTAAATGAAAATATAATATTTTTTATTATTGCGTTAATAGGATATTTATATTACCGGTATAGTAGTCCTAATCAAATTATAGATAGATATTATAAAGAACATTCAGAAGCAGAATATTATTTATTAAAATTTACATTATTATTTTTAAAACTAATGATGATTTTAAATTTCCGTTATCTAGTAATGTTTAGTTATAGGAAATTTATGAAATAAAAATAATATTATAAATTTGATTTAATAATTTTTAATAAAAATAAATATTTATTTATTTTTTATTCATTCTCTTTTTTACTTAATTTATTTTTAATTAAATAAGTAGCAATTGTAGAAAGTATCGCAAAAGTAGCAATTATACTCATTATTTTTAAATTATCCTTTAATATAGGATAATTACAACATATACTTCCAGTTTTACCAATATTATAATGTAATAAAGCTTCCATATAAAAGAAACAGCATGTTACAATAAATTGAATAGATGCAATTTGTAAAGCAGATAATTCCATTTATTATAAACTATATAAAAATTGAGAATAGTATATTATATAATGTTTTTTATAAGTCCACCATTTGGAAACTATTTAAATTTAAAGCATACAATATCAATTAAAGGTAGTTATACATTAGAACCAAGAAATGGTTTATTGCTTCAGATAATAAAAACTTTGAGATATTCATTTAAATATGGGGGTTGGATAAATAAGATTGGTTTAAGGAATCCAGGAATAGATTATGCTATAAAAAATTATAAAAAAGGAAGTCATATTGTAAGTATAGCAATTCTAGACAAAACAGAAATACCCAAGATATTAAAAAAAATACCAGAAGATATGGATATAGAGTTAAATATTAGTTGTCCAAATATTGATAAAAGTATGTGTACGGATGGTTTAAATCAATTTCTTAATTCAAAAAGAAATTGGTGTATTATTAAATTAAGTCCAACAAATAATTTTAACTTAATTGATAATTACTATAATCAAGGTTTTAGACAATTTCATTGTTCAAATACAATTCCAATAAATGATGGTGGATTAAGTGGAAAAAAAATAATACAATATAATTATAATTTAATAAATTATATTAATAAAAAATATGATGATACTGTTATAATAGCTGGTGGAGGTATAAAAGATATAGAAATTTTAAATTTATATAGAAATTTAGGTGTAAATCATTTCTCAGCATCTACTGTATTTTTTTGTCCCTATATAGCCATGAAATTATATAAAGATTATATTAAAAAGTACACTTAATATCATAATTTTTAATATCATCTTCATTTATCAATAACTTTTTATATTTATTTAGTTTTTTATAACATTTATTAATAGTAACTTCGCTAATATCGCAATTATTAGAGATATCTTTTTTTTGAATTCCAATTTCACATAAATTGGAAACTAAATAAATTACTCCAGCTGCAATAGAAGGTGGAGCATTTTCACTGACAATTGAATATTCATCTGCTTTATTAATAATAGATTTACATAGATCTAAATATTTATCAGGAATATTAAGATTACAACAAAATCGTATAATAAAATCCTCAGGATTTGAACAAATAACATTTGATTTTGTAATATCATGAAATTTTTTACATCCTTTTGTCATAGTAGTTACATCAATATTAAAAACTTTTGCAATCTCTTTTGCACTTCGTGGTACTTTATGTTTTTTACAACTCATATATACACTAGATGCAATAAGTCCATTTCTATTTGAACCTCTTGATATTTTTTTTGTTGAAATATCCTTATATAATACTTTAGCTTCATCTATAATACTTTGAGATATACCTGAATTTGATGCGTTTAAAGAAATATTATCTATAATTTCAAACAAACTTCTTTCTCTATATGAAGTTGAATTCCATTTTTGATATTTTCTAATTTTATACATATAATATGATGTATTATAATCATTACTAATTATTGAACCTAATGATAATTCAGGTAGCAAATCATTTACTGGCATTCCGCATCTAGTAGGGTCATTTTTTTTACTATCATCATTTCCATAATATCTCCATTCTGCTTGATTATCAATATATTTTCCTTGTAATGTATTACAATCATCACATATATATGTATTTTCATATAAATTAATATTAGAAGAATTGCAATCTTTATTTATACAATTATTATTAACTTCTTCTTTATTTTTTGATAATTTTATTTTATCAAAATCATCAAAAAGATTCCAGATATCATCACTAATATCTAAATCATTTGATGACATTATTATTAATAATAATAATTGTTTTTAAATAGTTTCAAAAATGAAAATGTATATATATTAATATATAATTTATTTTTAAATCATTTTTTCACATTTTTTTAAAATTTGAAAATATTTTTTATTTAAAAAATATTTATATATTATATTCAAATAATGTTCGTTATCAAAAGGGATGGTAGTCAAGAAGAAGTTAGTTTTGATAAGATTCTACATAGAATTAAAAAAGTATCAAATGGTTTAGATGTTAATGTTCATGAAATTACTCAAAAAGTATGTGCACGTATTCACAATAATGTTAAAACTCATGAATTAGATGAATTTGCTTCTCAACTATGCTCGTCTTTAATTTTAGAACATCCTGATTATGGAAAATTAGCTTCACGTCTTGTTATATCAAACCATCAAAAACGAACATCACCTTCTTTTTCTGAAACAATTTCAATTTTATATGATAATACAAATTTTGAAGGAACTCATACACCAATTATAAGTGAAGAAATTTATCAAATTACTATGAAAAATAAAGAAAAACTCAATGATTATATTGATTACAATAGAGATTATTTAATTGATTATTTTGGTTTTAAAACTCTTGAAAGATCTTATTTACTTAGAAAAAATGATAAAATTATTGAAAGACCTCAACATATGTGGATGAGAGTTGCACTTGGAATTCATGGTGATGATTTTAAAGATGCATTAGAAACATATGATTATATGTCAAATAAATATTTCACACAAGCTTCACCTACATTATTCAATTCCGGTACACCTCATTCTCAAATGTCTTCTTGTTTTTTGCTCGATGTTGAAGATAGTATTAAAGGTATTTATGAAAATCTAAGTGATTGTGCTCAAATTTCTAAATATGCTGGAGGTATTGGTATTAATGTTCATGATATTAGATGTAAAGATAGTGTAATTAGAGGTACTAATGGTAAAACTGATGGTATTATTCCAATGCTTCGTGTTTATAATGCTACTGCTCGTTATGTTAACCAAAGTTCTAAAAGATTAGGTTCTATTGCAGTTTATATTGAACCTTGGCATGGAGATATTATGGACTGGCTTGAATTGCGAAAAAATCATGGTGCTGAGGAAGAAAGAGCTAGAGATTTGTTTTATGCTATGTGGATTCCCGATTTATTTATGAAAAGAGTAAAAGATGATGGTATGTGGTCTTTAATGTGTCCTGATATTTGTAAAGATTTATCTACTAGTTATGGTGAAGATTTTGAAAAATTATATATTCAATACGAAAATGAAGGTAAATTTATAAAACAAATTAAAGCACAAAAAATATGGTATAAAATATTAGAAGCACAAATTGAAACTGGTACTCCTTATATGCTTTATAAAGATGCTGTTAATATCAAAAGTAATCAAAAAAATATAGGGACCATTAAGAGTTCTAATTTATGTGCTGAAATAACACTTTTTACATCTCCTAATGAAATTGCTGTTTGTAATTTAGCTTCTATTTGTCTTTCTATGTTTGTTGAAAAGAATGATGATAAACTTCAATTCAATTTCGAAAAATTACATAATGTTTCAAAAATAGTTTGTAAAAATTTAAATAAAGTAATTGATAGAAATTTTTATCCAGTTGATAAAGCTGAACGCTCTAATTTAAAACATAGACCAATTGGAATTGGTGTTCAAGGATTAGCAGATACATTTATTAAAATGAGAATGCCTTTTGATAGTGATGAAGCGAAAGAATTAAATAAAAGAATATTTGAAACAATTTATCATGGTTCTCTTGAATGTTCTATGGAGATTAGTAAAAAAAGAAAAAGACTTTATGAAGAAATGAATATGCTAGCTACAAATGGTATAAATGATAATTGGGAAACTATTAATTATATTGAAAAACATCTTAATTTAAATGAATGGGAACATGAACTTCCCAAGAAATTTAAAGGGGCTTATTCTACTTATGAAGGAAGTCCAATGAGTCAAGGTATTTTACAATTTGATATGTGGAATGTAAAACCAGATAGTGGATTATATGATTGGGATAAACTTAAAGAAGATATTAAAATACATGGAGTAAGAAATTCTCAACTATTAGCATTAATGCCTACCGCATCTACCTCGCAGATTATGGGGAATAATGAAGCATTTGAAGCAATAACTTCAAACTTGTATAAAAGAAAAACACTTGCTGGAGAATTCATATTAATTAATAAATATTTAGTTGAAGATTTAATGAATCTTAATTTATGGAATAATGATATTAGAGAGAAAATAATGATAAATGATGGCAGTATTCAAAGTATTGATGAAATCCCAAATGATATTAAAGCATTATATAAAACTGTTTGGGAAATTAAACAAAAATCAATTATTGATATGGCTGCTGATAGAGGAGCATTTATTTGTCAAACTCAATCAATGAACTTATTTGTATCTGAACCAAATCCAAATCTTCTTACTAAAATGCATTTCTATACTTGGAATAGAGGATTGAAAACTGGAATGTATTATTTAAGAACAAGACCTAAAGCTTCAACACAGCAATTTACAATTGACCCAAGAAAATCCAAATCAAATTTATTAGAAAATACTAATATTAGTCAATCAAATGAACCAGAAGAATGCTTAAGTTGTGGAGCTTAAATTTAATTGAAATATTAAAGCGAAAATAAATTTAATTAAAATATTTATATAAAAAATTAAAATATTATTATTATTAATTAAATGACTACTCCTCATTTTATATTAATTCCTCACGCTGGTAAAAAATTTGCAGGTGATTGTAGAAGAAATGTATTACAGAAATTCAGTTCAAAACAAATAAAAAATATTATCTATATTACTGCTTTACATAATTCATTTTTTTTAAAAAGAATTAATAAAGATAAAAACTTTATTATTAAAGATCAATGTAAATTATTCGTAAAACCAATAAATAATTTTGTTAAACTTAATAAAGTATCTTCATATATTAAAGAAAAATTATTAGAAGAACATTCATATAAATGGGTTAAAGATGAATTAAAATTCTTAAAAGCAAAACATACAGTTATAACACCAGGCCCTAAAGTAAATATTAATGATTATTCAAATTTTGTTGAATTATTGAAAATTAAAGATTTAAATAATTCATCAACACTTATCATAGGAACTACTGATTTAATTCATTATGGACCGAAATTTAATTTAACTAATTTTAAATCTCCTGAGCAAACTGAAAAATTGTATCAAGAATCTAAATTTATTGATGCAATTAATCAATTAAATATTAATAGAGTCAATGAATTATATGATAAAAGACCCTATTTATGTTGTGGTATTAATTCTATTCGTATTTTATTGAGATTAGTTAAATCATTTGATAATACTTTAAAAGGACAAGTTTATGATTATTATGATTCTGTTCAATCTCGTTTTAAAGATATAAGAAGATATAGTAATGATTTTAATTTTGGTAAATCACGAGCAATTGATTATCCACGCTATTTTGTGTCATATGTTTCTATTAAATTTGAAAAAGAAAAAAATAAATTAACAAATATTGATAAAAATTTAGCACAAGGATGTTTAAGAAATATTTTTATAAAAAGTTATAATATGAGAGTCCCTATAAAAAGTTATAATATGAGAGTCCCTATAAAAGTAAAATATGATGATGAAAAATATTATATACCTTTATGGAGCAATTGGTATAAAATATATAATGGTATATTTGTTGGTATTTCACTAGACAATAATACTAAATGTTCAACTGGACAATTTGAAAATGATAAAAATAAAAAAACATCTGCTGAAAATATTTATCTTTCTTCTAAAAATTGTTATAATGATTCAAAAGAGAGATGGAAAGGGAAAGATATTAAGAAAGAAGATATTTCCAAGATAAAATACAAAGTTGAATTATTAGATGCTAAAAAAGATTGGAAAAAAGTAGATTTAGAAATTTTAATTAAAAATGAAGAAGACTATTGGGAAAAAGGATATGGATTTTATTTAAAAATAACTGATAAACAAACTACCTATGATGCAACTTATTTACCTAATGTTTGGGAAGAAGCATTACCAGATGAAGATATAAAAGGAATGTTAAATCAATTAGCATTAAAAGCAACTAATCGGAAATTTGGATTAGAAGATAAATATGAAACAGAAATTTATATTTATCAGTCAAAAAAATTTAACAAAAAATTTTAATAAAAAATTTTTGGAATAAAATTTAATAAAAAATTTATGAATATTATTTTACTTAAATTTATTTTTTATTTTAAAATCCAGCTAATTTTTTTCCAAGTTCATTTAGCACAGGTGGATTTATTTGCGACACATTTGGAATATCATTACCATAAGTTCTAGGAACTTTCGAAAATAATTTAGGTTTTGAAGGCCAGTGAGTCGTAGTTCTTAATTCATCAAAAGCTTTCAATTTTTTTTTCAAATCTGTTTTTCTCGCAAGAGATCGAGGAGAATAACATATATATACAACATTTCTAAAATTTGGCAATTCTCTTTCTTTAGTAGCTTCAATTCCACAATGAATCGTTCTACTATCCCAAAGTACAAGACTTCCTTTTGGACACATTATTTTTTTTAATTTACATCCTTTTTCAAGATAGAAATTTAAATATTCCTCATTATTTATTCTAAACCAATTACCCTTACTAGTAATATTAAACTTTTCAGCAAACTCTTCATGAAATTTATGACTCCCCTCCAAAAATCCTAAAGTTGCATCACCTTTATTAACATCTAAAGCAGTAATCCAACTTTGAACACATTCAAAATTTGGCCTCGTATAACTTTGATCAGTATGAAGCCAAACATTATTTCTATTCCATCCTCTATTTGTTATTTCAGGAGGAACATTAAAACTTGCACCATCAAAAGATACTAATAATTCCTCTTTAGAACATTTCCAAAAATGAGAGAATATATCAACAACTTTTTCATTTTGTCTAACATCCCAAGAAAATTGTGCATGACCAATACTCCAATGCTGATATAACATAGAATGCAAAGGATATAAATCATAAAGAGTTCTCCAAGTTTTCTTATCATTTCTATCAAGAGGTATTTCCATTTTTTGAGTTATATGCTCAAAAAAATCCCACATTCCTTTCGATAAAGATTCACATTCTTCATCATTCAAAATACTAGGAATTATAGCAACACCAAATTCTTCCAATATCTCTTTCAAACCATCCTTATCAGTCAAGTACTTCTTTTTAGCATAACCTTTCAATCCGTTATACCTTTCCATTTGTTTAATTTAACAATTACTAATCAATAAATCACATTTTAATCGATTCACATTTTAATAAGTATGATAAGCTATCAAATTATCATAAATATTAAAATTTGAAATATACTATAATTTAATATTTATTAAATATGGATGATGATAATGACATCCCTCATAGTGAACGCTATTGGAAATGTAGTTATTGTGATAAATGTTATGATACGCAAGGAGCGGTTTTATGGCATGAAAATACATATTGCAAATATCAAAAGAAAAAATTGAATAAAAAAAAATTTTTAATAAAAAAATAAATTTTACAAATTTTAATAAAAAATATTACTAAACTAAATTTACATATTTTCAAAAAGATATATCATACTTTCTAAAGATTTTATTTTTATATCTGATACAATATTTTTTTCTTCATCTATTTGTTGTATTACTCCATATGGTCCACGTTTACGATATTCTTCTAATCTGGAATGTTCATATCTTATAGTATTTTTATTATTCATATCTATAATTGTTAATTCACCAAGAAAGTTTTGCGAATTATAATTAACATTTTCAAATTTAGGTAGGTCATCAAATTTTTGTAAAATAATTTTTGGATATTGTGATTTTGATTCATATTTAAAAAATTTGGGATGTGTTTTTTCAATTTGTTTAAATTTTTTTAATTCATATTCTCTATCTAATTCTTCTAATTTATCTGTTTTTTTTACCCAATAACCATATTTCATCATAAATAATTCATCTTTCATATTTTGTATATGTTGCTCTTTGTTTTCAATTTTTGATTTATCACTAGTATTATTTTTCATTTCCTTTTTTATTAATTGGTGTTCCTTATTTTTTAAAATAAGATTAATTTGATCTTTATTTAATTTAGTAATATTAATTATATCATTCAGATTTGTATTATTATCATATAATTTAGAAGCAATTTGATTTCTTCTTGCATTGATAGAACCAATTGTTCTTTTGTGTTTAAAAGCAATTTCACTAATTGGTAAATTATTTTGTAATTCATACAATAATCCATTATCTTCAAAATCTGTCCATTTTTCTCCCTTTCTGCTAGGTTCATAACAAGGATCATAACTAATTGTAATATGATTAAACATCATGTAAAAACTAATTAGGATTAATGTATATGTAATATACATAATTCTATTTTCACATTTTATTGAAATATTAATATTTATCATTTAATTGATATCCTAATATAGAATTAGGATTATAATATATTTCAAATTTTAATAAAAATATTTAATAATAATAAATGATGAAATTATTAGTTGAAGCATTATTTGTTGGTGTAGCAATTGTAATAACAGGTTCAGTTGTAGGTTTTGCAGTTGGTAAAATGATGGGAAGTGATTTACCATCAGTATGTAAAGATTGGAATAAAAAACATGCTATGGAAATAAGTTTATTTTTTACAGGGTTTTTAACACACCTTTTATTTGAATTTCTTCGATTAAATAAATGGTATTGTAAAAATGGTGTATCTTGTTTAAAGTAAAATATTAATTATTTTTTTCTCTTTTTACTTTTTCTTTATCAAAGTCTTTTTTTGTTAATTGATATCCCCAATGTTGTAAAGTTTGTCTAATTTTTGGAGAAATTGTTATATCATCCCAACTAGTATCTTTTTTTATTATTAAACCAATTAATCTTTTACGAAATCTTCCATTCTCACTAGCAACTCCTTTCCATCTTTTTATTTGTCTTTCATCCTCATCTTTATTTCTTCTTCCTTGATAAAAACGACAATACCATTGAACCCAACCATATGGGTCTAATTTAGTAATCCAATTTTTTTTTTCCCAAAATCTTAAAGTAGTTCCTACTTTAACTCCATATTTATTAATTTTTTTATCATATTTATTCCATTCGGTTACCAACCAGTTATCTGGCAATCCTTTCCACCAAGAATCTGGAAATTCTTTATGCTGATTTTCATATTTTTTACCAGTTATATTTGATTTTATAGGTCTCCAATAAGTACCTCCAAATGAACCAAGTCGATATATTTCTTCAGGAGTTAAATTAGGAGTAAAATCTGGATAATCTTTGAAATTAATTTCTTTAGGCATCTATATTATTTTTAATAAAATATTTTTAATTAAAATTTTATAAAAAACATTGTTTTTAAAAAGTTTTTCAGAATTGTTTGTGATTTTACCCCCTTCTTTTTAAATTATACGATATATATATATAATTATACGAAATATATATATTTGGAACGAAATCTATATAAAAATAAAAAAATATTATATATATAAATGGTAGAATACAAATGTGAGAGATGTCATTATGTTGCTAAATTAAAAATTTAATTTTTGTGAAAAATCTCTATTTTAGAAATTTTATAAAAAAACATTATTTTAGAAAGTTTTTCAGAATTGTTTGTGATTTTACCCCCTTTTTTTAAATTATACAAAAATGTATATATTTTATACAAAAATGTATATAATTATACAAAAATGTATATAAACAATTTATATATGTATATATATAATAATGGTAGAATATAAATGTGAAAGATGTCATTATATTTCTAAACATAAAGGTAGTATTAAAAATCATTTTCAAAGAAAAACTTCTTGTAAACCAATTCATTCAAATATAACTAATGTTGAACAATTAGAGAAATTAAATAAACCAAAAGAAAAAAGACAAGAATTTATATGTAATAAATGTAATAAAATATTTAATAGTAGACAAGGAAAATATCAACATCAAAAAAGATGTAAACAAGAATTAATTGTTTTTGAAGAAAAGAAAAATGATAATCAAAAGATACAAGAATTAGAAAATGAATTGAAATTAATGAAAGAATTATTTATTGAAAAATTAAAGAACGTTCAAAATATAACTAATAATAATAATATTGATACACAAAATATAACAAATAATAATACAAATCTTTTTATTAGTTTTAATGACAAAGAAAATATACACAAAGTTCTAAAGCAATGTCAAGAAACTATATTACAATTAGAACAAAATAGAAGTAAAGATAAATGTTTTACAATTTATTTAACAGCAGCACATTTTAATCCAGACCATCCAGAGATGCAAAACATTAAATTAACTAATTTGAAACCAGATTATAAATTAATTGATATAAGAGATGAGAATGGTGAATGGAAAAAAGAACCACAAAAGGATATATTTAATAATTTAATAAATAGTTCTAAAGATTTTATAACTGATATTGTTAAAGATAATAATCCAGAATTTGATAATGGTGTAAATATAGAAGATTATGACGGAATAAATACAAAAGAGAAATATATATTATATTGCAATGAAAAAAATTATAAAGAAAAATTAGAAAGTCTAGCAAAAAGTGAATGTTATAATAAAACTAAAGAATTAAAAGATTAACAAAATTTTTAAATTTTAATAAAAAATAAATTTTATAAAATTTAATAAAAAATAAATTTTATAAATTTTAATAAAAAATATTTATATAAAATTTTTAATTAAATTTAAAATTATTTTTTGCGAAATTATAAAATAAAAATATATTTATGATAAATATTAATATTAATAAATCTTTATGATATCTTAAATTATTTAGAGATGATAATAAATCATATAAATAACCTTGTTCCTTTTTAACTCCTCTTAGTTTTACTTCAATATAACTAATAGTACATTTTTTATAATCAAATAAAATTTTCATAAACAAAAACAATAGTAATTTAAGATATGAACTAGGTATTGCTACATTTATAATCATATGATATAATCCATAACTTAAAAATAGTTTAACAATATATTCTATTATTATAGGATTCATTATTATATTATATTAATACTTTTTTTGATTTTAATACTTTATTATTTTTCCCTTTACCTTTTCTTTTTCCACCACCAACTACTTTAGTACTTGTTGTTTTACCAATTGCACTAGTAGAAGGTAATATTGTTGTTGGGCCTCCAGGTTGTTGTACAATCATCGGTCGTTGTGCTGGTAATTGTGCAGGTTGTTGCCCCACCATAGGCTGAGTCATAATTGGCTGATATCCAGGAGTAGCAGTTGGTACTGTATGATATTCTTTAACAACTTTAACTTCTTGAAGTACTTTACAAGGATTTAAAAATCCTCTATAGACAATATAACAAGGCATACAAAAACAAGCAAATAATACATCACAAAAACCATTCACAAATGTAGTACGATTACCTTGAGTTTTTTTTACTCTTAAACAAGTATATAATAAATAAAATGTATAAACTAATAATGAAACATGAACTAAAGACATTACAAAAATATATACATAATAAGTTTCATTCCAATGACCAGTAAAATTTTCAATTCCATATTTCTCTTTAAATTTTTCTTCAAAGAATTTAAAAAATGGTAATCTACTATTTAATAATTCTAAAACTGAAACCATATTTTATTAATAAAGATATAATTTTTATTAATAAATCTTAATCATTTTTTTCCTAAGCAAGGTCTAGCCATTCTATATACTACATAGACATGAGGAGCACATAATGCAACCAAAAAATTACAAATAGGTTCAGCGCATTGAGTTGCTGTATATAATGCCCATGCACAAATGAAAATATTAACCAACGCTAATATTATAAGATATATTTTCATATATAATGGAGCACCTTCTACATAAAAATCTTGAAACTTTTCTTCATTATTTTTCTTTGATAAATAGTTTCCAATTATACTATTATCACTAACAACTTGGTAAAAATCTGTTATTTTTTCCATTGTAGATTTAGACATTTTATTTAATAAAATATTTTTAAAAAATAATAATTTTAATAATTTATATATCCATATTTAATATTTTCTTATTTTCACTATTTAATAATAATCCATCTATACTCGCATTATCTGGTAAATCACTTATTTCACTTCCAGATATATTACTAAATGTTTCTAATCTATCTCCATCATCATTCTCAATATCATTTAAGATATTTTCAATATTTGAAGGTCCTCTCATTTGATTTTGACTCATTGATGGGCCTTGTTCATGCTGTCTTGCTGGTGGCGGTGGCATATTTTGACCTCCACCTCCTCCTCCATTAAACATATTTGCAAACATTCCAGACATTCCAGTAGTATCATTACCATTCTCATGCATCGTTTTAGCAGTAGCACCAGCAAATTGTCTCATTAAATCAGGATTTTGTTTCATTACTTGATCTAATCCTGGAAGTGATGATTTAAACATTGTATTTGTTAAATGAAACATAAATGCACTTCCTGCTAAACTCATCAGTAATCTTAATTCTGGTGCTGTTTTACTATCTCCTTTATATTTTTCATGTAATTCTTCAAATATATCATCATATTCATCAATACCATCATTTACACTTTCAGACCAACCATCTAATCTAGCATTAATTGGGTCAAATTTTGTATTTAAAAATTCAACACCAGTTACACATGCAACTAATGCCTTTCTTTGAAATTTAATAGAAGCATCCGCTTTTTTATCATTATTTATTCTATCTAATTCCATTTGCATTTCATCTAAACTAGAAGATAATGAAAATCTTTGAGGTAGTTTTACTCCTTTTTTCTCTAATCTATCAAATTGATAAAGTAATTTTCGTTTCATATTCATAATCTCTTCTTCTGTTCTAACCTTTTCTTGATAAAAATTCTGTTGTTGGCGAGGTTGTTCTTGATAGCTTTCATTATTATTATTTGAAGTTTCTTGTCTATTAAAATTATTGGTTGTATTACCAACATTATCATCATCACTAGAAGTATCATCATCATTCCAATTACTATTAGAATTTAGATTATTAGAATTTAGATTATTAGAATTTAGATTATTATTATTAAAATTATTATTTGATTGATTGAAATTTGTATTTTGATTAAAATCGCCATCTGTAGATGTATCACTATCACTTATTACTTTACTATGACCAGATGACATAGATAATATATCATTTGCATTTTTTTTTCTTTTATTTACAATTAAATCTATACCATCCATAGGGACTTCATTTAATGTACTTAATTGAGGTTGTAATAAACTATCATTTAATGACCCAAATCCATTCATTTTATTAAAAAAAATAAAGAAGTTTTAAATAACTTAATAACGCATAATTAAAATTGTTTAAAAAGAATTATAATTTATTATTAATAAATGAATGTTAAAACAAATGATAAAATATACATAAAACACGGCAATTTAAATATTCCATTTATTGGATTAGAAGAAGCTCTAAAAGAATATAATGAAGAAAATTTAAATACTATAATATCAAATGTATTAAATTTATTAGATAAAGAAAAAATGTCTAGAGAAGAATATTATGAAATTTGGACATCTCAACATGATTTATTAAAACAAGATTATGGCTTTGTTTCTAGTGAAGGCGGTATTATATTTGAATTATCTTTAGCAAATTTCCATAGAAGTAATGAAGAACTTATGAAAAGATTGGAGAAATATATTAATTTTGTAATTGATAAAAGAGAAGTAACTGAAGGAGAATTTGCTAAACCTAAACAAAAGAAAAGTAAAGAATTTAAAGACTTGGAAGGTAAAACTGGAATTAAAGAAGAAAATGTAGATCAATCTATGAGTTTAGAAAGAAATCTTGATAATTTATTAGTAATAATTGCTAATAATAGACAAAAAAATTCAATTAAATTTAAATAATACATTAGTTAAAATAAGAAAAAAAAAATATTTATTAATTATAAATGGCTAAAAAGAAGAAATCCTCAAATAATAATAACTCTCAAAATAGTTCTCCTGAAGCACCTAAAGCTGAAGAACCTGCTCCTGAAGCACCTAAAGC
>CETH01005226.1_pt1 | contig 22330 bp, 23 predicted proteins | sample 361461 | NCBI WGS metagenome assembly CETH01 (sample SAMEA2622695, study PRJEB7988) | marine metagenome | isolation source: saline water (ENVO:00002010), including
TTTTGCTGTAATTTGGTTAGAAATAATATATGGAACCCAAAAAAGATTATGCATTGAGAACAGTAGAAGAGCGAGGGGTACGTCTAATTCGCTTGTGGTTCACCGATGTTCTGGGACAATTAAAATCATTAGCTATTTCTCCGGCAGAACTTGAAGCTGCTTTTGAGGAGGGTTTACATTTTGATGGGTCTGCTATTGATGGTTTTAGCAGAGTTCAAGAAAGTGATGTACTGGCGATTCCCGATGCAAATAGTTTTGAACTGTTGCCATGGGTAGATCCTTCGGAACCAACTGGTCGAATATTCTGCGACATCCATAATCTTGATGGGACTCCCTTTGCCGGTGATCCCCGCCATGTATTACGAAGAAACCTTCAACAAGCAAAAGAAAAAGGATTTACATTTTTTACTGCACCGGAGATTGAATACTTTTACTTTGAAAGCGCAAGTAATCCTGTTCCTTTAGATAACGCGGGCTATTTTGACCTAACAACACTTGACCTGGGGAGTAGTTTACGACGCCGAACATTAGCGATGTGCGAAGCCATGGGCATACCAGTTGAGTATTCATTTCATGAAGATAACGCCAGCCAACATGAAATTGATCTTCGTTATACCGAAACGCTTGACATGGCCGACAATATCATGACCCTTCGTCTAATCGTTCGTAAAATAGCTTTAGATGCAGGCATCCATGCAACATTTATGCCTAAACCCCTCGACAAGGGACAGGGATCTGGAATGCATACACATATGTCTCTCTTCAAGGGCGACGTAAATGCGTTTCATGATTCAGGCGACCCCATGGGCCTCTCAGATACGGCACGAAAGTTCATGGCCGGGGTGCTTCATCATGCTCCAGAACTCACAGCGGTCACAAATCAGCTAGTAAATAGCTATAAAAGAATGATAGCTGGTTATGAATCCCCTGTATATGTAAGTTGGGCAAGAAACAACCGATCTGCCCTTGTTCGTGTTCCCATTCACAAAGCAGGAAAAGCTTCGTCAACTAGAATTGAATATCGAGCTCTTGACTCAGCTGCTAATCCGTATCTGGCATACTCTGTTATCCTTGCCGCCGGTCTAAAAGGTATTGAAGAGAACTACGAACTTCCCAGCGAAGCCGATGATAACCTCTGGTCACTTACTAGAAGTGAAGCGCGTTCATCTGGTTTACGACAACTTCCTCAAGATTTGCGGCAGGCTTTGGATCTTATGGAGGATTCTGATCTTGTAGCTAATGCTTTGGGCGAGCATATTTTTGAATGGTTTCTCAGAAATAAAAGATCTGAGTGGGAACTCTATCAGGGAAGAGTCACTCCATTTGAGCTTGAACAATACCTACCGGTGTGGTGATGGAAAATAAAAAAAATAGAATCAAATAATCTATGCAAATAAAACTCTCGTTACGTCAAGAAATAACACTCACCCGAAGGACTTGAACATATGTCTCCTTTGCTTGTGTACCCAGACCCACCTCCTCCCGAACTAGCACAATCACTTGACCTTGCGGGCTTTTCGTGGAAAGCAGTTTGTAATTCAACAATTGCTGATGAAGAGTCAAAAGATCAGGATTGGGCAGGGGCGGTTATTGTTGCTGATGAAGACCCTAACGATGCTTTTGCCTTTGCTAGGTTCTTACGAAAGAAGTCAAAACCTCAGCAGGGTATTTTAATTCTCTTGAATGCCACACAACTAGGTCAATTAGAACTCCGAGATGAATTATTCGATGATTTCATATTGACCCCTTTCCGCCATCAAGAATTAGAAGCTCGATTAAGACATCTTTTCTGGTCACAAGGCGTCGACAGTCGAGGTGAGGTCTTGACTCATGGTGATCTAATCTTAAATCTTGAAACATACCAAGCATCTGTGAATGGACGTCCTCTTGATTTAACTTACATGGAATATGAATTGTTGAAATTTTTAGTTTCACATCCAGGAAAAGTTTTCAGCAGAGAGACATTGTTGTCACGTGTCTGGGGGTATGACTATTTCGGCGGGGCACGAACTGTAGATGTTCATGTCAGAAGACTTCGATCAAAATTAGGAGAGGAATACGCAGGATTAATTCAAACAATTCGTTCTGTGGGGTACAGCTTTGGTCAAGCTAGATGGGGTTCTTAAGCGAAGCCAATTTGAAATTCAAGGCTTGACTTTAGCTACTTGGTTTCTGATAAAAATCCTTTTGACTTAAATCGTAAAGTTCAGTCCCTTGATTCTCTTTATCAACTTCTTTTTGTAAGACAGTTCCGAGTAACCCACTAAACAACAGTCCTGTCATAATGATAGATACTGGCACAATGACGATTAGCAAGATGATGATGACTACCGATCCACCCATTAATTAACTCCTATGTGCTACTCGCTACTTAATCAGCTATCTCTATCCTAGCCCAAGCTTCAATCTCCACAACCGCTCCAAGAGGCAAGGCAGTGACAGCCACAGCAGAACGCGCGGGCCGATGGGAACCAAATTCTTTCATATAGATAGCATTCATTGGCTGGTAGTCGTCGATATCAACAAGAAAAACAGTCGTCTTTACAATATTTTGCAAGGTGAGTCCTTCGCCAGCTAACAGGGCTTTGAGGTTTTTAAATGTCTGAATCATTTCAGCTTCAAGTCCGCCAGAAACTAATTCACCATCAAGCAAACCTATTTGCCCAGATGTTATGAACCATTCTCCTGCTTGCAGTATTGGGGAATATGGTCCGATTGGCTTTGACATATCTTTAGAATACCTGTCCTTATTAATGAACTATGAGACTCTTAACAAACTCTTGTGAAGGGGTAGTAGAATTCAAAAATGATTTACAAGAATATAGCTGTTGACAGCAAAGCTTTATCTCGTAGGCTATTTCTATTAGGTACTGGAACCATGGCTATTTCAGCAGCATGCTCGCAAAATACTGTGACCTCTGCAAGCCCTTCAATTGATAACCTTCGTTACCTGAAAAGTGGTTTCGCTGATGGTCTTATAAGCCCGTCAACAATCATTGAGGGAATGCCTCAACGGACGCCTTTTTTGCTTTATGGGTCTGATGGAATTCCAATAGTGAACGATGTCCCGAGAGCAATCCCAGTAACTTTACAATTCCCTTCAGGAAAGTCACTTGAGCTTGAATTAAAAGAATTCAGTGAAGGAATTCCCACTCCGTATTTTCCTATGTTCTTTGAATCAAACGAAGTAGGTCTTCATAAAGTGGCTTACGTGATTGATGAGACTCCTCAATCGCTTTCTTTTCTAGTTTCAGATAAAGGCGATGTCGATCTAGTACAAGTTGGAGAAACATTACGTAGAACAGAGATACCCACTTTTGATAACCCTTTGAATTTCTCAGTAATTTGCACTCGATTCGATCCTTGTCCTTACCACTACGTGACTGTTGAAGAAGCACTCTCTAATTCCTTATCGACTGTACTGCTAATTTCTACTCCTGGTTTTTGCCAGACAAGCATTTGCGGTCCTTCTTTGGAAATATTGATAGAGCTAGTTGGTGAGAGCACTAATGGCCTCAATGTCATACACGCTGAGGTGTATATTGATCCTGAGAAAATAGCAGAAGTGAATAACTTTCAGAGTCTGTTATCTCCGGTGATAAGAGACTATGGAATGTCCTTTGAGCCAAGTCTAATAGTCGCCAATAGCGAAAACGTAGTAGTTGCTCGGCTCGATTACATGTTCGACAAGCTTGAAATAGAGAATGCTTTATCTCTAATTAACTAAAGCTTTGTCCGCATCCACAAGTCTTTTGAGCATTTGGATTATCAATGCTGAATCCCGACTGGTCCAGACCATCTTTGTAGTCAAGCGTGGCGCCCTGAAGAAGCATTGAACTTGATGGATCGACAACAACACGTATAGGACCAAAGCTTATTGTTTCGTCGTCATCAGCTATGTCTGAATCAAAATACATTTCATAGCTAAAACCAGAGCATCCTCCTGGCCTTACCGCTACGCGAAGCGCTAGATTGTCTTCACCTTCGCCTTTAATTAATTCGTCTACTTTTGTGGTTGCGGACTCTGTAAGTGTTATCACTTCTAACTCCATTTATTTGTTTTATTCATTTTACAAGAAACTACGGCAGAGAGAAAAGGGTTGTGGCAAAAAACTTTGTATGATTTTTTTTATGGGTGTAGATCAGTCTGGTCTTGAAATCAAAGAAAAAGTCATAAATCAACTGCGGGGAGTCGTAGACCCCGAGCTTGGCTCGGACATTGTTGATTTAGGAATGGTGAAGGAAATTGATTTCAAAGATACCGGTGACTTGCACATAACGATTGCGCTGACCACTGCAGGGTGTCCTCTTAAAGCCCAAATTCAAAAAGATGTTCGGTTGAGAATGAAGAACGTCGTAGAAGTTTCAAGTGTAAAAATTGAGTGGACTGAATTAACAGACGAAGAACGTGCACAAACAATGGATCGGGCACGTTTTAATTTGTCGCAGGAAGATGTCGTAACCCAAATTCCTCAGACAACGAAATCAATTATGATCGCATCAGGGAAAGGTGGAGTTGGTAAATCTTCAGTAACTGCAAATATAGCTACCGGATTAGCTTCTAGAGGTTTGACAGTTGGTGTTCTTGATGCCGATATTTGGGGGTTTTCTATTCCACAAATGCTTGGCGTTGATGGAAGGTTAGCGGGTAATGAGGAAACGAAAAAGATTGTCCCCTTGGTTAAAAATGTAGGAAAAGGTACGTTGAAAATTATCTCAATGGGGTTTTTAGTTGATGAAAACAAAGCATCACTTAATTGGCGAGGTTTAATTCTTAATCGTGCTGTCCGCCATTTTCTCGAAGACGTTGAGTGGGGAGATATGGATTACCTTGTGATAGATATGCCTCCAGGAACTGGTGACGTTCAAATGGGATTGGCAAAGATGCTGCCAAGGTCAGACATGATCGTTGTGACCACCCCATCAAAAACAGTACAAACTGTAGCTACACGGGTAGCTAGCATGGCACAAAGCTACTATCTACGAATTGCTGGAGTAATCGAAAATATGTCTGCTTTCATTAATGAAGAAGGTAACCGCTATGAGATCTTTGGAACTGGGGGGGGCGAAAAACTTGCGCAAGAACTTGGTGTTCCTTTACTCGGATCGATTCCGATTGATCCATTCGTGAGTGACGGCTCGGATACCGGAGTTCCAGTAATTCTAGGAGAAGGACATGCCGCGGAATCCTTAAATTTGATTGTTGATGAGGTACTTGCTGCAATTCCGAAGGTCAACCCGATAGATTGCACGGCACATGGTTCATTAGAAACTTCGGTAACAATCTCAAATAGTTAGCGGATTGACCATCCGGCCTTAAGGTGTTTGACTGACTTTTCTTCAGCGAGTTTCGTTAAATGAACCTGAACGGATTCAGCTAGGCTCTCAATATCTTCGGTATTTGAACCTTTCGATGCGCTTGCGGTTGCAATTTCGGTTGGAGTCTTGGCACCTTTCTTCAAAGCTTTCAAGATGTCCTGATCAGTCTTATCAAAAGATTGGATAGCTGAAGATATAGCGTTCTTAGGGTCTTCAATCACGTGACCAAACGCTGGTGCGAATCTCTTTAACCGCATTTTTTGTGTCTTTTGAAAACTCTGATGGTAAGCCGAGAGATCCGAGCAACCGGTGATTAAAGGGATTGACTTATCATCCGAAAGTAGCTTTCCGCATATTAGAGTTCTTTCCTCTTCTAATAAGAATGACTTATGATCAGTAACTGGGCCGTCCATATCGTGGATAGTGATTCTGAACTCGGTTCCCAAAATTGTGTCACCATCTTGAGGAGTTAATTTCTCAGCTCCGGTGCGTTCAATGAGAGCATCAATTGCCCCTGCATGCTCTGGATCAGAGCATGTGCTGGTGACCCACTTGATTCGATCTCCACCGCAGCCAATGACAGAGTCTAAGTGAGCGCTATTTTCTGGCCCCGGATCTATAACAACAATCTCATCAATACCTATAAGGTAAGTGTTAGTTCCGTAAGACCTTATAGGGCTTGGATTTAATGCAAGGATTCTTCGCACTAATGGGCTTAATGCTCTAGCAACGCCAGGCACTATAGGCTCCGGTCCTTCTTCCTTATCTTCTTCCATGATTAAAAAACCGTTGAGACCTTTCTTAGTCATCCTGTGAGTCGGAGGGATAATCTTCGCTGTTATCTTCTGCGTGTAGATCTATAATTCTACCTTGATCATTCCGATAGAAGAAGAAAGAATTACGAGAATTATTTTTTTTGCGCTTGTTATCGTTTGATTGACCGAATATTGAAGTCCTCTGTTTAAACCTGCCGACGATAAGGCTTCTAAATATAGGCCTTGTTAGTGGAAATAGCAGCAGCAGACCTAAAGCATCAGTTAAGAATCCTGGAGTTAGCATCAATGCCCCAGCAAAGAGAACTAATCCACCGTCAACTAACTCTTTATTTGGTATTTGCCCCGTGGTTAGTTGCGTTTTAATTTTTCGAATTATTCCTATTCCCTGAGCCCGAACTAGCCAAGCTCCTATGAGGCTCACCAGTATTAGCAGAATGATTGAATTAAATACTCCTGTGTTCTGAGCAACTTGAATAATCACATATAGTTCTGCAATCGGAATAATTATGAAAAGTAGAAACAAAAGAAGCATCATTACATTCTATGAGCTGTTTCTTGACGTTTGACTAAAGTTTCATCTGTGTTATTTTTTAGGCTTCATTAAATTCTTTTATGAAAAAATAGGTTGAATCGTCGTAGAGTCAATGTATGGATAATTATCCTCCTTCTGTAAATGAACTAGTAGATGCCCATTCCAACTCAGGGATACCACGACCTCTTCTCGTAGAGGAAGCAAGAATAGCGATCGATGAGGGGAAATGGGAAAGGTTAGATGAGCGGGTTGACGCTCTAAGGAAATTGGCCCTTCAGGAGGTTATTAATGCAACTGGCGTGCTTTTGCACACAAATCTTGGTCGTGCATCCTGGCCAACAACTTTCTCAGGCAATCCAGTAAATCTCGAGCTTGATTTAAACTCAGGTTCTAGAGGTTCTCGACAAGGATATTTAGGTCACTTATTTGCAAATTTATGCAACGCAGAGGCGGCGATGGTTGTGAATAACTGTTCATCAGCGGTGCTTCTTATTCTTTCTGCTTTGGCGCATGAGAAAGGTGTAGCAATTTCCAGAGGCGAAATGGTAGAGATAGGCGGAGGTTTTAGGGTTCCAGATGTTCTTGAATTGTCCGGTGCGTATCTGGTTGAAGTGGGGACAACGAATAAGACAAGACGTGAAGACTATGAAAGATCGATTAACGCTCACCGTGATGTTTCAATGATTATGAAAATCCATCAATCAAACTACAAAATTGTTGGTTTTACAGAATCTGCTGAGATCAGAGAATTGGCTGACCTCAATGTGCCTCTCGTTGCAGATATAGGATCAGGACTGTTAGACGAGAATTGTTTTTGGCTTGAGAGCGGTCCTCCTAACTGGCTTATTGGAGAACCCGGTGCTCGACAAACGCTCGCTGAAGGAGCTGATATTGTTACTTTTTCATCAGATAAGTTATTGGGGGGACCGCAAGCCGGAATCATAGCTGGGAAAGCAGATCTTATAGAAAAGTGTCTTGACCACCCGTTTGCCAGAGCAGTCAGACCTGGTTCTTTAGTCCTCTCATCTCTTCAAGAACTTTGCCATAAATATCTCAATCGTCAATGGACTGAGATCCCATTTTGGAAAATGGCTTTAACGACTAAAGATGAGCTTCAAGATCGAGCTGAGCATTTTGACATTGGAGAACCGGTTGCACTTAATTCTGTACCTGGAGGAGGAACGCTTCCTGGTGTCGAAATCCCATCATATGGTATTCAGATAGATCATGATATTTCAAGGGAACTTCGAGATGGAACGGAAGATAACTTACCAATTATTGCAAGAGTCGAAGACAGAAAGACTCTTCTTGATTTAAGAACAATTCATCCTTCTTTAGACGATCAAGTGATGACATCATTAAAGCAGATTCTTTAGGATTGTGAACAAGCACGTTATTTGTACAGCCGGTCATGTTGATCACGGGAAATCTACCTTGGTAAATGCCTTGACCGGAGTTGACCCAGATCGATGGGTGGAAGAAAAACGTAGAGGGCTAACTATTGATCTAGGTTTCGCTAAAGCTGATAGGAGAAATAATGGCTTCGTCTCATTTATTGATGTTCCAGGTCATGAGAGATTTTTAAAAAATATGTTGGCAGGTGTTGGAGCAGTTGATGGGTGCCTTTTCGTTGTTGATGGTACTGAAGGGTGGAAACCCCAATCCGAAGAGCATCTTCGCATATTAAATCTGCTGGGAGTAAAGAAAGGCTTAATTGCTCTCACCAAGATTTCTTTGACAGATGATGACCTACGCGAAATCGTTTTACTTGAAATCAAAGACCACTTAAAAGGCACTTTTCTTGAGAGTGCACCAATTATTCCAGTTGACAGCATTACAGGAGTAGGTATTGATCATTTAGTAACAGAGTTAGAAAATATGTTGGAGGATACCCCTGTTGCAAAAGATAATGACAGACCTCGTCTTTGGATTGACAGAGTATTCACAGTAAAGGGTGCTGGGACAGTCGTGACAGGCACTCTTACTGGTGGATCCCTAAAAGTTGATGATGAAATTGTTATCAATCCACAGAACGTTGCAACAAAGATCCGCTCTCTTCAGTCTCACGATGAACAAATTTCAAATATAGGACCAGGATCCCGTGTTGCTATTAACTTAGCTAATATTGATCATCGAAGCATCTGGAGAGGAAGTGTTATCACTTATCCAGAACAATGGTTTCTTACATCAACATTCGATGCTGAATTAGATGTACTTCCAAGTATTAAACATGAAGTCTCGCGACGTGGCGCCTATTTGGCGTACATAGGAACAAAGGAAGAATTCGTAAAGGTTCGAGTACTCGGTGATGAAGTAATCCCTGCTGGAAGCAAAGGTTTGGTTCGTGTGTATATGGATGAGAAGTTACCGCTCATGATGGGTGATCGGCTTATTCTTAGAGAAAGCGGAAGAAATGTGACTATAGGCGGTGCGATAGTACTAGACCCCGATCCCATTCTGCGAGCAGTGGAGGCAAAGCCTGATAGTTCAATAGACAGAATAATCAGCGAACATAAATGGATAACGGTTTCTCATCTTGAGGCATTAACTGGAGTGCGCAGAGAGGAAGATGTGCCTGGATGGATTGTTGATCCGCATTGCCTTGAGGACATGATTGCGAATTTATCTCAAAGGCTACTAACTGCAGGTAATTTAGGTCTCGATATAACATCACTTGATCGATTCGAACGAGCTGCAATCGAATTACTTAAGGGAGTCGTGATTGAGGGTAAATACCTTCGGATGGAGGGGGCAGATAATTTTTCAGACCATCCTTATTTGAGGCAATTGGAATCAGACCTTTTTAAACCACCAGATGCGGATGGAGTAGATCCAAGAGAGTTACGAGAATTAGTGCGTCGCGGATTAATTATTGAGCAGAATGGAATTTTCTTTTCACAAAAAGCGGTTGCAAGTGCGGCCAAAAGAATACAAGTATTGCTGAAAGAAAATCCAGAAGGAGTAACTGTTGGAGAGGTTCGCATAGCTTTAGATAGCACGAGAAAATATGTGCTTCCGCTTCTTAACCATTTGGATCAGATAGGTGCAACAGTCAGAAGAAATGATGTTCGGTTAGAAGGTAAAAGATTACCTGAAATCATATGACACTTGTTAAGCATAACGCTAGGTTTATGAAAGAAATAAGCGAAGCTAAGGAGAACTATGGAGTCTGGACCAACACCTCATCTTGAAGGCATTCGCGGTGATTATGCACCTACGGTTCTTCTACCTGGAGATCCCAAAAGAGCGAGGTTTATAGCTGAGAATTATCTCACAAACGTTAAGTTGGTTAATTCTGTAAGAGGCGCTGAGGGGTTTACAGGAGAGTTCGATGGGGCTCCTATTTCTGTTCAATCAGTTGGGATGGGAATTCCTTCTGCATTGATTTACTACACAGAGTTGATCAGATTTTTTGGCGTCAAAAAATTGATACGAGTTGGTAGTTGCGGGGGGTTGAATGAATCTGTTCGTTTGGGTGACCTTATTTGTGCCTCGGCTGCTGGAACTGACTCTGCTGCAATTGGGAAGCTAAATGATGGCTTAACTCTTCCTTCGGTAGCGGATTGGAAATTACTCTATTCGGCAGTAAATGTTGCAGAGAATGCAGGAATATCAATGTCTGTTGGACCTGTTTTTACCAGCGATTTATTTTATGGACCTGACCCTGAACTCTTTTCTAAGCTAACGAGGCATGGAATTCTTGGAGTTGAAATGGAAATAGCAGGTTTGTACACAATCTCCCAGGCCGAGGGCGTTCAGGCATTGGCTCTTGTAACTGTTAGTGATGACATAATTCGACAGGAAATCATGAGTTCTGCTGATAGAGAATCTACATTTGACGAGATGATTCAAGTCGCATTGGGGATTGTTTAGGACTGAGCTTGGCTTTTCAGTTAAATATTCGATTATTGAATGCTTGGGATTATCTGCCTTCGTTCTGTTTCGTTAAGCCCTCCCCAGATGCCATGTTGTTCTCCTATTTGGAGGGCGTAGTTTAAGCAATCATTCTTTACCGAACATGTTTGACAAATCAGTTTTGCCCGACGTTCACGCTCTCTTTTGTCAGATTTTCTTTCAAAATGTGATGGAGGAAAGAAGATTTTTATCTGGGGACCGCGACAAGCAGCACGAACCTGCCATCTTTGATCATTCAAAACTACGCTCATGATCCCCCTTTAAAGGGAACCTAGTCAGAGTTTTTTCGTTGGGCAAGAAAAAAAATAGAAAATTGACGAAATAAAACTAATCCTAAAAGGTGGCTGAAATCTATCGCCTATCTATTTGTGTTGTGGCGAACCTTCCTCTAATCATGATTGGCATTCCTCTTGCCATGAGTACTAGGACTCCAATAATGCCTACAGACATGGGTATCCAAGACATTTCTACGTTTACTTCGTAGTACAGGAAAATCGTTCCAATTGTGAACATTACTTGACCTATCAATGTCCAAACTCTTGGGACTACTGTTTGAATATCTATGGCAAAGGCAAGCATTGAGAAGATTATAAGTAACAAAGCCCATAGCCTGAATGGAAGAATCGTCAAGCCATATGCGCTTAACGCTACTGAAATGGCACCGATTACTCCAGCGATACCTGCTCCTATTGAAAAGAATTCAAATAATAAGAGCGCTAAACCTGAAATAAGAAGCAGATAAGTTATAGGGGGGCTCGCAACGGTGTGCATTAGTTGATCAACTAGATTTAAACGATTAATTTTCGTTTTTGTAAGAGGTGATAGTCGAGGACCATCATCTGTCTGGATTACTTCTGAAACAAAGCTATCGCGATTAACCAAAAAATCTCCAAGAGTGGGGTTTGCGCATCTAGCGAGTTGCTCTTTCTCAGTCAAAGTTTTACCTAATTCATCAATTTCAACTCGATCGCACTGTACGAGGTTAGCTTCAATAGCTTCAGTCCACTCAAGGGTGCTATTTCTTAGACTCTCAATTTTTTCTTGGTAAGAACTATTCAATTCCATGCTTGAGAAGACATATTCACCTGTTTTACCAATTGATGATCCTATAGAGACCCCGAGCGAATCAGCTAAGAGAGCTAATTGAGCGACTCTTCCCTGTGTAGTTGAGCCAGAAGGACCAACCCAAACTTCTATTGGAATAGAAGAATCCAAAAACGCTTGTCCCAGCGCTACTAACCTTTGATTTGAAATTACGGCTTGTTTTGAATTTACTTGTAAAACCAAAGCATTTGCTCCATTTTGTTGAGCATCAATGATTGAATTTTCAAGAGCTGAGGCGAGAACGTCATCAAGTAAGCCACTGACTTCAAATACCTCTACGTAACCAGGGTTAAGTGATTCTTGACTTTCTTGCCCGTGGAGCTGTTGTGCCGAAAGAAGCGAATAGCCTAAAACAAGTGTTATTAATAAGAAGACTTTAGAGCGCGAGGACTTCACGGTCTTGATAGAGGGGGTAAATCGCATATCTCTATCTTATATGTCTTGGGATTCTCCTAAGACATCGAGGGCATCGTTAACTGACTCAGTGACAGTTACAATCTGGTCAAAACCTGTTGTTTTTAGTAGGCCCAACAATGATTCTCTCTCGCACGAAACAACGATTTGGCCATTATTTTCCCCTGCTTTTCTGATACTTCCAATTAATGCTCCTAGACCTGCAGAGTCCATAAATGGTACATCACTGAGATCAATAAGTAGCTTTGACACTGTTGCTAGTGAGCTCAAGGCATCTCTGAATTCATCAACGGTATAAGCGTCAATTTCTCCAGATGGCTGACACATTGAGAAATCGGTATTACCTTCAATTTTGATTTCTAACATTGAGCTCCTCTCTTGAATGAGAAATATTATGTGGTGGTAATACTAAAGCGCAAATTCGTTTTTGTATAGCTCAATTGATGATGTTAAGAGACCATTCTTTGGGTTGTGAATAGAGTTGTAGGTTTTTGACGATAGTGTTTAGCTATGGATAAAGTTCTCCTTGCTACTGATTCTGATGAAACTGCAGAGGAGACTTTTGCTGCTTTACTGGGACCAGACACTTCCGTTAGTCGAGTGACACGTGGCGAAGATGTTCGAGAAGTAGTCGCTGAACTAGAACCAGACCTTGTTATTTTGGATTTACAGATCGGCAACATGGGAGGCGTAGCCGCAAGCCTTGACCTAAGGCATGAGATTACTGCTGGAAGAATCAAACCGTTAAAAATCATTTTATTGTTAGATCGGGAAGCTGATAGCTGGATTGCTACTGAGGCTGAAGCGGATTGTGAGCTTGTAAAGCCACTTAATGCTTTGCGTTTACGAAAACTAGCCAGGTCGCTTCTCTAGATTTCTAGTCGGGTAGGCGGGATTTGAACCCACGACCTCCTCGTCCCGAACGAGGCGCGCTACCAACCTGCGCCACTACCCGTATTTCATACCTGAGCGTATTGTAAACATTAAAAAACCATACGCACTATCTCTTTAATTCTATTGAGGGGTCAACATATCTTAGGCAACCACAACATAGTCTTTTGTTAGCTATGTGAAGGGTGTCTATGCAGATTTCAGAATTTCAAAGTCATATAGAAGATGTTTATGGGGAAAAGGATCGAGAGCGCGGTATTGCAATGTCCGTCGCTTGGTTAGCAGAAGAAGTTGGAGAACTTGCTCAGGCAATTAGAAAGGGAACTCATGATCAACGAGTACACGAATTCGGGGATGTCATCGCATGGGTATTTTCGTTAGCAAATCAAGTTGGCGTTGACGTGGAACAAGCACTTGATCGCTATGTAACTAACCCACCGTAGGAGCTTATTTAGCTGAGTAGTTCCTCAGCTATTTGAATGGCATTTAATGCAGCACCTTTTCGTAAATTATCGCCTGAAAGAAATAAATTAATTCCGTTTTCAAGGACTGTATCTGGCCTGATCCGGCCTACGAATGTTGGATCAACACCTGCAGATTTCAATGGCGTAGGAATGTCATCGAGAACGACTGCTGGAACTTCACTAAGTATTTCTTTCACTCTTTGTGCAGTAATGGGACTCTGAAACCCAGCTGTTATCGCCAATGAGTGTCCAGTATAAACCGGAACCCTGACACAGGTTGCTGTGACAGCGAGATCATCAATTTCAAGGATTTTTCTGCTTTCGTCTCGGAGTTTGCGTTCTTCGTTGGTTTCCTCTAATTCATCTTCAATTAATGATCCACAGAAGGGAACAACATTGAATGCTATTGGCTCTGGGAAACTATTTCCAGGAGGGTATTTAATGGCCTGTCCATCGTGAGTTAGATTTATAGCAATCTCGCCTGCCTCACGTACTTGTTCACTTAGCTCTTGAACTCCGGCCAACCCTGCACCGGAGGTTGCTTGGTAGGTTGAAACTACAAGGTTGCGAAGACCAGCTTCTAGATGCAATGGTTTTAGGACTGGCATGGCAACCATAGTTGTACAGTTTGGATTAGCAATAATATTCTTTGAGGTATTCTTAATGGCATGAGCGTTGACCTCGGGAACTACCAGTGGGACGTCAGGATCCATCCTCCATGCAGAAGAATTATCAATTACAACTGCCCCTGCAGACGCAACTTTCGGGGCTAATTCCTTTGATAATTGTCCGCCCGCAGAAAATAAAACAATATCGAGGTTCTCCCATTTTGCTGTAGCGGCATCTTCCACAAGGATCGATTGTCCTTGAAATTCTATTTCTTTTCCTGCACTTCGAGACGACGCAAAAAACCGAATTGATTTAATAGGAAAATTTCTTTGCGCGAGAATTTCACGCATTACTGTTCCGACTTGACCTGTTGCCCCAACTATTCCAATATTCATACCTTGAGGGTACTCACAAGAACGGGTCTTTGTGGGACTTTTCTAATCGAACTAGGAATTTATGTTCATGCCTAGAAATTCTTTAATCGTTTCGATTGCATCTTCGAAGATTGGGAAGATATTTTGCCCATCAATTTGTACTTCAGGTGGAGCGTGCATTTGTTTGATGATTGGGTTTTTTGGTGCTGGTTCCTGGTCTTTAGGAAAAGAAAAGAATGACTCCATGTCAGGAGTTAACACAGATTCGTTGCTCTTTTCTTCTTTGAAATTTATGAATCTTCCCGGCATGGTATCCCGCAGTTGCTGGATTGTACTTTTTCGTGAGGTGATTGAACTGTCGTTCTTAATTGGTGCTTTTTGATCAACTGAATCACTTTCGAGTTCTATCCCTCGCCATTTAAGTATCACGTGTGGATCATCTTCGCATTCTTTCAAAAGCTGTAACAGTGCAGCTATCTCATGACGGCAAGGAGTCGCCCAATCAGGGCACACGTGGTGAATTTGTATTTCAGCTACTTTTGGTACTGCTTCATGGAGGTTTCCGGAAAGAACGGCTCGCCGAACGTTCTCCGAAGGTGGGGTGGTATGGATTTCGACATCAAATGCTCTTTCCCTCTTGTCGTGGATTTCAAATGAAATCGAGCCTTGCTGAACGAAGAAGTCTTTCACTGCTCCTTTTCGCTGAATTGCTACACCTGGACCAAGAGGGTCTTTATAATTCGTGTACGCTGCAATGAGTTGCATGATGCTTTCTCCGAGCTGTGATGATGGCTTAATCATTCTTGCACCGCCGTTGTTAGATTAAGAGAGAATATTTCGCGAAGTTGATCTGTACCCATATCAGTAAACCATTCATCGCCAGTACCTATGCTTTGAGAGGCAAGTTCTCTTTTGTCAATGAGTAACTGATTAATTCTTTCCTCAAGTGTTCCACGGCAAACTAATTTGTGGACGAAAACAGTTTTCTGCTGACCTATTCGCCATGCCCGGTCAGTAGCTTGATCTTCTACTGCCGGGTTCCACCATCGATCAAAATGAATGACCCTGTTCGCAGACGTAAGATTAAGACCTGTTCCACCTGCCTTTAGTGAAATCAAAAGAACGGGTGGCCCTTGTTCATTTTGGAATTGATCAATCATCTTTTGACGTTTATTTCTCGTGACTCCCCCATGAAGAAAGTCTGGTCGCGCCCCGATTGTTTTCGTAAGGTGTTCAGACAAGAGATCGCCCATCACACGATATTGAGTAAAAACAAGCACTCTTTGGCCAGCTTCGTTTATTTCAGTTAAGAGCTCTTCGAGCCGTGTAACTTTTCCCGATCGTGCATTCATATTGCTTCCATCCGCTAAAAAATGTGCGGGATGGTTACAAATTTGTTTAAGTTTCGTCAAAGTTGCAAGGATCAATCCGCGACGTTTCATGCCTTCTGAAGCTTCTGCTTCTTTTAAAAAATCATTGAGGACAGCTTGATACAGTCCAGCTTGTTCGTGAGTAAGGTGTGACCATACGATTTGCTCAATCTTTTCAGGAAGGTCAGGAACTAGAGATTTATCATCCTTCGTTCTTCTTAAGATAAAGGGGTCTGTCAACTTACGCATTTTGATCAAAGCGTTCTGATCTTTTTTTTGCTCTATTGGTGTTGCAAATTTATCTTTGAACCAAGTAACACCTCCAAGCATTCCAGGATTTACTGCATCTAATATTGACCAAAGCTCAGACAACCTATTTTCTACTGGTGTACCTGTAAGCGCTATTTTTTGATCCGCAGTTAATTGACGTATCGCTATCGCCGCATGGGTTTGATGGTTCTTTATGAATTGCGCTTCGTCACAGATAACTAGGTCCCAATTTACCTTTGATAAGGTTTCTATATCTCTTGTGGCTGTTCCGTAAGTGCTAACGACGATATCAAACGAGTTGACCATCCCTATCAGGTCATCTCCTGTGGGTCGCTTGGCTCCATGCAGTATGAGGACATTTAAATTTGGTGTGAAGTGGGATGCTTCGTGTTCCCAATTATGGACTACTGATAATGGGCAGATAACAAGGTTGGGCTTCTCAGTAGTTCTTAATTGGATATGTGCTAGAGCCGTTGGTGTTTTTCCCAACCCCATGTCATCAGCGAGACATCCTCCAAGTCCTATCCGGCCAAGAAACTGTAGCCAACCGAGCGCTCGTCTTTGATAAGGACGAAGCGATCCTTGAAATGTATTGGATTCATTTTCCTCAGTCAGGTCAGTGTCTGGTAAACCATTGATAAGCGCAGTAAGCCAATCATCAGCTGTTTGAGTTTCTGGGGAAAACAAAGCTGCTTCGAATTCTGAATCACTTTCCCCTGCACCTATCTCAGCGGTAATTCTTAGTAAATCGGTAGGGGATAGATAGCGGTCATTTTTTCTTCTGTTTTCTAATTCCTTTAATGCAATTTCGGCCTGTTGATTATCTATATGAACCCATTCCCCTTTTATTTGAACAAGGTTAGTTTTTGACTCTGCTAGTTGAAGAAGTTCCTGTTCAGAAAGTGACTGGTCTCCAAGTGCTAAGTCCCAGTCAACGTCAACCATCGCCTTTCCAAGATTTGCTGAAATTCCTCCTTTCTCAGCAGGAGTAGCGCGTGCAGCTAACCTAATACTTTGTTTTAGTAATCCTTTGGGAACAAGAACCGGGACTCGTAACCTGTCACAAATATGAATGCCATCTATAAGTAAGAGTGAAACATCATCAATGGATAACGATGCTGTATCGGTAGTCGCTTCTGATCCTATATGGTCTAAACCGGGCACGCTTGAACTTATGAGGTCGATAGTTTCACTCATGAAGCTTCGTAACGCATCAAGATGATCGGATAGTCCGAATTCAGCGATCAACTTTGTGTCAAACAATAGATCTCTCCAGGTGGCAATATTATCTGGGTATGTATCGTTGTACGCTTCAAAAATTATTTTCCAAGGTTTGTCTTTATCGTTTGGCAGTAACCTCATTTGGCAGAATACTTTGACTCCGGTTTCAGCATGTAGCTTTTCATATTTAAGGTTTGACGATAATTCAAGTAGAGCGTTATCTATGTTGATTGTGTCAGTGATGAAATATTCTGATGTTCCTGAGAGTGCTGTACAAATATTTCTAAGAGACTTTAATTCGGGGGAACGTTTACGTGGTAGGTATGGCTTCCAGTTTGAATGCTGGAGAATTTTACGGCAGGATGCGTCAACTAAGTGATTCTGAAAATTCAGTAGTTCTTCTTCAGATCTGAACCCAACTACTTCTGGCATTGACTTAAAATGTTGTTTCCGTTGTTGAGATAAATCTTCATGGTTTAAGAGATTCCAGGTCGCTTTCCATCGGAGACCGTCATGAGCAACTGACGGAAATATCAGGTCACTTCCTATTGCAACTATTAAGTCATTTAAGAGTTTGTGCATCCATTGCATTGAGGGACTCCACCTCTGGTTTGGATGTTTTTTTGAGAAGAGATAATAGATATCAGTTGGCTTTACCTCTAAAGCACTAATTGACTGCTGATTTATTATTGGATTATCTATAGTGCAAGTCGTGAGATTGGCATCACGCGTGGCCCAACGATTGCCCAAAAATGTTCCTGCTAGCCGTCTGAGCTCTACACCGTTGGTTGGGCCGTTATTGTTCCAACCCCAAAAGAAAGTTCCGTCTTGGGTATGAGTAATATGAAGTGACGATGGGGTTTTGTTCCAGTCGATTACAACTCACCCTTTGTCCAATTCAAACGCTTTATGCAAAATATTCGTAGCCTTTTCGATATCTGCTTTATTCACTACACAAGAAACTCGGATCGCAGATGTAGAGATCATATGGATATTTATACTCTCAGATGAAAGAGTTTCAAAGATTGTGGCTGCGACTCCAGGATTGCTTGCCATTCCTGCTCCGATAACTGATACGCGGCCTATTGAATCATCTGTGCTGACTTCTCCTGCCCCAATTTCTGAAGCTACGGACGTCATAATTTCTTTACCGATTTCCATTTGTTCAGTAGGTAGTGTGAAGGAAATATCTGTTACTCCTTCGTCTGAGGTGTTTTGTACAATCATGTCTACATTTACGTCGCTATCAGCGAGTGGTCTGAAGATGGCTGCGGCTACTCCGGGATTATCTGGTACCCCCGACACCGTTACTTTTGATTGAGATGAATCGGGAACAACTGCCGAAATAATAGGTTTTTCCATTGAATTTTCCTCCTTTGTGACCCAGGTTCCTGGTTCCCAGGTGAATGCTGAGCGAACGTGTAATTTAACTCCATATGAACGAGCGACTTCAACTGATCTCATAGCTGGTTTTGGGCATCCTACTGCTGTCATTTCGAGTAATTCATCAAAGCTTATGGATGGCATTTTTTTTGCTTGTTCACAGACTCTTGGATCTGTTGTGAAGACTCCTGACACATCAGTATATAACTCACACGCATCAGCATTAAGAGCGTGAGCTAACGCAACTGCAGTTGTGTCTGATCCTCCCCTTCCGAGGAAAGTTACATTGTTGTCTGTTGAGACGCCTTGGGATCCTGCAACAACGGCTACTCGTCCTGCGTCTATAGCTTCTTGGACACGTTGAGGGTCTATTGTAAGTATTTTTGCATTCTGATGATTTGTATCCGTTAAAAATCCTGCTTGGCTGCCTGTGAATGAGTCAGCTGGTACTCCCATATCATGAAGGGCCATGCACATCAGGGCTATTGCTTTTCGTTCACCTGCGGTGATGAGCATGTCCATTTCTCTGGCTGGTCTATTTTGTGATACCTCCGAGGCAAGGCGAAGCAGGTGATCTGTTTCTTTCCCCATGGCGCTTACGACAAGTACAACTGAATGGCCATGATCTTTAGTTCTTTTTACATGATCGGCTACTTCTCTCATCCGATCTGCATCGGCTACAGAGGTGCCGCCAAATTTTTGAATAATTAAACTCACGTGATTAAACGGTACTCGCTATGTCTAGATTTAGCGTGTTATTTTCGGTTACAAATTTTTATCTCTTGATCTTTTCATTCTTGCTATACCTGACACATATGAGGGAGATTTCTTTGATTTTCCTAAACGAAAACGATCGCATCGGATTACTGACCATTCATTTTCCCAAAAGGTGCCACTGATATCATATTTCGCTGACCCGTTGTACCCGTTCGGCACTTTTGTGCGTTCGCAGAAGTAAAGCTTTGAGTCGGGGGTCAGGTGGCGTTTCAGTTCTAAAAGAAATTGAGAAAGGTCAGATTCTGAAGCTAGGTTTCCGATTGAAAGAATTGCATCAAACTTGGAGTTAGTTGGGACGTTGGGCCATTCTATTAATTTTGTTACCGCTGGAGGTATTTGCGTTGGAAGATTTTCTTTTGGGAAAAGCAGTAGAGAATTCCCATGAAGGTCTGAAACTAGACCTTCTACGATCTTTTGGTACTCCATTTTTTTTATGAACACGCTCACTATTTTAGTTTGGTTGGAAGGTAACAGTTTGTTTGCGGGTTCTAATTTCTCCACGAGCGGTGCGCAGAACGTGGGTTAGATTTATCAGCCCACCATCGTCCGCTGAATCTCCACTTGTATGAGATAGGTGGATTTTCGTTCTTTGGCCATAGTTGTTTAAAAGCTTTGAGAATTGCTTCTCTCTCGTCCTCGTTTGGTTCAGGCGTAATTTTTATGTATTGCGGTTCTTCAGTCATTGATCTATAGAGGGATCACGCCATGCTTACGTTGCGGTAAGTCTTCGCGTTTTGATTTCAGTACAGAGAATCCTGCGATTACTTTTTTTCGTGTTTCTGCTGGATCGATTACATCATCAATGTAACCACGTTCTGCTGCAATATATGGGTTAGCGAACCGTTCAGTGTAGTCATCTACTAGCTCAGTTTTTTTAGCTTCAGGATCTGCGGCTGATTGAAGTTCTCTTCTATGAAGAATTTCTACTGCTCCTTGGGGGCCCATTACTGCTAATTCAGCTGTTGGCCATGCGAAGGATAGATCGGATCCTACTGACTTTGAGTCCATGACAACATATGCCCCTCCATAAGCTTTTCGTGTAATGACCTGAATGCGAGGAACTGTTGCTTCACAGTACGCGTACAAGAGCTTTGCCCCGTGTCGAATGATTCCTCCGTATTCCTGATCTACTCCAGGAAGGAATCCAGGCACATCAACGAGTGTTAGTAAGGGGATATTAAATGCATCGCATGTGCGGACAAAGCGTGCGGCTTTTGATGATGATTCAATATCTAATACTCCTGCAAGTACAAGTGGTTGATTTCCGACTATTCCTATGACGTTGCCATCAAGATGCGCAAACCCGCATACGATGCTTTGAGCCCATAAGGGGAAGTACTCCATAAACTCTCCATCATCAACTATTGACTCTATTATTTCTCGCATGTCATAAGGAAGATTTGGGCTGTCTGGCATCATGTCCGCGAGTTCAGGACAAAGGCGTTCTGGATCATCTGTTGCTTCGATTGGTGGAGGATCCTCCATGTTGTTACTTGGAAGGAACGTAAGAAGGGTTTTAACTGCGTCAAGTACTTCTTCTTCGCTATTGCTTACAAATGTTGCTACTCCAGATTTGCTAGCGTGACTTGTTGCTCCACCGAGTTCTTCTAGTGTGACCTCTTCACCGGTTACTGTTTTGACAACATCAGGACCGGTAATGAACATGTGTGATTTTTCTCTTACCATGAAAATAAAATCAGTCATGGCTGGGCTGTAGACTGCGCCTCCTGCGCACGGACCCAGCACTACGCTAATTTGTGGGATTACTCCTGAGGATTGAACGTTTCGATGGAATATTCCTCCATAGCTATCTAGGCTTACGACCCCTTCTTGGATTCGGGCGCCAGCTCCATCGTTGAGTCCTATCATTGGGGCTCCTGTTGATAAAGCTAGATCCATCACTTTGTGAATCTTTTCAGCGAATACTTCTCCTAGCGCACCGCCCATGACTGTGAAATCTTGGCTGAAGACAAATACTTTACGTCCGTCAACTGTCCCCCATCCAGTAACTACGCCGTCGGTGTATGGTCGTGTTTCTAAACCAGCTTCATGTGCTCGGTGACGAGCTAGCATGTCTAATTCGTGAAACGAGCCCTCGTCTAATAGGTAGTCAATTCTTTCACGAGCAAGGAGTTTTCCCTTTTCATGTTGCCGTTCAATTGCTCGTTCAGGGCCAGCATGAAGTGCTTCTGATTTTCTCTTTTGGAGTTCTTCTATTTTGTCTTGCATCGTGTAATCAGCCATTGCTGTGTAAGCGTAATACGCGTATGGCTACAATCCGATGACTTAACCTATAGTTATTTGAAAAAAATTCGGATTTCTTATTGTTATACGCTAGAAAATAGGGTTTTTGTGTTCGAAATAGATTGAAAAAAGTTGTTGAAGTACTGTTTTTTTCAATGCCTGTATCAGCTATTACTTCTGAAATGCTTCGTAGCAAGGAACATCTATTGGACCCCTATCCTTTGTGGGAACGTATGCGGCACGATAATCCTGTTTTCTTTGATGAAATAACGAAGACTTGGGTCTTGACTCGATACACAGACTGTGTCGAAGCTTTCGCGAATTATAAAGACTTTTCTAATCGACTCTATCGAGATACGTTAGGTGTTGTTTTTGGCCCGACCATGCTTGATAAAGATGGATCTGAGCATGTTATGCACCGGAAAATAGTTGCTCCGGAGTTCGTAGGAAAACGCTTTGAGCCTTACTACAAAGCAATTGATCGAAACGCGTTGGACCTCATACGGAAATTTCCGGAAGAACCAGTTGTTGATCTTGTTGATGCTTTCACGACCAGACTGCCAGTTAATGTGATTGTTGACATGCTTGGGATGGATCAAAGCGACCATGACCGCTTTCATGAGTGGTATACGACGATGATGGCTGGTTTAGCTCGGTTTAGCTCTGA
>CETH01136459.1_pt1 | contig 22329 bp, 22 predicted proteins | sample 361461 | NCBI WGS metagenome assembly CETH01 (sample SAMEA2622695, study PRJEB7988) | marine metagenome | isolation source: saline water (ENVO:00002010), including
GTTGTTGAAAAAATTAAATCCAAATACTTTTTCATCTTCTTTATCTAAAGTCTCTTCTTTAATATCTTTGTTTAATTGAGTCAGGTTATCTTCTATTTCAATTTGCGTATTATTTGTAGATTCAAATTGATCTTTTACTAATTCTTTAATTAGTTCTTCATTTGACTTAATATCATTTACATCTTGTGAGTGGATTCCTGTAGATAAGGAAAGAAGTAAAAATATAACCAACGATCTCATAAAATAAGCTAATTTGAACATAGGTGAAACATAATAAACTAATCGCTTAAAAAGCTCAAACTATCGAGCATTCGACCTTATTTTAAATAGTATTTAGTCTTTTAAATTAGATTTAAAATTCTGAATATAATCCTTTAAATTTTTTTTACATTCCCAACCTAATTTTTTAGTCTTTTCGGTGATTAAATCGCCATCTAGCCTATTGCCTCTTCGCTCTTTCTCCATTTTAATTGGTAAGCCGACCATATCAGCAAGATCTAAAATTGAATAGGATTCATCAGATCCAATACCATAATCATCTCCACTACCTTTTTCTCCAATAATCACTAAGGCTGATACTATGTCTTCAATATGAGTAAAATTTCTAGTTTGAGTTCCTGGAGACACAACTTTTAATGCTTCTTCATTATTTTTGTAACTCTCTAGAAATTTTGCAACAACAGTAGAATATTTACCTTTATTTATTTCTCCTTCTCCATAAACATTGTAAAAATAAGTAATTGCATAATCTAAACCAAACCATTCAGAATATAATTTTAAATGCTCAGTATTTTTTTTCTTTGACCAAGAATAAGGTGAATCTGTTTCATCGCCAAAATAGCTACCGAATTTAGTGCTTGAGCCTGAATAAATAATTTTAGAGTTAGATTTTTTGGCAAAATCTAGCATAGACGAGAAACTAATAATATTGAAATCCTTAACAAAAGAGTAATCGTCATAACTTTGCTCCACCCTTGCATACTCACCAAGATGATAGATAAGGTCATATTTTTTATTTTTTAAGATTGAATCTATTTCTGCTACATTGCCTTTTATATATTCAACTCCTTCAATATGATTTAACTCTGATCCAGAGAAATAATTATCTAAAGAAGTTACTTCATTATCTTTTATTAAATTTCTGGCAAGAGCAGAACCTATAAATCCAGCACCCCCAGTTATAAGAATTGATTTATGTTTCATTTTCCAATACCTATATATTTCCAGCCTTTTGAAATAAATTTTTGCTTATCAAACATATTTCTTCCATCAAAAACTATATTGGAGGACAACCTATCAGCAGCAATATCAATATCAATATTTAAAAAATCTTCCCATTCAGTTATGACAACTAAAGCGCTTGAACCATCTAGTGTGTCATATTTATCGTCATAATATTCAATATGATTAGATACATTCTTAAGGTATCTTTTAGCTTCATCCATTGAAATTGGATCATGTGCTTTAATTGAAAAACCATTCTCAATAAGTCTATTAATAATGACTAAGGAGCTAGCTTCTCGCATATCATCAGTACCAGGTTTAAAAGCTAGACCCCAAATTGCAATCGAATCTTTCTTGTTTTTCCCTAAAACATCAATCACCTTATTTGCTAAATGTTCTTTTTGTTTAATATTTCTTGAATCGACTGATTTAAGCAACTCAGGATGAAAATTTAATCTTTCAGTTGAATCTATAAGGGCCTTAACATCCTTAGGAAAACAAGAACCTCCATATCCACAACCAGGATCTAAAAATTCAGAGCCTATTCTTGGGTCTAAACTTATTGTTTTCTTAATGTTAGAAACATCCACATCGAAAAGTTCACAAATATTGGAAATCTCATTTATGAAGGATATTTTTGTTGCGAGCATAGCATTTGAAGCATATTTTGCTAATTCTGCATCCTTTCTAGGCATTAAAAGAATTTTATCTATATTTTTCATTACTGGTTCATAAAGGTTAATGAGCTTATCTTTTAACTCAAGATCATTTTCTTCTATGCCAATTATGACTCTATCTGGATTAAGAAAATCATTTACAGCACTTCCCTCACGTAAAAATTCAGGATTTGAGACTAAAGTAACTTTAAAAATTGAACCATTTTCTTCTAATTTTTCATATATTTTTCTATAAATTATTTCAGAAGTTCCAACAGGTACAGTTGATTTGCAAACAACTATGACGTCATTTGTAATACAACTAGCAAGTTCTTCTGCTGCACTAAAAACATAATCAAGATTTGCAGAACCATCATCATTCTCAGGAGTCCCAACACAAAGAAAAATAATTTCTGAATCCTCAATTGATTCTTTTAAATCTGAAGAAAAGGTAATTTTATTTTCTTTAATGGAATCTAATAGGATCTCAGATAGATTCTCTTCATAAATAGGTGAAATTCCGTTGTTAAGCGAATCTATCTTATTTTTGTCAATATCGTAGCATTTAACTTTATTATCAAATGTAGAAAAACATGCTCCTGTTACAAGACCTACATAACCAACACCAATTACTGTTACATTCATAATATATTCAGACCATTTTGATATCTTATTATATCTCTATAAATTGCTAAGATAATGTATTATCGACGAAGTCTGCAAAAATTTTATATTGTTCATCACAAGAAAATTTTGATGAAATAGATTTAATATTTTCTTTTAATCCAAGCAAAAGTTTTTTATTGTTGGAAAGTTCTAAAATTGCATTATACAGAGATAAATGGTTGCCTCCCTCATATCTCAATCCTATTTTATGTTTTTCTATTAATTGAGATATTTCTCCTTCTAATGAGGTTATTGTTACTAGCCCTGCTCCAAGATTATCAAAAAATTTAGTTGGCATAGATACGGTTGAGCCTTTGCTATAGGTGCATAAACCAACATCAAAAAAATTGTAGATATATACAAGCTCATCCAATGGCATAGAATCCAATACCATTACACTTTTTGAAAATTCATTTTCTATTTTTTTGATATCTTTAAGATAATCTCCATCACCTATAAAAAGATATTTAACAGGTGCTTTTTCTTTTTCTGTTAACTCAATTGTTTTAAAAATAGTTTCAATATCATATGCGCTTCCATATGTCCCAGCAAAAATTACTGATAGGCTAGAATCATCTGTAAAACTTTTTACAGCTTCAGAATGTTTGCTTATTTTTGGATTATTAAATATATCTGTATCTATACCAAAATAAGCAACTTCTGTTGGTTTATTGCTGGGCGGATTAACTCTTTCTACATAATCAGAAGTACATCCAACGACACCATCACATACGGATAATAATTTATCTCTCCGCTTATACAAGAAATTGAATATTAGCCTATCAAAACTAGAAATAAATTTTGGCAAAACTACTTTAAATAGCTCAGGCCATAAATCGATGATATCTACTATAAGCTTTACATTATTTTTCTTTGAATACTCTATTATTCGTTTTGAGAAAAATATCGAAGGATCTCCTATAATTATTATTTCAGGTGGATCTAGCTCAATTGCTTGCTCATAAAAAGACTCACCAAATTTACCTTCATGTCTTATTCTTTTAAGAGAAATGTTGCTTGAATAGCCAGGACCATCAATACCAATAACTTGGAATCCATTCTCAATATCAGAATTCTCTTCAAAAGCTATTTTGCTTCTAAAATTTTTTTTCCTATGCTCAAACTTACTGGTCCAAACAATTACCTCATATCCTCTGCTTAATAATTCCTTAGCCAATTTGTAACTTCTGTACTCTAACCACCCTTCCGAAGGAAGAGCGCCATAGGGATTAACAATCCACGCTTTTTTTCTCATAATCTTTTGCAATTTTATTTAAAAATCCAATATCTGATAATCTAAAATATCTTCTTTTATTCAATCTCATCTTTTTATTTAATTCTTTATCAGGCCATGAATTATAAGAACCTTTTGATTTTTCATCATTTAATTGATTGTGGTGCCTTCTGAAGATTTTATTCTCAATTAATTTGGATAATTTAAATGAAGATAATAGTAAAACTTCACAATAAGTTCTAAATAAACTCCAACTTTTAGATATATTTATTTTTTCTTTTTCTATTAAAGGTCCGGTATCTATGCCTCCATCCATTAAATAAAAAGATATATATATTTCTTTATCTCCTCTGCAATATGCCCAAACAACAGGAGATATTCCCCTATCTTTTGGTAGATTGCTAGCATGAGTATTTATTATTCCATGTTTTAATGATTCGATATAATCAGATGGGATTATCAAATCAAAATTAGCTGTTATAGAAAGATCAGTTTTAATGGCAGAATGTTTTTTAAATTCATTCTTATTCTCCAAATAAATAATTTCAATATTATTTTTCTTTGCGTATTTTGTGATTGAAAGACTCTGAAAGATCATTGATAACAATTGGATAAATGATCTATACATAAAATATTGAAGGCTAGTCTTTTTAAAAATATTTCCTATATTTTTTATGCTCTTATTGTGCTTAGAAATATATATCCTTTCTATCTTGAAAGTATTTAAAACCTGAGAAATGAGTAAATAAGAAAATATATTATCTCCTGCAAAAATTGATAATGTGAAGTCTTGTTCATTTTTTTTCATTTTGAAAGATTAATTTGATAAATTTCTGTTAATTACATCTAGTATAGAATTAAGATCTTCTAGTGGCATCTCAGGATAAATTGGCAAAGATATGCATCCAGCAAAGTGTTTATTTGAATTGACAAAATCTTCATTTTTACTACTGAATTTTTTCCATATCTTTAATTGATGAAGTGGCTTGTAATGTACAGAATATCCAATATTTTTTGATTCAAAATCTTTAATTAATCTTTCTCTAAAATTATCAATATCAAAAGCTCTTATTTGAAATAGATGATGGCTATGCATTCCTTTGTCATCTGCACTTGAAGTAGTCCAAAGCTGCTCTTTATTAATTTCTGAAATATAAAGACTATAAATTTTTGCTCGAAGTCTTTGCCCTTCAAAAAGTTTCTTCAACTGTGCTAAGCCTATTGCAGAAGCTACATCAGTTAAATTATATTTATATCCTATTTCATCAACATCGTATTCCCACTTGTTACTAGAAGATGTAAATCGATCTAAAACATTTTTATTCATTCCGTGTGATCTTTTTTGCTTATATATTTTATGCAATTCACTATCTTCTGAGATGATCATGCCACCTTCACCTGTAGTCATTGTTTTATTTGAATAAAAAGAAAAAATGCAGGGATTTCCTTTGGAGCCTACCCACAACCCATCCTTATATTTTGATGGTAAAGAATGTGCACAATCCTCTATAACCTTTATATTTTTTAGCTTACATAAAGAATTGATTTCATCTATATCAGCAGTTTTTCCAGCAAAATGAACAACCATAACAGCTACAGTCTTTTCTGTAATATTTTTTTCGATTATCTCAGCATCTATCAGATTATCTTCATTAACATCAACTATTACTGGAGTTAATCCCGAATAAACAATTGTTGCTGCACATGCTGTAAAAGTTAATGATGGTACGATGACTTCGCTACCAGCAGGGAATTTAAAGCTATCAAGAACAATATGCAATCCTGATGTATTTGAATTTATGCTTGTAGAAAAATGTTCATTAAAGTTAAAAATATTCAGAAATTCTTCTTCAAATTGCTTATTTTTAGAGCCAGTAGTTAGCCAACCGCCCTCAAGAACATCTATTACAGCTTTCTGCTCTTCTTTCCCTATAAACGCTTTAAAAAAAGGAATCATATGATAATTCTATTGTATTTTCTTGTAATGTTTAAAAATTTTATTTTTAAGAAAGAAAACAAATCTATCTCCAAATATTTTTTGAATACATATCCTAAAAAAAGGCCTAATGCCAGCTAAATAAAAGGAAACTAATGTATTATGGCCCTGTAATTTTCTTAAAGTAAAATGTTCTTTAAAATGCTGGCAATTAAAACCAGCAGAAATTCCAAAAGAATCGTAAGTTGTTAAGATATCATCGAAAATTTTAAATTTATATACTTTTCTAGCAATCATAAAAAAGTTTTGATCAGCATTATATTTATAGCTTTCATCATAGAAGCCCTGCTTTATAAATATTTGCTTTTCTGCAATTACGGACTGTAATGGCCATATGCTATTAGAACTTGGATAGAAAATGAGATCATTTTTACCTACTCCAGTTGTTCTCTGATGGTAGACAAATATAGAGACATCTTTAAATTTTTCTAAATTGAATTGAATTATTTTTCTTGCGCCTTTTATTAAAGTATCTCCTGAATTTATTTTTTGAATAAATTTTTTAGAAGATTTCTTTACTCCGAAATTATAAGCTGGGAAAACGCCACTTGGATCTAAATAAAAATTATTAACCTTACATTTAAAATTTTTTGACTTTAAAATATCGATAGCTATTTCTGTATCTTTAGAGCTATCAATTACTATCAACTCATCATCAATAAGCAATTCATTTTCTAGGCTATCCAGAGTTAATTTGAAGTTCTCATGATCATTAAAACAAAGAACAATATAAGAAATAGACATTCAAAAAAAATTAATTCAAGACATTATACACTGCCTTAAGCGACATCATTGAAATCTAAGACTGGAAAAACATCCAAGAAACTATTCTTGCTTAAATTATAAATTTTAGCAGATTTAAGTTCTGCACAGACTTTTAGATTAAAGTATATTGACCAAATTCTATGGCACATAGATATAAGCTCTAAATAAGACTTCTGATGAATCATGTCATTATCTTGTTTGGCATCAGAGTAAAAATGTTTTGAATATTGCGGGCTAGCCAACCAATCATGATCAAAACCTAACAAATATATATTTTTAAAGCCCATATATATTGCAACCTGAATAGCAAGTTGAGCAGAAGTCTCATAACCAAAACAGGTCTTATCTAGCTCAATTTTTTTTGAAAATGCAGTCGATTCAAAACCTGGATTAACATAATTTATGTCTTTATAAATCGTATTTATGCCTGACATCTTTTTATAATCAAAAATATTAAACCAGAATGAATCAGCATTTACATTTTCTATCATATCTGAAGGATCAGTCCAAGCATTGCTAGAATGTGGCTCTCCAGAACAATGTGCAATAATTTTCAGACTCTTGCTGAAATCACTTTTATGAAAATCATTCATAGTTATTAAATTTTTATCTTTTAACGTATCGAAATAATTCAAGTCCAAAGATGGACCATTACCAATAATAAAAACATCCTCATCTTTATATTTATCCTTAAAAGCTAGATTTTGTTTCAAAATTTTTCTAGAAGAAATTCTAAATTTAAGGGATCGAGAAAATCTTATTAGATCTAAAATAATTGGAGGCACAAAATACTTCTTATTCATATTTTTTTATCCGCGACTAAAACGCCTAATACTAATAAAATTAAAAAACTGAATTCTGCAATTTGTAGTAAAAAAAATTGCTCTAAAAATATTAAAAATGCTAGTGGTTTCAACTCTACTATATTTCTTATGCTACCGTAATTTCCTTCTAATGCTATAAATATCATAAAAAAGAAAAATATTAGTCCATGCTCATAAATTAATTGTATGAACATGCTTTCTGGCGATCTATATACGTAAGCATCTACGGTCGGTGTAAAAGATAGCTCATATGACATAAAAAAAGAACTATTAGACGCTCCAGAACCAAATAATAAAGTTAACCAGTCTGTGTTATACCAAAATAATTCAAATATCTTTAATCTATCGTTTACAGAACCATAATCATCTCCAGAAAAACGCTGAAAAAGACTACTAAAAAATAATTCATTTAAAATATCCCAATAAATAAAAGTAGAAAAAAGGATCGTAACTAGTAAAAAGGCCAATAAATAAAAATTTTTCTTTTTGAAGGCAACTAAAAGAAACAGTAATAGTGAGATTAGGATAACTACTCTAGATTGTGATATTAATGCGTTTACAAGGTTTAACAATAAAGGAAAAATGGCTATGTTTATCCCTTTATTCATAAGGAATAAGGATGAAGCACTTAGCAAACTTGCAAGAATAAAAGGAACTTGAATAGCATTACCAAGAGCAAATCTCCAACCTATCTCAAAAAGACCTACCTCATTCTCTCTACCAAAATTTTCATATATTTCATAAGGGTCAAAGAAGTCAAAGATAATTCCTAGAAATAAAGAAAAGCTAATAACATTTACAATCAGTATTCCTGAATGAATGCCCTTCCAAATATCTATATGCTTGTTAGACCTAAAAGATTTTAGTCCAATGCTAAAAAAAATAACGGAAAGGATTACTAATACAATTCCTCTAAAAGCATTATCGAAATTATCGCTAAGTGTTCCCAGACTCTGGAGAAAAAGAACAAATACTAAAATTAAAAGATAAAAATAGTTTATTGGTTTCTCAGTGAAATATAAAAAAAATAGCGGCACTACGATAAAAAGATACAAAGGAGCTATGAATGATAATGATTGAGGAAGCAATGGAGTTAGAACTGTAACAGTCGGTATTAGGAATCCAAAAAGTAATAATGTTCTACTGCTTCTTATCTGAATGTTTTCTCGAGATTCATCAAACATCTTAGTTATTTTTTATGAAGATTATTGGATCTTAATTCATAGACATGGTCACAAAAATCTAAAAATGCATGGCTGTGAGAAATAAATATAACTGTAATATTTGGATCCTTAAATAAAGATTCTAAAACTTTTATTTCTGTAGCTTCGTCTAGGGCGCTGGATGGTTCATCAAGAATTAATATCTCTGATTCCTTATAGAATGCTCTACTTAAAGCTACTCTCTGTTTCTGTCCTCCTGAGATTTGATTCCCATCTTCACCTAAATAAAGATTCTTATAATTATTACCTTCAATAAAATTTTCTAAAGAAACCTTCTTTAATGAATTAAAAATTTTTGTATCATCAATATCATTTTTATCTGCACCTATAGCAATATTCTCTTTAAGATAGTCATCAAATAAAAAAACTTTTTGAGGTAAATGAGATATATTTTTCCACCATGCATAAATATCTTCTTTTTCAATTTTTATTCCATCTACTAAAATATTGCCTTTTGATGGAAACACTAAACCCATTAAAATATTTATCAAAGTAGTTTTACCAACACCAGACTCTCCTATAATTCCAACTTTCTCACCTTTTTTAATAGTCAAATTCAAATCATCAAGTATTTTCTTATCTTGCAAATATGAGAAAGAGATATTTTTTAGCTCAATATTATTATTAAATTTAATCTTATTCTTACCAGATGCTATTTTTTGACTATGTTCTTTGTTTATAGCTAGTGCCTCATTAAAATCATCAGTAACTGAAGCAATAATATCTTGATGCCCCCTGAATAGAACCCATCCATGATAACTTTGCTGAAACATAGGAAGAACTCTTTGGAATGCCACTATAGCTACGGTAAAAGAAGGTAATAGTACTGCTAAACTTTGATTGCTATTCGAATAAAAATAAAAGCTAATGCCTACTATGGAGATAATAGCTATAGATTCTATTAACAATCTAGGCAATGGGGCAATAATATGGTTGCTTATTTGAGCATTTCTATAATTTCTTTCATCATAGTTAAAACGAGATAAGAAAAATTCTTGGCAAGCATTCAATATGATTTCTTTTACACCTCTTGATGATTCCAATATTGATTTAGTTCTTTTATTTAAACTTGAGTTAAGCAATTCACCATTTGCACGCAATCTTTTCTGCGTAATACCCATAATTATTAAATAAAGGATGATGAAATATGCACTCAAATAAAGTGCTACAGAAAAGTCTAAATAAAAAATAGAAAGCAATATAAATATGCCTATTATAAGTGTGCTTAAGCCCTGTAATGCTGCGTTAAAAACTTGTAAAAAATTGTCAATTTTAATTATTGATGCTGATATTTCATCAGAAGACTTTTCGATATGACTTAAGTATGGTCTATATAAAAAAGAAGAAAAAATTGTGCTGCTAAGTTTAAAGCCTATATCAAATATAGTTTTTGATAAAAGGATATTTAATATTACTCTAGTTATTAAGCTTAGCAGTATGAACAAAATAAGAGTTATTGTTACAAAATTAACAATTGAAGTTCCAAAAAATAAACTTGCCTTTTCTAAGTAAAAGTACAATAAGTCAATATTAGAATCTTCAGGTCTAACATCTATTAAAATCGATAAATAAGGAAAAAGCATTGCAAGAGTGAACATCTCAAAAAAAGACGCAATCAAGATAAGAACAAAAATAGAGATCAATAAAAAATGATTATTTCTTGATAATGATGCAAAAAATTTACTAATAATAGCCATTCTCTTTAAATTTCCTTTAATACATCATAGATCATTTTTAAATTCTCTGATTTTACTTCTAAATCTCTTTTTTGCAGTAGAGCAGCCCAAAAAGCCAATGTACTATCATTGCTTTTAATAATTTTGTATTTTGACATTCTCTCTATAAGATCTTTAGGAGAATCATTTTCTGTATTAATTAAAGAAATATTCAAATTTTGTAAAATATCTTCAATTTTTCTTTCCTTAAATAAATCCTGTCTATTTGTGATGATGTCAGAATCTGGCTCCAAATTAGAAATCTTATTTTCAATATATTCTCTTTGTAAAGATTCAGAGGTAAAAAAATCACCTAGCCTTAAATGATTAACACAAAATTTTTCTGGCTTTGCTTTTTGAATATTAAGAATAGATTTAAGGTGATGCATTGAATGACTTAAATGATCCTCTGAAAAATCAGCGTAATTATTTAAGTCTTGAAAATAACCATCTATAAAATAAACTTTTCCAATATTAAGATAGCCCTTCTTCATAATACCCAGCCTGTTCAGAGCCATAGGAATTCTCAAATTTGATACAAAATTTTCCATGTCTGATGGTTTTTTGAAAATATCTAAACTATTTTCTAACGTGAACTTATGCGGGTAATTTTTATCATGAGTAGAATATATCGAGTTAATTTTTTTATAGCTTGCTAAATTGAAGGAAAAAAAATATTGAAATAATTGATTTCCAAAACCTCCAAAAGTTCTCAAAATTATTTTCATAGAGTTATGTTCTTTTTATAAAATATGACTTTTTAAAATCTTAGAAAGATTACGAATTTGCTCTTTTAAGCTATAGTGATGATTACCAACAAAAAAGCCTCTCTCTTCTATTAACTTAGCTCCTGTTAGCTTTCCATGAACTTCATAATCAAAATATTCAAGCACTTCTTTATTTTTTGTAAAATCGCCAGTTACAATAGGCCTAGTTTCTATTTTATTATTCTCCAATAATTCTATTATTTCTTTTCGAGAAATATTTAAATTATCAGAAAGTATAATTGAAAAGCCAAACCAACTACTTTCTCCAATTTCTTTCTGTATTAATATTCCAGCCTGATTACCTAATTCTTCAACAAAAATTTCTGCATTCTCTCTTCTATTTTTTATAAAATCATCAAGTTTTTTTAGCTGTTCTTTACCTATTGCTCCAGACATCTCTAGTGGCCTAACGTTATATCCTGGTAATACAAACTTAAAAGATTCTTCAAAATTATCATCACTTTTAGTTCCGGTGACATGATTCTTTTTAGGTAAATTTCTTGTCCAGCCATGAGCTCTTATAGACAATAAAATATGGTATAACTCTTCATCATCTAGAAGAATGCAGCCACCTTCCATTGTTGATATATGATGGCTAAAAAAAGAGCTAAAAGTTCCCATCAATCCAAAAGTGCCAGTGTATTTGTTATTAAATTTAGCTCCCATAGATTCACAATTATCTTCAAGCAAGATGATATTCTTTCCATTTATTGCTTCATTTATCTCAGAAAAATTATTTGGGTTGCCCAAAAGGTTTACTGCTAGAATTACTCTGGTTTTTTCAGTTAATGCGTTTTTTAAGCTTTCTAGATTAAAATTTAAAGTTTCTTCATCAATATCAACGAACTTAACTTTCAGACCATATTGTTGCAATGGAAAATAAGTAGTTGACCATGATACTGCCGGAACAATAACTTCATCTCCCCTCTGAAGCTTATAGTCCATATTCTTTGTAAAAAACAAGGAAGCTATCATGAGTAAATTTGCAGTGGATCCTGAACTTGTCATTATGCAATATTTCGAATCAAAATAATTGGCAAAGTTTTTTTCATACGACAATACATGTTCGCCCATACTATAGAGCCCAGAATCAATGACTCCTTGCATAGCATTAATTTCTTCTTCACCCCAAGTGCTTGATGCTAACTTATAATTTTTACTCATTTTTTAACTCTTTTTTGTAAAATTCTATTGTTTCTTTTACTCCACCTTCAAGAGATGTTGGGGCCTCCCATCCCAATTTCTTTAATTTTTCTACATCTGTTAATTTCTGTTTCATTCCTGCGGGCTTATCAAGATTATATTCAAAAGACCCTGAATAGTTCATGGCAGAAGAAACTACAGAGTAATAATCTTTTATAGAAAAATCATAGCCTAATCCAACATTTATTGAGTCTGGTATAGATTTAATATTTTCTATTGAGAAATAAATAAAATCCACTAAATCTGATGCATACATAAACTCTCTTCTTGAATTTCCATCACCCCATATTTCAACTATATTTTTTTTATTTAGAATTGCTTTATCAATCTTTGCTATTATTGCTGGAATTAAGTGAGAATTCTGAGTCTCAAATTTATCATGACGACCATATAGATTACATGGTATTAAAGTCTTATAGCATCTTTCAGCATTTTCTTTCATTATATAGTGACATAATCTTGAAACTGCTATTTTAGCTAAAGCATATCCCTCATTGGTTGGCTCCAAACTTCCAGATAATACTTGATTTTCTTTTAGTGGATTCTCTGCATTTTTCGGATACATGCATGAACTTCCAAGATTTATTAATTGTGTAATACCTATATCATTAGAAGCTTTTACTAAATTCATTCCCATAATCATATTTTCATATAAAAATGCAACGGGCTCCCTAATGTTAGCTTGAATTCCCCCAACTTTTCCAGCACAGTGAATTACAATGTCAGGAAGATTTTCTTTAAGATATTTTTGAACTGCATTCTTATCAAGAAGATTTAATTCATCGCTCCTAGGGGTTAAAAAGAAATAATTATCTGATTCTTTTGATTCTAATACATTTTTTCCGACCATTCCTGAGCTGCCAGTTAAAAGTATTTTCATAGATTATTCTCTAGGAGTTGAAACTTTATGGCCGTGGGTAGCAAGAAGACTATCTTTTTTTGCATTTTCAAGGTCTTTAGCTACCATTTCAGAACACATATCTCTAGCTGATATTTCTGGTTCCCATCCAAGTATGTTTTTTGCTTTTGAAGGATCTCCTAATAATGTTTCAACTTCAGATGGTCTAAAATATCTGCTATCAATTTTAATAATTACATCGCCAACTTTAATAGAAGAGCTTGAGTCTTTGGAAATTGATTCAACTATACCGACCTCATCTACTCCCTCTCCTTGAAATTTTATTTTAAAACCTAAGTCTTCTGCAGCCCATGAAATAAATTCTCTGACTGAATATTGCTCTCCAGAAGCTATAACAAAATCTTGAGGTTCATCTTGCTGCAACATTAACCATTGCATTCTTACGTAATCTTTTGCGTGGCCCCAATCTCTTAAAGCATCAAGATTTCCCATATATAAACAATCTTCTAGCCCCTGAGTAATATTTGCTAGTCCCCTAGTTATTTTTCTAGTTACAAATGTTTCTCCCCTTCTTGGTGATTCATGATTAAATAATATTCCATTGCAGGCAAACATTCCGTAAGCTTCTCTATAATTCACTGTTATCCAGTAAGCATAAAGTTTAGCAACAGCATAAGGACTCCTTGGATGAAATGGAGTTTCTTCATTTTGAGGAGTTTCTTTAACTAGGCCATAAAGTTCTGAAGTTGATGCTTGATAAAATTTAGTTTTTTTCTCCAAGCCACAAAATCTTATTGCTTCAAGAATTCTAAGAACACCTATTGCATCAACATCTGCGGTATATTCTGGAACCTCAAAACTGACTTGAACATGACTTTGAGCTGCAAGATTATATATCTCGTCAGGCTTTATTTTTGATATCAATCTTCCTAAATTAAGTGAATCAGATAAATCTCCATAATGAAGAAAAAATTTAGGATTTTTATTATGGATATCTTCGAATATATGATCAATTCTTTCGGTATTAAAAGAAGATGCTCTTCTTTTTATTCCATGAACTTCGTATCCTTTCTCTATTAATAACTCAACAAGATAAGAGCCATCTTGACCAGTAATACCAGTTATTAGTGCAACTTTTTTATCGCTCATTATTAATATATTTCATTAAATTTTCTATTTTTAAAATTAAATTTTGAATCATGGCCATTCAAAATACTCATAAAAGAAATAATTATTATTGAAAATATAAAGCCAATAAATGTTGAAAAAATAACAATAATAGATCTGCTGGGCTTAGTTTTCTTTAAAGTTAGAGATGGCTCATCGATGACTTTAAAAATAAAATCAGTTTTGTTAACCGCAATAATTCTTTTTGCTAATTCAGTCTCAAGTTCTTTTGAAAAGAATTCTTTTACTGATTCAATTTGATTTGAACTTAATTTCTCATTTATATAATTAATTTTCTTATCTATCTCATCAATTTTCTTTGATCTTAAATTCTCATTTAATTCTTTGATTAATTCATCAAGAATCTTTTGAGCTTCAAATGGAGAATAAAAGGAGAAGCTAATTAGAAGAGTTTCATCTTTAAGAGAAAACTCGCTTGAAAAAAAATTTTTATGGAAAATTTTTGCTATTTCAGAAGGAGTGGGCTTGCTAGTTCTAGGGTATGCAACTTCTCTAGTCCATTTATTCTCTTCAGGATTGTATATTTTTTCTTTATATGAGAATTTATTATCCGAAGCTGACCAAGATTTTACTGCCATTATCTTTGGTAAGTATCCCTTTTCATCTAAAAATTTAAAAATAAATGATTTTGAGTTCATGAACTGAATTGCTTCCTTGAAATCTCTCATTGAATCATCTTCAGGTAAGCTTATTCCTGCTAAGGAACCTAAAGAAGATAATCCACTAAATTGTGAAGTAATATTATTGGAATCTTTAGGAAAAGTTACTAATGCAGTCGATGTATATTGATTTGGAATTAATAGAGATATTATTATCGACAATAATGCAAAAAATGATGAAAAAGAAAAAACAAAAAGTTTATTCTTCCAAGTTATATTAGATATTCTCCACAAAGTTAAAGATTTTAAATAATCTTCTTTATTCAATTTATTACCATACCTATTAAAAAAATCTTATTACATTATATATCTAAGAATAAAACATGGCTGAATTATTTTTAGCTAGATCTTATTTGAAAAGATCCTTACATGTTTTTTTAAGGATAATTGCTTGCTCCCTTGCTTTACTGAGATCCCAATAATTAGTTTTAAAGCACATAAGTCTTTTTTGTATGTCTTCAGCTACAGGGCAAGCGCCATCAAAATAATTTGCATTCTCTGTAAGATATTTTTCTCTTCTAAGAAATTTTCTGTCTTTAATGAAAGGTTCTTGATAAGTTAATTTCCATGCTCCATAAAACTTATCTCCACCATTATTTAAAAAAACTTTACGAAATTCATGCCAAGCATCTTTTTCATTTATCTTAGCGGTCCAAGCCCAAAAACTATTTTCATAGTCTTCTCCAACAAATTGAGGTACTAGATAATCTTCATATTCACTAATAGCATCATTAAACATATTGCCTGTTTCTTTTCTTATTTTTACTAATTCATCTATTCGTAAGGTCTGGGCATATGCTACAGCACAGCAAAGTTCTGGCATTCTATAATTCCAACCTAAAGCAACATGTCTCTCATATGATGGGTCTTGAATCTCATCTTTAGAAATTTTACCTTTCTTAGATGATATTCCTGCATAACCCAAAGAACAGACTCTTCGAAGATTTAGAGCAAATTGCTCATCATCAGTTATCACTATGCCTCCTTCACCACTTGTTAAATGTTTTGTTGATTGAAAGCTATAACTTGCAGCATCACCAAAATGTCCTACAATCTTATTTTTATAAAATCCAAGAAAAGTTTCTGCATTATCTTCAAGAACTTTAATGTTTCTAGGTTTTGCTAAATTCATTATAGATTCCATATCTGGAGACAAACCAAAAATTGATACAGGTATTATGGCTTTAGTTCTTTCAGTAATTTTTTCAGATATTTTATCTGGATCTATGCAGAATGTGTCTTCATTAATATCTGCAAAGATCGGTGTTGCATTGGCTTGTAGAACACAGAATGTTGTAGATGCCATCGTTAATGGAGTAACAATTACTTCATCTCCCTCTCCTATTCCCCATGCTTCAAGACAAGCATGCATAGTTGCTGTTCCATTTATAAAACTAACAGCAAATTTCTTGCCAAATTTTTTAGAAAATTCATTTTCAAGCAAAGACATATATTTACTGCCAGAAGAACTACTAAAATTGCTATCCAAAACGTCTTCAACAAATTGTCTTTCTAGCTTATCTACTCTATTCATTTATTTTTCCTTACTTAGATCTTTTAAATATCCTTCATTTCTGTCTATATGTCTGGCATGTTTTATATTTTTTTCTTTTATTATTTCAATAATATCAGTGTAAGAAAAATTATCATCATCAAAATACTCATATATTTTATTTAAATAATCTAAATCTTCTTTGTAATCACAGGTTAGCCTAATTTGAGAGTTATCACTTGAATCTTCAAAATTATGAATATTGAACTTATTATTATTTTTCCAGATATAGGGAGTAACATGCAATCTCTCAGAATCTAATTTTGCTTCTCTATGAGCAATTTCAAGAGCTTCAAATGAGAATATTTCAATATCAATACCTTCTGGATATGTAGGTTTTATTGTATTACTTACATAATCATAATTATTATTTCTAAATATTGTTAATGCTTTTAAGATTACTTCTGGATCCTTAAATGGATCATCAGCTGTAACTCTTATAATGGCATCAAAATTATATTTTTTTGAACACAAATAAAATCTTTCAAGAACATCTTCTAATGGCCCTCTATAAAATTCTAATTTATTTTTTTTTGCAAATTCTTCTAGCTTGTTGTCTTGTTGATTGTCTGAAGTCGCTAAAACTATATTTAATATTTTTTTTAAGGGTTCTAGTCTGTCAATTAGAAGTTTAATTGTCGTTTTATGGCCAATTTTTTTAAATACTTTAGATGGTAGTCTGCTTGACCCCACTCTTACTTGTATTATCAAACCAATATTCATTTCCATAGCCTGGGGTCAATTAAATTTATGTCAGCATCTATTTTAAATTTATTAGCCAACTTCTTTGAATTGATTGCTGAATAGGTTTGTTTTATCTCTTGTAAAGATCTACAACCAAAAATTATTAAATTATCTTCACTCTTTGCCTTAGGAATATTTAAGATACATGCCTCAAGATTACTAAGATTGTTCTCTTTGCAATAAAAGTGCCATTCCGTTAACTCTTTATTAAACAAAGGAAATAAACTGGTCGATACATCTAGGCTCTGGAGAAGTAAACCTTGAAGGAATATAGATCTAATATCTATTCTAATATTGTTTGCATGTAAGGTGTCCATAATTAATTGATTATCAAAAAATCTTTTATCAAAGGCATTTCCTGATATTTGAATCACATCAATTTTTGATGCTATATCATGTAAATTCTTCTCAATATCTTTGGCTGAGTATATTGATACTCCCACTTTATCGCATAAACCATTTTCTTTAAGCGCAACTAATTCATCTAATGCACTTATATCAATTTTTAGTATTTCTGGATTATGTAAGAGAGCAGTATCCAGCTTATCTACTCCTAGATCATTTAAAGAAGCATCCATGCTCTTATTAAGATTATTTTTGTCAGTTAATTCAAATTTAGAAATTACCTTTGTGTTAGAGTTTAAATACTTTGATATCCTCTTTTCGCTGTTACCATAATTTCTTGCAGTATCAATGAATCTTCCGCCATTATTAAAAAAGAAATTAAATATTTTCTCTATTTCATAATCATCAATTTGAGAATCTCTAATATTTCTTAAACCGTAATCTTTCCCGAATTGAACGGTTCCTAAACAAAAATTTTTAAAATCTTTTTTCATAAGAGTGTTAATTATCTAAAAATTGAAGTTGCTTTAATTCATTTACACTATCTTCAATAACCCCGTCTTTTGTAGGCAAATCTATTCCTAATTCTTCAGCGATCTTCTCTGAAGACATTCCACAATTACAATTCCTATCTATATTTCCTGCTGAATATTCTACTTCTTTGACTAGAGCTTCTTTTTTAAAAAATTTTAATGTTTCATAGACATATTCAAATTTTGAATAGGGTTTTTTTGTGCCAAAATTATAGGTCCCAGTAATTCTATTACCAAAAATAATGAATTGTATAAGTTTAATTAATTGATAGACAGAAACTGAGGAAGAGAATACATTTATCCAGCCATTCATCTCTTTATTATTATTGATAGTGTCTGAAATAGCATTTAGTATTCCTTTACCTCTAAAGTCAATACCAACAAAACTTGTTCTAATTATTAGTGGCTCAATATCTGCTAAAATTTTCTCCGATTCAAATTTTTGAAAAGAATATTGATTATTAAGAATTAAATTAGCGTCCTCTTCAGAATTATTCTCGGCATTCTCATAAAAGATGTCAGAAGATAAATGAATAAAATATTTACTTTTATCGAGATAATTTGATAAAGCATGTGGTATTTTTATATTTCCAATACTCTCTAATTTATCATTTTCACAATTTGCAAAATTTGTTTCTGCAATACAGTTTATTATTACGTCAGACAAATCTAAGCAGTCTTTTAGGTCATTTGATAAAACTACTGTTTTATTTTTTTTAATAAAATCTATTCTAGAAGGACAGAATAGATTAACTTCTAGCTTAGAAAGCTCCTCTTTTAATCTAGTTCCTAAAAATCCTGATGATCCTAAAATAGTAATATTCAAATCTTTTTTAATCCTCAGGCTCAGCTAATTTAATCAAAATCTTTTTGCCATCAGCTGTTTTAAGAAATGCATTTGGATATGGATCTTCAAGCATCCTTATCTTATTAAATAAATAATCAGAATCTTTGGTAGCTAATTCTTCAGAAGTAATTTCGCTTTGTTCCGGTGTTCTTCTTTTATAGTAGGTAGCAGAGGAATGATCCTGTTTTTTATAGCTAAGACCTTTTTCTAAAAAATCTAGAGTTAATCGAGCACCCTCATCAGTTAATCTTTGAAAAATTTCATGCATATGACCACTTAAATCTAAGCCCCCTTTTGCAACTATATCTCCAGAATCTAATTCTTCATTCATTCTGAAAATAGTAATTTTTGTTTCTTTAATTCCCTGTATCATTTGGTTTTGAATAGGACTACCTCCTCTAAATTTAGGTAAATCAGAGGGATGTAGCATTAAACATATAAAATCGTTAATAATTTTTTCTGGAACAATCTTACTCCAGCCATAAAATAAGATAAGATCTGGAGAAAAATCATAAATATCTTTTTCGTTAAATAGATTTTCGCTACTTTGCAGAAGTATTTTATGATCTCCAGTTTTTATTATTTTTTCATAAATATTTAATGCCCAAGATCTATAACCAACACATGCTATCTTCATGGCAAAGAACGAATCAGTTTAAATGCTTCAGCAAAAGGCACTCCAGATTGCAGTCCACGATATTTTGCAAGAGTATCTATGCCCTCTTTCGATCTTGGATGAGGAAATTCTTTAACTTCTGTGTCATACATAGATAATGCAGCCCATTTTTTATCTATATCTTCTCGACTTAACTCTAAAAAATAATTTGGTACAAAGCTTTTAGAGAAATTCCATTCGCTTGAAGATAAGACTTCAAAAGAAAATATAGACTTAGCTTTAGATTTTCCAACCGGTCTAGTTGCTGTTAAAACTGATGAAAATATTATTTTATGATCGGAGTTTAGATCTTTTTTAGAATGGGTAAGAATAATATCTGGTTTGAATTCTGATATTTCATTCTCAATAATCTTATTAATATCAATCAAGGGTATCTGATCAAGCCTACCACAAGCAAAATTGTAAAATTCACAATCTTTAACCCCTAAATAAGATAAAGCTTTTTTTCCACAAGAATTCCTATGTTTGATCTCATTAGAAATCTCTTCCTTCTTTTCATTAATCTCAGAAGAAGAAAATCTGCATGAAGTTCCTTCAGCAATAAATACCACTCTAATATCTTTATCTTTGCCAAATTTTGATAAGAAACCGCCGCATCCCAATATGTCATCGTCAGGATGAGCAGCAATAATTAACGCTTTATTAAATTCCATTATCTAATTTTAATCTATAAGGATGATTCTTATTTGTCTTATATTCATTAAATCCAAGTTTTTTAATCATATTTTTTCCATATTCTATTATTGAATCTCTTCTTTCAGTTGACATATTACTGTCATGAATTCTATAAGAAAAAAGATTATCTTTATTCAAAACTCCACTTTTGCCTGCATTTATTAATTTTAATACAAGTTCATAGTTTTCTAATCCACAATTTTTAAATTTTTCATTATAAGATCCTATTCCTAGTATTTCCGATTTTTTGTAGATTGTGCCTGTTGCAAGAAAATCTCCTCTTTCAACAATTTCATTCTTATTAAAATCAGGCAAATCTGAAGTCCAAATTACATTTTCTTGTGAGTCGACTGCATTATAATTTGAATAAATGAAACTGGAGCCTAATTCTCTTATTGTTTTCAGATTCTTTTCAAGAAAATTAGGTCCGACAAAATCATCAGCATCAATTCTAGATATATAAGTTCCATTTGACTGTTTTATTGCAAAGTTTGATGATTTCTCCACTCCACTATTTTTTCTAAAGAATATTTTTATATTTTTATGGTTAGAAAACTTGGAAAGAATATTTTTAGTATCATCTGTGCTTCCATCATCTACAACAATTATTTCAAAACTTAGATCCGTTTTCTGATTAATGCATGATTCAATACATTGCTGAATATAATTTTGATAATTGTATGAAGTTATCAGAAAACTTGCATCGAGGTTCACTTTATGTGGGATTTTTTAATACATTGATTTGCTTCAATGTTCTCAATTAATTCTTTTCCTATCAAATCATTAATTTCATAAGGCTTAAAGCTATTTTCTAATTCTGGTCTTAGCATTGTTAAATCATCTACTGTAATAACATGTCCTTTTTTCATATCTTTTTTTGAATGTATTGATCTTCTTTGTACTACGTAAGAATCTTTTTCATTATCTTGAATCTTTTTGTTTCCATCGCCTAATGAAAATTCTAATTCTCTTGTTCTGTCAACCATTTCTCTCCAAGTCTTTGGATCCATAGAAAATTTATGATCAGGCCCTTCTCTAGACGTATCATCTGTAAAGTGCTTTTCCACAGCTCTAGCACCTATAGTTACAGCTCCCAAAACAGTACTATGACCAGGCGTATGATCTGATAAGCCTAAAAGAAGTCCAGGAAATTCTTCTTTGTAAGAATGAAGAACATTTAGATTAATATGCTTAAAATTTTCAAGTGATGCAGTGTAATTAGTGTTGCATTGCATTAGAAGAATATCTTTTGTATGTTTTTGAGCTGCAGAAACTGCCATTCTTACCTCTTCTAGAGTCGAAGCTCCTGTAGCTATAAATAATGGCATTCCATGCATTGCTATTCTTTCGATATGTTCATGCCAAGAAATATCACCTGAACCAATTTTCCAAGCTGAAACATGATTTTTTAATTCATCGACCACCTTAAGAGAGTATGGAGTTGTAAAATAATGAATATTATTTTCTTCACATGTTCTTTTTAACTCTTCGGTCCATTCAACCGGAAGAGAAGCATCGTTATATACCTCAAATACACTTTTCTGCCAGCTTTTTTGATGAGTAAGCTTTCCTTCCATATTTTCAAAAGAATGAGAAGAAATTATTGTCTCAGCCTGAAAATTTTGAAACTTGGCAGCATCTGCGCCTGCTTCAGCAGCTAGACATATCAAATCTTTTGCTCTATCAATTGAACTATCCCAATTTGCTGCAATATCAGCTATGAAATAAGTTGGATGTTCAAGTCCTATTTTTTGATCTTCAACTTTAATTTCACTAGAAAACATAATTACTCTTTTTAAACTTTTCCTATTATATCTTTATTCTTTGCTATCCATTTACTTAAATCTTTATTAGTCATCCAGTGTTCATTTAAATTACTTGAATAACAAAAATCTTTGTTAACTTTTTTTCCATTTTTTATTCTTTCTTTGGTTAAGTGCCAATCATTAAGCATTGGTAATATTTTGTAATAATCTTT
>CETH01443791.1_pt1 | contig 22311 bp, 17 predicted proteins | sample 361461 | NCBI WGS metagenome assembly CETH01 (sample SAMEA2622695, study PRJEB7988) | marine metagenome | isolation source: saline water (ENVO:00002010), including
GTTCTAAGTCCACTCATTTCTTTGTATCTTTTATTATACTTACTCTATAAGTAAATATAATATAATCAATTTTTTACACTGTTCAATCTATTTTTACATAGTTCAACATATGTTTTATTTATTTCAAAGCCGATACTATTGATATTTTCTAGCTTTGCTGCAACACATTCACTTCCAGAACCTGCAAATGGTACAATAAGTAACGTACTTCCTTCTTTATTTTTACTAGCCTTAATTAATTTTCTACATAATTCCAATGGTTTTTGTGTTGGATGGTCAACTCTTTCCTTTTTACCAGCTCCACCTGCCAATGCCGATATTTTTATAACATCTCTTGGTAATGCACCTCCATCGTGTGCTTTATAAACAGTTTCTTTATCTCCTTTACTAAAACGACCTTTTGTTGCTTTTCTCTTTTTCCCTGCGGCATTTTTTAAAAATCCTTTAGTATATGGTTCTCTTACATCATCACGATTAAAAGTAGGCTTTTCTTTATAACAACATAATATACTTTCGTGTGACCTTTGCCAAAATTTTAATGATGGTGTTGTTTTATTGGTATAATGCCAAATAATCCATCTTACATTTATTGTTATTCTTACCCTGATAAAAGCTAATATTTCACTAAAACCGTATATGTATAATGTACCATTTGGTTTTAAAATTCTAATACATTCTTTAATCCATTTATCACACCATATTAAATAATCATCCATTTTTTGTTTTTTACAATTATTACCAAAATTTTTTCCAATATTATATGGTGGGTCACAAATAATTATATCAGCCATATTATCTTCAATTTCTTTCATTCCATCTATACAATCTTTTTGTATAATTAACTGATTCGGCATATTAGTTTATAATAATTTAATATTTAAATAATTTATCAATTTTTTATAATATAAAGAAAAGTGTTTTAAAACAAATAGAAAATAATATATTATAATAATAATTATGTCAATACAATTAGAAATGGTGACAATTTACATCTTGGAGTTAGAAGATAATAAGTATTATATCGGTAGAAGTAAAAAGAAAACAGATGCTGGTATACAATCTAGAATTAAAGCACATTTTAATGGTAAAGGAGCATCTTGGACAAAAAAATATCAACCTATTAAAATTGTTGATATTAAAAAAGACCAAACTGTATATGATGAAAATAAATGGACCAAAATTTATATGCAACAATATGGTATAGAAAATGTAAGAGGAGGTGATTATGTCAGAGTAAAATTACCAAAAGGAGATGTTGAGAAATTACAGAGAGAATTAGATGGTGCAAATGATAGATGTCATAGATGTGGAGAAACTGGTCATTTTATTAGATTTTGTAAAAATAAAAAAAAAGATGAAAAAAATGAAGAAAAAAATGAAAATAAAAAAGAAGAAGTAGAAGAAGTAATAGTATGGGAATGTGAATTATGTTTAAAACATTATTCAACGGAGAAAGAATGTGAAATGTGTGAAAATCAATGTCAAAAAAATAAAGTATTAAATAATCTTTTGAAAAGATTTAAAAACATACATTATGGTGATATTGAAAGATTATGTAAAAAATATGATTACCATGGTGGTAGAGTTAGTAAAGAAATAAGAAACAGTGTTTTAAAAATACATAGATTAAAAAATGTATATAGTCTTAGGCGTTTATATTAACTTCTTGTTTCACAGGAATTATAATATTAACAACATTTTGTTGAAAACCTATTAATGCTTTTTGTCTTCTGATTCTTCTATAAAGTCTCCATTTTTCACGTCTAAATTTACAGTATTCTTTTTGTATTTCACTTGCTGTTTTATCTGGATATTTACTTTTTTTAAATTCTTTAAACTTTTTATTTCTGTCCTTTTGTTGTTTTTCTATTTTTTTTAGTTTTTCAATCATTTTTAATATATGCTTTGGACAATTTTTACTCCTAGAACTAGCTCTAACTCTTTTGTAGTTTTCTTCAGCACGTTGACGTTCACTCCAATGTATATTATTCAAATCTGATAATTTATTAACACCACTATTATTACATAAAGGACATTTATTACTTCCTGTTGGTGCTCTAAACCAAGTCATTATACAATTTGTATGGAATGTATGGTTACATTCTGGTAATGTATAAGTTTCTGATTCTAAATTTTCATGACAAATAGCACAAATATCCATTTTAATTAATATAATAATTTTTTTTTATATTAATTAAAAATTACTTTTTGGTCACTACAATAAGGTACATTCCATTTAATAGTAGAACTGTTAAAACTTAAATCTTGTGGAGCCATCATTGACCAATCAGTATTTGAATCTAATACACCAACCATTGTCAATACATATGATACAAATGCTGAACACCAAAACATATCAGTTCTTCTTTTAGGGCCTATTTTTATCATTGCTTGTAGCCAATCAAAAGGCATATCATCGTAAGATTTATCATATGTAGATTTATAAATTTTATTTAATAAATCTGTTGTAAATAAATTACGTGCTTTTTCTGGCGCTTGTCTAACATAAATTATTACATCCCCATAATATTTTGTATATTCATTAATATGATGAATTTGAACACCAAATTTATTCTTTTTATGATCTACAGGATCTTTTAAATGTGTAAAACCTGTTGATTCCCAAACATATATTCCATCTGGTAATCCTAACCAACTTGGATTTTTTAAAACTATTGCTGAATGTGAATATTTTGAATCTGTACAACATTTAATACATCCATCTAATATTTTCCATAAACATCCAGTGGGCTTTTCATCAAAAAGTAAAATATCGCCAGTATTTAAATCATTTAAATTTACAGAATTCATAATTATAAATATAATTATATTTTTATATAAATATATTAAATATATATGTATTTTATAAAATAAATGTTAAGAACAAGTATAATGAAAAGAAATTTAAAAATAATGAGAAAACATAGAAAATATTTAAAAGAAAAATATAAAGAAGATGAAAAAATAAAAAAAACAGGAAATAACTTTCCAGTTAACTTTGAAAAAAAAAATTATTGGAAACATAAAATTAATAATGATTTTCCTTTTTTACTTTAACGAATTAAATTTTTCTTCTAGTTTTTTCACTCTCTTTGTTCCTGGCTTATATAAAACACTATCCTTTAAAACATGCATTATTCTAGAATTACATAACTTATGATACGCTATGGCTATTTTTCTAGTTTTTATTTTATCCATAATATTTTCTATTATTGTCCTCCTAGTAAACGTTGAGTATCCTCTATATGAACCAAATCCACCAAAATGGTCAAATTCCTCAGCCATTTTTTCTTTAATAAGTAATGATAAATAACCAAGATTCATGACGCTATATGAAATATTTTTATCATTTAGTTTGTTTTTAAAATGTAACATAATATCTAAGTACACATATTCTCTATTAGGTCCTTCCGTTTCATAATACGGTCCTTCCATCTTTATTTATTGAATTAAAAAATTTTTTATTTTTAATTCAATTTATTATTTACCTTTTTTTAGTTTTTTTTCTTTTTCTTTTCTTTCTTTTTCCTGCTCTTCTTGTTTTTCGTTTCATTAATGCTAATCTTTTCATTCTCATTTGTCGCCCTTTTTCTGCTCTATCTTCTATTTGTCTTAATGCTTCATCTCTATATGCGGTCTCTCTCTCCTTTTGTGAAGCAATAGGATCAAACTTAAGTTTTGGTTTCTTAGGATGTTTGAAATCATATTCAGCTATTTTATAGGTTAGATCTCTAACTTCTTGAGAATTATAACCTCCTTTTTTTCTTCTCCTCCTTTTTGTTTTTCTTCTCTTTTTTGTTTTTCTTCTCTTTTTTCTTTTTCTTCTTCTTTTTGTTTTTCTTTTTCCACCGAAAGGCCCAATACCTAAACCAAACAAACCTTTCTTTTTAGGTTTTGGTGGTTCTACCATTCTGGCGGCAGCTTCGCCAGTATTCTTTGCTTCTTCACCAAAGGGGTTTCCCATTACATCACTAATTTGTTTTTCAAGTTTCTTTTGTTGCTCACCTTTTCTTTCATTTTGTATTTTGGCGGTATCCAAATCTTCCCAACCCTCCTCCGTCACAACACTTAAATTATCAAGTGGTACATCCACAAATTCCGAACCCTTTCCTTCCACCAGACCTGCTGCGTCTGACGCTGCAAAACTCTCAAAATCAAGATAGGGCTCCCCTGAACGCAGTTCATGCGGACTAGTAATTTCTAGTTTTTTTGCCTGCTCCTTCGCCCTATCCTCCTTTTCTTTTGCATTAATTTCATCTATATCACCCCAAGATTCTTCACTTTCAGCTCTTGCTACTGCAGCCATATATATATAACAAATATTATAATTAAATATACATTCCAAAGGGTGCCTTAAAACTATCTACTTTTTTAATTAATTTCTTTACTTTTTCAACAGTTACAGTAAAAGGAAACTCAACCTTTATAGCTTTTTCTTTATCAAATAGTTCACTATCTGGTTTCATTAATCTATATAAATTAAGTTTTGTATAAATTATTTCTAAACATCTTTTAAGATTTCTTACGCCCTTTTCACTATCTGTCATATTATCAACAATATATTTTATAGTTTCTTCTGGAATAATAACATCTTCTTTATTAAATTTTACATTTTTTAATATTTTTGGTATTAAATAATCATTTGCAATTTTTGTTTTTTGTTTTCCATCATAACCTTTTGTTGTAATTCTATACATTCTATCTTTTAAAATTGGATTAACTTTTTGTTCTTCATTGTAACTAAATATAAACAAACATTTATTTAAATTAAAATCTATACTTGAAAAATATTTATCATGAAATTTATCATTTTGACTAGTGTCAGTTAAATGTGTTAATATGCCTGTAATTTCTTCACCTTTTGGTGTTGAACTAACTTTATCTAACTCGTCAAAATAAATTACTGGATTCATATATTTACTTTGAATTAAAATGTCAACAATTTTACCCCAACTACTACCTTCATATGTATATGAATGACCTTCTAAAAACGAACTATCTGTTGCACCACCTAATGCTAAAAAAGCAAAAGGTCTCTGTAATATTTTACTAATACCTTGTTTAACTAATGTAGTTTTTCCAGTACCCGGTGGTCCTACAATAGCTATAGCATTACCAACACTTTCTGGATTAGCAATCCATTGACCAACCATTTGCATAATTTGCATTTTAGCATCATCTAATCCATAAACAGCTTCATCTAATGTTTTCTTAGCATCTTCCATAAATTTGTTACATTCTTCAACACCATTATCAATAGTAAGTGGTAAATTTTTATATTTATTAAATGGTATTCTCATAAAAGTATCAACCCATGTTTTAATTTTATAGTATTCTCCACTAGATGGGTCCATGTAGTTTAGTATATTAATTTTTTTTAATGCATTATTTTTAAATTCTAATGGTATATCAGCTTCAATAAGTTGTAATCTATATGGTTTTTCAACATGAGAATATTTATTAATTTCTTTTAATTTTTCTATAATATTTTCTTGTTGTTTTAATTCCATTTTTTTGAAAAATGTAAAATCATTTGAAACAGATTTTTCTCTTAGTAATTTTCTAAATTCTCCAATATTTTTTGTTGTTTGTTTTTTCTTCTCCTCTTCCTCTTTTTTCTTTATCTTTTTATCATACGCATTACTTAATTTTTCAAATTGCTTCATCATTGCTTTATTTCCTTTATTTTTTTTTAGTTTTAATAAATCTTGTAACTCATTTAATGTATCTTTTAATTCATCTTCTTCTTTAATTTCATCTAAATAATTAATGCATACTTTTTTCCATTTTCGTTTGTTAAGTTCTTTATCATCCAACAAAATATCAAAATGGTTTTTTCCTTTATATATTTTTGTAATTTTACCAATATAAGAATTTTTCCATTTTTCTAATTTTACTCTTACCTTACTTCCCTTTTTTAGTGTTTTTTTCCATTTATCCAATTTAGCTTGTCTTTTATCTTCCTTCATCATAGCTTTTTCAAATTCTTTATTCCATTCATCATCAGTTTCTTCTTCTTCTTCATCACCAAACATATACTGATTTTTATCAGCAACTGTAAAAACAATATTAAATTTCATATTTTGAGGATCAAAATCTCCATCTTCAATAAATTCATTATAGAAATCATCTTCATCCTCATCATCTGAATCTTGAGAATTTTCTTCCATCATAATATCTTCAACAGTTTTATTTTTAATTTTTTCATTTTTCTTAGTTTTTTTATCTTTTTTTTTAGATTTTGTATCTTTTTTTTTAGGTTTTGTATCTTTTTCTTTATCTAACATTTTTTTTATATTTTTTAATTGATTAACTTTATCATTTTGATTTTTAGAAGGAAACATTTTTTGTAAAAATTTTTGAAATTCTAAAGCTCTTTCTATTTCATCTTCTTCTTCTTCCATACCAGGTGACCAATCACTATCATCGCTATCTGAATCACTTACTTCATTTAGTTTATATTTTTTTTTTCTCTTTTTTCTTAAATTATATTTTTTGGGAGTTTTATCGTGATCCTTTTTAGTCATTATGATTTATTGTTACATAATTTTTATATTTTTTTTTTTCAATTTATTCAAATATAATAAATTGAAAACAATCTAAATATTATATTATAATTATAAAGAGCTATGGAAACATATGAGAAAAACTCAATGAATCCTTCTAAAATTATAGGAATACAATTTAGCATATTATCTCCAGATGAAATAAGAAATACATCTGTTGCAGAAATTACGAGTAGAGATACATATATAAATAATAAACCAGTTTTAGGAGGATTATTTGATCCTAGAATGGGAGTATTAGAACCAGGATTACTTTGTCCTACAGATGGATTAAATTATATTGATACACCTGGTTATTTTGGACATATGGAATTAGCTAGACCAGTATATTATATTCAATATTTAAATACAATAATAAAAATTTTACGATGTACATGTATTAAGTGTTCAAAATTATTAATAAATAAAGAAAAGCATGCGGATGTAGCAAATACTTTAGATAATAAAAAGAGATGGGATATGATATTTGGTTTAGCAAGTAAATGTACCCGGTGTGGTGAAGAAATAATAGATGGTTGTGGAACGAAACAACCACGTAAAATATATAAAGATGGTTTAGCAACTATTTTAGCAGAATGGGATAATAAAGATGGTGTTGCAGATGAAAATGGTGAAATTAAAGATAAAATTACTATGAAATTAACACCCGAAATGGTATTAAAAATATTTAGAAGAATGTCTGATGAGGATATAAGATTTATGGGATTTAGTCCATTATGGTCTAGACCAGAATGGATGATTTGTCAAGTTTTAGCAGTACCTCCACCCGCGGTAAGACCATCTGTAAAAATGGATTCTCATCAAAGAAGTGAAGATGATATTTCTCATATTATTGTTAGCATAATCAAAGCAAATAAAATGTTGCAAAATAAAATAGAAACAAATGCAAAAGAACAAGTAATTGAAGATTGGTCAACAGTTTTGCAATATTATATTGCTACAATGATAGATAATAGAATTCCTGGATGTGCACCAGTTGCGCAGCGTTCTGGTCGTGCATTAAAATCCATTAAGGAAAGATTAGTAGGAAAGCAAGGTAGAGTACGAGGAAATTTAATGGGTAAACGTGTTGATTATTCAGCCCGAAGTGTTATTACTCCAGACGCTAGTTTATCAATTAGAGAACTTGGAGTACCAAAAAAAATAGCAATGAATATTACATTTCCTATTACTGTAAATTCAAGAAATAAAAAATTTCTAACCACATTAATGAAAAACGGACCAGATGTATGGCCTGGTGCTAATATACTTGAAAAGAAAGAAGGGCATACTATTTCCTTAAAACATAAAATAGGTAATTCTATTACATTAAATGAAGGTGATATTTTACACAGACACATGTTAGATGGGGATCCAATTCTATTTAACAGACAACCTACCCTTCATAGAATGAGTATGATGTGTCATATAGCAAAAGTAATGGAAATTGGTAAAACATTTCGTATGAATGTAGCAGATACAAAGCCTTATAATGCTGACTTTGATGGGGATGAAATGAATCTTCATGGGCCTCAAGATGAGGAAAGTCAAAGTGAATTATTAAATTTAGCAGCTGTTCCACATCAAATTATTTCACCAGCAAATAACTCATCTATTGTTGGTATTTTTCAAGATTCAATGCTGGGATGTTATAGATTTACTAGAAAAGATATTGAATTTGATACAAGAACTGCTATGAACTTATTAATGTTACATAATAAAATAGATACAGATTTATTTAAAAATAAAACAGGTACATTAACTAATTTTCAATTATTATCAGAAATTCTACCACCATTATCATGTAGATTTACAAATAAAGCTTTTGACAATTCTGAAGATAAAAAAAATTCAAATAATATCATTGAAATTAATAATGGAAAATATATTAGAGGTCAAATGGATAAATCAACATTAGGAGCTACATCTAAAGGTTTAATTCAAAGAATTTTTAATGATTTTAGTTATAAAGCATCTTCCAATTTTATAGATGATATTCAAAATTTAGTAACAGAATATATGAAATTAAGTTCTTTTAGTGTTGGTATTAGTGATTTAATAAGTGATCATGAAACAAATTCTAAAATTGCTGAAGTTATTTTAAAAAAGAAAAAAGAAGTACATAAATTAATTCATAAAGTACAGTTAGGTTTATTTAAAAATAATACAGGTAAAGCTAATAATGTTGAATTTGAAACTAGAATTAATTCATTATTAAATGATGCACAAACTTCTGCTGGTAAAATTGGTAAAAATAGTTTATCTGCTGATAATCGTTTTGTCATTATGGTAAATGCTGGTAGTAAAGGTAGTAATATTAATATTTCACAAATGATTTCGTGTTTAGCACAACAAAATGTTGATGGTAAACGAATTCCATATGGTTTTGATGATAGAACATTACCACATTTTTCAAAATATGATGATAGTCCTGAAGCTAGAGGATTTGTAGAAAGTTCATTTATCCAAGGATTAACTCCCGAAGAACTTTATTTTCATGCTATGGGTGGTCGTACTGGTCTCATTGATACAGCTGTAAAAACTAGTCAAACAGGATATATTCAAAGAAGATTAATTAAAGGTATGGAAGATTGTAAAGTTAGTTATGATATGACAGTTAGAAATAATAAGGGTAAAATTATTCAGTTTAAATATGGAGATGATAACATAAATCCTACAAAAGTTGAAAAACAAAAAATTCCATTAGTTAAATATTCTATTGATGATATATTTGCTCATTTTCAAATTCCAAAAGATATCAAGAAAAATGGTAATACTAATTTCACCAAAAAAACTATTTCAAGAATGAAAAAACAAGAAGATAAATTAAATAGTTATACAAAACAAATTATTACTGATTTTATTTCATATAGAGAAAATATTGTTGAAAATGTTTTCAAACATGATAATAGTATTGATATTAACATACCTGTTCATTTTATAAGAATTATGGATAATTTAGAAAAATCATTACATCTTACAAAAAAATCATTTATTGATATTACACCATATGAAGTATATGAATTAATTGATAATTATTGGAATATTCTTGAAAAAAATAGTTATTATGCACCAACAGAATTATTTAAAATATGTTATTACTTTTATTTAAATCCTAAAGATTTACTAACTATTAGACATTTTAATAAAAAATCTATAGTTCTCCTTTTAGAAAAAATTAAATTACAATATTTACAATCTATTATTCATCCTGGAGATATGGTTGGTATGGTTGCAGCACAAAGTATTGGGGAGCCTACTACACAAATGACATTGAATACCTTTCATTTTGCTGGTGTAGCTAGTAAAAGTAATGTTACTCGTGGATTACCTAGAGTTGAAGAAATTTTATCATTATCTCAAAATACAAAGAGACCTTCTACTACAATTAGTTTATTTCCTGAAGATGAAACGAAATGGCAAAAAGCACAAGAACTTAAATATACTCTTGAATATACTTGTTTAAGAGATATTACTAATAATGTTTCAATATATTTTGACCCAGATGATTTAAATACTTTAGTTACTTCTGATAATATTTTTGTAAAACAATATAATGAATTTCAGAAATTAGTAGAGGAATGCAATGATTCTTTTGAAGATGATGATTCAAGTGATAAATTTTCAAAATGGGTTATTAGATTTGAATTTAATAGAGAAGAGATGTTAGAAAAAAATATTACTATGGATGATGTTCATTTTGCTATAAAAAATAGTTATAAAGTAGAAACACATTGTATTTATTCAGATTTTAATTCTAAAGATTTAATTTTTAGGGTTAGAGTTACAGAATCAAAACTTACTTCTTCTAAGAAAAAAACACTAGACCAATCTGATGAAATATATATACTTAAAAACATTCAAGAAAATATGTTAAACAATATTATTATTAGAGGTATTAAAAATATACCGAAAATTATTCTTAGAAAAGTAGCTGATAAAGTTAAATATAAAAACTCATTATATTCTAGTGAAGAAACTTGGGTTTTAGATACTGTTGGTACTAATTTATTAGATATTTTATCCTTAGATACTATTGATGTTAATAGAACTGTTTCTAATGATATACAAGAAACATATAATGTTTTAGGTATTGAAGCTGCTAGACAATGTATATATAATGAATTAGATGAAAGTTTTGAAAGTGATTATATTAATTATCACCACTTATCAATGTTAAGTGATAGAATGACTGCTACAAAAAAAATGGTGTCTATTTTTAGACATGGTATTAATAATGATAATATTGGACCTATAGCAAAGGCTAGTTTTGAAGAAACACCAGAAATGTTTTTAAGAGCTGCAAAACATGCGGAACTTGATTTAATGACAGGAATTTCTGCTAATATTATGTGCGGACAACAAGGAAATTTTGGTACAAGTTCTTTTGATATTTTATTAGATATTAATAAAATTAGCGAATTATCAAGTAAAACTATGGAATCAAAAGATAATATTGATAATATTTTAGATGATATTGAAAATTCAGAAGATTATTGTTCTATTGGCAATATTAATTTAAACGATAATTCAGAAAATGTTGGAGCAAAAAATACTGGTATTATTGATGATGATTATGATCTAGGATTTTAAGATAATAAATAAATATATATATATTTATATATTATGATTTTACCAATGTATAGTAACTTATTTTTTTCTATGATTTACAATAATGTAAATGATGAATTCAAAGATTTTTTCTTACCATTTAAAAATTCTATTTTTTCATCTGTTAAAAATTTTAAAATACATATTAATTCGTTAGATGATTCTCAAAAAGAGTTTGTTATTCCTATTTATATTAAGTATAAAAATTATTATAATATATTATCTAGATTTGTATATAAATATAAAATTAAAAAAGCTATCAATTATAATTGTTTTTCAGACCTTTATGGTAATAATTTAGATATATATCCAGAAAAACAAACAATTACTTTGTTTCAACATAATACTTTATATAAATTTAGACTTACTGATTTAATTAATATTTTTGTTGAATCTTTACTTAATCAAGAAGGATTATTTCCTTCTCCAAAATTACCTAAAAATCCTTATACTAATATAAAATTTAATAAAGTTCATTTTTTTAATATACTTATTAAATTAAAATTATCTAATTTTCAAATTCCTATTATTATTATGCTTTTCTATAATTCTAATTTATCTTTAAAAAAAATGTTATATGATAACTATCCATATATTAAAGAAAAAGTTATAGAAAATTTCCCAAATTATTCTCCCTCTCTTTTTTTGGAAATTAAAGAAATGATTAAAACATTAGAATGGAAAACTAATTTTATTTTTGTTGATATTATTTTAACTAAAAAACAAAAAGATGAATTTATTAAAGATTTTTCAAAACCATTAGTTAAATGGTTTAAATCTAGATATTCTTCTAATCCAAATGTTAGGGATTTTTCAAAAAATACTCTTATTGGTGATTTAAAAATATTATTTAAAAAAAATTATCCTTGTTTAAAAAAAAGGACTAATATAATAAATATTATTGATGCTTCTAATAATATTATCTTAAGATCTAATAATACAAATACAATACCTAATAGAAGACGAAGAAGAAGAAGAAATGCAATAACTTCTGCTCCTATTAATCTACCGCCACCACCTACATCATCACCACCATCACCACCATCAACATACATCACAGCTCTACCAAATATTAATTCGCCAGTTGTTAATAATTATATACCAATAAGAACTAATGACACAAATTGGAATATAAATTTACCTCCATTATTACGACCTTTAATTACACAAGACGACCATAATATGTTAATACAAATGCTTAATGAAAATAATAATCCAAATGAAATTTTTGCTTCTAATGATAGAATCCCAAGAAGTCCTGTTAATAATACATTAAATAATTCATCATCTAATGCATCTAATTCATCTAATAATACATTACCCAATATAACCAGATCTAGAAGAAATACACAAATACCACTTTCTAGAAATCAACAAACTAGTTCACTATTTCCTAGTATTAGATATTCAGGTTCTAATTCATTTTTTAGAAGAAGAAGATTTTAATTTCTTTCGCCTTTGTGCTATTTTAAAAAATTTAATATAATTTTCAAATGTTTGTATACTACCGTTTTGAAATAATTTTTGTTTGGCTTTTGAAAATTCACTTGGTTTTACCTTTAATTTATTTTTGTAAGAAAAAATTCCAAAAATAGGTGCTTTATTTTTTTTTGTTGATTTACTCATTTTTATTAAATAATAATCACTACCATTTTTATCATGTACTAATATTTTTGATTTTTGATAAAAATCTTTTATTAATGTTGATGAAAATATAATAATTGGTAAATTAAAATGTAAAGCTATTATAAAAATATCTAATAATGTTATATAATAATTTTGAAAATTTATAATTAATTCTATATTTATACCCTCTCTAAATTGTTCAACTATGTTTAATTTACCTTCCACTTTCATTACTTTTTTTATTTCATCTATTAATCCATCACTAATCTTTTCTCTATAAAAATTTACTAATATTGATATTAAATTTCCTTTTTCTATTTGTTCACCTGTATAATCTTTAATTAACAGTGACAAAAATTCCCACATACAATCTTTTTCATCTTTTACACGATACATAACAAAATTACTATGTTTATTCCATCTACCTAACCCTACCTCTCTCCACTGTGCACCTTCTGGTATATTAGGTCCCTCATCATCTGGATGTAATAAACATTTATTTATTAAAATATTAGAATTACCTATACTAAATTCATTAGAATAATCTACTTTTTTTTCTGGATTTACTATATCATATACTTTATTAGTTTTTATATATTTTGACTTTACTATTGGAATCATATTAACAAAATATTTACTTAATAATAAATTTTCTAATAAAATTATTTCATTTTTATTTAAATTATAATTTACTTTATTGAAATATAAAAATACATCTTTATCAAAAAAGAATTTATTCATTTTTTTAAATCTTATTATTTCATCAATTATTTTAACAAAATAATATACATTATTTTCTATGTCATTTATTAAATTTTTTTCAGGTATTAATAATTTACAAAGACCAGAAGGATTTGAAAATGCACAACATTTTTTTTCATTACAATCACTTTTATTCATACCAAAACATTTTATTACCTCATTTATATCATTAATATTATCTATAACATCATCATAATTTACAAAATCTATATGTGGTGTCATTATTCTTTCAATTATTTCTTTTCCTAATCTTAATTTATCATAGTATTTTATTCGTTTATCATTTATTAATGATTTTAATTCTTGTTTTACTTTTTTTTGTGTATTTAATACTATCCTTAATGTATTTCTAAAAATATTATAAAAATTACTTTCCAATTTTATCTTTTTGACTATTTTTATTCTATCGTCTGATTCTTCATTTAAAGTACTTTCGTTCATTAAAAAATCTTTAAAATATTTTGTATTACCATCAAACACTTTTAAACCATCTATCTCCCCTTTTAATCCTACCGGGGGACTTGTATAAGATGTAGGTATTACTGGAATAAATTGATTTGTTATTGTTATTATACCTACTATCATATTTTCATTTACAACTTTATATTTTGGTTGACACAATATTTTATTATTACTTTCATTATATATATAATTTAATATTTCTACTGTTATTTCATACTCTTTTAATATTTCTTCACTAACATTTAAAGATATGGTTGGTAATAGTATATTTATACTTGAAGGATAACTAGGAATATAAACTTCACCCATATTACTATTTAATATTAATCCTACTACTTTCATATTACGATTTGTTACTTGTTTTAATATTTCTAATTCTAATTCTTCTTCTTCAATTATTTTTTTTATTTCATATGTAGTTATATTATTTTTAAATTCTTGCTCTTTATTATATTTATTTGGCATACTTTTTAAAGGAATACAATTTGTTAATAATTTTTCTTTAATTATTCTCATTATTGATACTATTTCTGGTGCTTCACTACTTAATGTTCTAAAATTAAAAAATAAATTTATATCTTTTTTACCTCTATTTATTTTATATCTTATTATTGGTTCATAATAATTATTATTTGTATATATTAATATTGTTGGTTTTGAAATATTAAATATTTCATTTGAATAAATATTTGTAGGACATAATAAATGAATTTTATGAGTTATATCATCATCTGGAGAATTTAAAATAACTAAATTTAAACCACTATCAAAAAATCCACCATGTCTTTCGGGTAAACTTAGAAAATCCCATAAATATTCATGTGTTATTAATTCATTATTTGATTTAATATATTTTTTAAAATTTTCAAATGACCTATCTATTTTATTTGAAGATTTACTTCCTTCTTTTATATTAAAAATTTCTATTAAATTACCATTTTGAAGTTTCATAAAAGTTTCTTTTGTTATTTTTTTTATTATTTCTTTTTTTATAGATTTAATATTTAAATTTTTGTTATTTTTGAAATTATAAATATATGTTATTAAACCTAAAAATGATTGATTCATACTTTTTTCTATACCCATTCTCATTAAACACCATACATTTTCTTTTAATCTTGTATCTGTAATAGATTTTTGACATATACTTTTACAATCAAAACCTAAAAATTTTTGTAAAGCTATTGTTAAATATCCTAATTTATTTTTTTTTAAAGGAAAAATATCTAATAATGGTACATTTGCTATACTTGTAATATCTTCCACATTTTCTTTACTATTACTTTTATTACCTTCATCACAATCCTTCCAGTTTTTTATTTGTGACCTTTTTCCTATTGGTCTTTCCCACTTCTTTCCTTTAATTGTATCTAATACTATTTTCCCATTTTTTGTTTCATATGTTGGTAATGGTGTTGGACGAAACATAAAATCATATTCATAATGTGGTGTAATTTTACTTTCTTCTTTTGTTTGTAGATTTATAAACTTTTTTCCCTCTTTTACCCATTCTTGTCCATCTCTATCTAATGTTTTTATTGGAGCTTTAAAACAACAAGGTACACATAAACCTTGGGGATGTTTATTTCTAGGTTGATAACCAGGATAAAAAGGTCTATATACTAATTTATTATCTGTATCTACACCATCCTTATGCATTCTAAGATCTGTAAATTCAAATATACGTTTCCCTTTTTTTATTTTTTTTGCATTTGCTGGTATAACAGCATCCCAACCACCACATTCACCTCTATTTACCTGTTCAAATGATAAACTTCTTTGTTTACCTCTTTCATCTCTAAAACACCAAAAACGAGGACATATATAATGAAACTTCTTTTCAGTTGAACCATATGTTATATGTTCATCATATGATTTAACACCTAATTCGGCATCTTTACTATCTATATATTTTTTATCTTTTTCTGTTAATACTACCGGATATCTTTTATATTGCCAAGGACATGCTTTTGAATATGAATGAAAACCTTTCTTTTGATCTACTATAAATAATTTTTTATCATGTGCTCTTAATCTTTTCAAAAATATATTATTATTTCCTGATATTGAAAATTTTGATAAATCTGTTTCCAATACTACATCTTCTTCTATTTCTTTTGATAAATCTTCATCTCTTACAACTAGATTTTCTATGCTATCTACTTTACTTGTTTTTTTTTCTATTTCATATTCTTCACCTTCCTCTTCTGACGATTCCGATAATTCTTCTTCCATTCCTACTATTGAATCTATTGTTTCATTTAATCTTACCTGGTCTACTTTATCCATCATATCCTCCAAAGGTCTTTCATATTCCGCTCTTAAATCTTTTGTTTCTTTTATTTCTTTCACTTTACCACTTTTACATAATTTATTTAATTTTGCTGAATCTACTTCTGAAGATGTTTTATCTATTACTAATCTCATTAACGAATCAATAAATAATTCTACATGATTTATATATCTAATATCTGTAATATTATTTATCTCAAAAATTGTAATTGATTGAAAACTACCTTCTAATAACTGTTTTGTATTTTTTAATATTATATCAAAACCTGGACTTGTTATTACTTTTGCCTTTGTATTTTCATGTAAAGCTAATGTATGATCTACTTTTTCCCCCCATTCTGCTAACCGTCTTTCAGCCTCGGCTTTTTTTAAATTAAAATTTAACATTAAATTTTCTATTATCTCTCTCATTCCCTTTCCAAAATTTTTTCTTTGCATTGTTATAAAACTTTCTATACTATCCATTAATTCAAAATTTGATACTCTTTTATATTTTAAAAATATTGTATTACTACCTTTTCTTTCTTGATAATTAAATACACTATTTATACATTTTGATACTGATTTTAAATTTATTTTTTTATTATTTTTAATATTTATAAAATAATTTATATTCATTATTTCAATATTATCATCTTTCATACTATTAAAATTTTTAATATATGTATAACCACTTTGCTCCAAAAAATTATTTATTTTTGATAATATTGGTTTGTTTAATGTTTCTTTTATTATTGCTTCAATAAAATCTAATCTTTGATAATTATTTTCTCCAAAATTTATACTTAATTCTATGTCTCCATTTTCTAAAAAATTATAATAAATAATAATTTCCATATCTTCCTTTTTTAAAATTACTATATATGTTACTCGTTTCTTTTTTTCTATATTTGCTAATAATCTCATTATTTTTCCTTTTTTATATCCATCATTTACATATAATATTGGTATTTTTTTTCCACTTTTTGATATATTATCTCCTGTAAATAATCTATAAATATTCTCTTGTCTTGCACCAGGATTATATTTTACTAATGGTATTAATTCTGATGATTGTATTATTTTAAATAAAATTTCTAATGGTAGATTAATTTTTGTTGTAGGATGTATTCTTAATAATATTTTATTTACTCCTGAATTTATATATTCTAATTCTCTAGTTTTTTTATAATATAAATTATAAAGTAAATTTATATTTTTATTATAAGTAACTATATTGTTTTTTTCAATAAAATCTATGTCTTTTTGCATTAAATCATTTTTCTTTTCTATTAGACTTTGTAAATCTGTTATTTCATTTATTAGATATAATTCTGGAAAATATAATTTTAACAAATATTCTTGAGATATTCCTCTTTTTTCACCATCTATTAATACATCTTCACATGTACATAAATATAAAATATTGTTATTTAAATTACCATATTCAAATAGTAAATTTCTATTTTGCATTGATATAAAATTTTCTGTTTCTTTAATTAAAAATTCATCTATTTCACAATGAAAAGGATTTACTGTAAAATCATATAATTTTTCTAATACTACTTTTTGTCCTATAGGTATTAAAGTATTTAATAATTGTGACCAATTTACTTGTTCTAAATTTAATAAATCATTATAATCATATGATTCTTTTTCTTCTACTTCACATATTTTTTTTATTATTGGATGCTCTTCATTTATTATATTTGATAAAAAAGTACATATTCTATCATATGTTAAATCAAACTTATTGTCTTGAGTTAATCTATTATAAATTATAGTTGGTGTATTTAATTTACTTATACACCCCATTAAAAATATTTCACTTATGCTTACATTCATGTCACAGTTTAAAACTATTTTTTCTTTTATTCTTCTAATTGTATCATCCTTATAAATTACTTCATCTATTATTGCTACTTCTATCCCATTCTCTTCAATTATTGATTGTTCTGATTTACTAAATACTTCTTCTTCATTTCCCCCATTAAAAACATATACTTTTTTAATATTTTTTTCATCAATATGGAAAATCTTAAATATATTAGACATCTATATAAATACAAATTATATTTTTATTATATAATTATGAATATTATTGTTGCTGCTACCAAAAATATGGGTATTGGATTTAAAAATAAACTACCATGGCACTTGAAAAATGAACTAAAGTATTTTAAAAAGAAAACTATAGGTAATGGAGAAAATTTAATTGTTATGGGGAAAAATACATGGCTTAGTTTACCTAAAAAACCACTTCCTTTTAGATATAATTGCGTACTTTCTAGTACATTAAAAAATGACTGGAGTCGTACTAAAATTGTTAAAAATAAAAAAGAATTTGAAAAATTAGTTTCTCAATCTTTTTTCTCAAATATATGGATTATTGGTGGTGAAAGTATTTATAAACAATTTATCAATGAACCATATGTTAAAAATATATATTTAACACAAATTGAAGATGAATTCCAATGTGATACATTTTTCCCTGAAATACCACATCACTTTTATTTAAAAGAACAATCTGATATAAAATTTGAAAATAATATTCATTATAAATATAAATTATTTTCAAGAAAAAAACTAGAATCTAATGCGAATTATTTAAAAAATGAAGATTGGACTAACAATGATAATTCTATCAACTTATTTTAAATCAAAATATGGATTATCTGTTATTTTCATACCACAATAACTAATATTATTTTTTTTATAATTTTCAGGAGTATATACTCCTGCTTCTTTTGCTCCAGTTATTAAAAATTTGAAATTTTTCCAAAATTCTGGAGTATGTCCTATTGATTTTGTCATTATATGTGATAATTCATGTAAAGCAACAAACATTAAAGTATTTTCATTTATTAAAGAACCACCATCTTTCCTAGTTGTTGTACAAAATGCTAATTTTTCACCTTTGTTTTCTGAATAAGCTGTAAATTCACTTGTTGGTAATATTTCCTTCACTGTTTTGGGATTGAAATTTTTATATAATCTTTTTACACATTCTTTTTCCCCATGTTTATTTTTCATATATTCTACTACCTTTTTACATTTAACAGTCGTTTTTGCTAATAAATCTACTACTTCTTGTTGTTTTAAATCATCTCTTACTCTTACGCAATATTTATTTCCATCTATTGTTGATACAATACAGCTTAAATTATATAAATCTGATTCTAAAAACATTTTTGCACATATTATTACTATAAATATTAATAATATTAATCCAAATAATTGATCCTTCATATAATATTTATTAATAATTTTTTTTTTACAATTTTATTAATTCATCTAATTATATATTGGATTTTCTGTTAATGGTATTCCACAATATGTTCTTCTTGTATTTTTATAATTTTCTGATTTATAAATTTTAAATTTAATCGCCTCTGTTATTAGATACTTAAAATTATCATAAAATTCTTTAGTATGACCTTCCTCTAATGTCATTGTATGAGCTAATTCATGTAAAGTTATAAAAAATAGTGTATTAAAATCTATTATATCTTCTTTGTATTCTATTTTTTGCGTTTTTCCTAAACACAATTTTAATTTTTTACCATTATTTTCTGTATAATGATAAGTTGATGTTGTAGGAATTATTTCTTCTATTCTTGTTATACCCTTATTACCTAATCTTTTAAATAATCTTTTTATACTTGGATTTATCTGTTCTTGTAGTCTTATTATGTTTAAAAATCCATTTATTTTAGAACTTAACCTTTTCAACAATAATTGTTTTTCGTTTTTAAAATTTGATGAATCTACACAAATTTCTACTCCTTCATGTATTATACAAATTTTACCAAATAAATAGTCAAAAAATTTCTTAATATATGAACTTAATAATGATATTATTGTTAATCCAAAAACTATTAATACTATTGTACCTGGTTTCATTATTTATATATATAATATAAATAATGATTTTATTTATTCAACTGTTGAACCTAACACCACACCTCGTTGGGCTTGGCGTCCTATTGTAGTATTTAACCATGGACTTACTGGTTGTTCTGTTTGAGGAATTGGGGGATCTGCGCGAAGACTTAAATTTGCATTTCTAAGAACTTGGCTCTGCATACCTATAATTGCATTTGGATCCATTAAAGATACATTTAATAAATTTCCATCTGGCTTTGGACTCATTTGATTAAATTTTGAATTATTATCTTTTGGTAATAAATCTGAAGGATCTATTGTTTCCTGTCTAGCACATGGTCGTGGTAATTCACCACCACTTGTACCTTGCATACCAGATATTCCAGCTGGCATAGCATTTGCACCAACATTACTTGCGCCTGCTGAAAAAGCATTTCCTCCTGGCCCACCTTTCATTCCTGATACAATAAGAGATTTATTGTTGGAATAATTATAAAATGCGTATAATAAAACCAATCCAGAAATAGCTAAAACTAAATGATTTGAAGAAAGTTTTTTTAACAACTTAAGCATTATATAAAATTAGTATATATAAAATTTTTTTACATTTATTAATTTAATATTTTTGTATTTTCTGGTTCTTCATCATTATTTATCATTTTTTCTAAATCCTCATCTTCTGAGGATTCTTCCAAATCAAGCATATATGTTTTTTTTATTTCCTTAGATTCTAAATATGCCTGAATTGCTAATTTTTTTGCTAATTTTGCTTTGTTTTTTGCTGCCTTATACATTTCAATATAAACTTCGTTCGGTTTTTTTAATTTCATTTTATTTATTTCTAAATCTTCGGGTAATTCTAAATTTACTTCCAATATTTCTTCGTTTTTTTCTAAAGATTCTATTTTTTCTGTTTTCTCTAAATCTTCTTCCTTCATATTCTCTACCTCGTTTTGTTCCATTTTCATAACTTTATCATTCTTATTTTTTTCCAAATTTTCTTCCTCTTCTTCAACTTCTTTTCCTTCTCCTGCATCTTCTTCTTTAACTTCTTCTTCTTCTTTAACTTCTTCTTCTTCTCCTACAGTTATATTTTCTTCTTCATCACCTTTTTTTAAAAGGAGATTTTCTTCTAAAGTTTCATTTTCTAATTCATTTTCATCTACCTTCTTTTTTTTTAAGTCTAAATTTTCTTCCTTTTTTTTCTTTTTATCTCTCTTTATTAAACATTTATCCATTATTAATTCATCTTCATTTATTATCATTATTTGTATTAAAGAACATTCTAAATGAAAACTTTGACTTGTAAATTTTAATCCTTTTATTTCTAAAATACATACCATTTTACTTGTAGATTTTACATCATCAATAGTTAGTTTTTCTTCTTCTTCATTAAATATATGTAATTTTGGACCACCTGATAGTTTTTGTTTCTCAATAAATGTTCTAAATAAATAAAACTTTTGTTTATATGTTCTTATGTTACTATTCCAATTATAATCTATATCGTCTTTTTCTAAATCATCATGAAACCAACTTTCCTTATTTTCAAATATTAAACTTTTTATTTTATCTTCCATTTTTTCCAACCAATTATAAAAATCATTTTCCTCATTATTAAACATCAAATCACAATATAATTTTTTACCTGACTTTTTTACACCACTCTTTGTAGAACATTTAGAAGTTTGTATAAATAATTTTTCATTATTGTTTTTTATTTTTGCAAAATATGCACCACCTTGAATTCCTGTCGGAGTTGATAAAGATATATTATCAAAATCAAAATCATCTGTAGTTCTATAAACCTCCATATTTTTAATAAATAGATATAATTTTAAACTAGTTTATAACTTATTTTTATTTTTATTTAATTATTATATTATTATGGATAATCTTAAAGATACAATTATTAATGAATGTTTAAATACTTTAAAAAGAGATGATGTTAAAAATGATATTAAAGAATTAATGAAACCATTAGTTGATATGATTATTCAACAATTATATCCATATATTTTTTTGTCTATTATTTTTGTATCTATCTCGTTTTTATTAATTTTAGGAACATTTATATTATTATTGCGTTATAAATATATTTTTCAAAAAAAAAATTAATTTCTTTTTATAATATATAAACATGGCAGGA
>CETH01174852.1_pt1 | contig 22308 bp, 18 predicted proteins | sample 361461 | NCBI WGS metagenome assembly CETH01 (sample SAMEA2622695, study PRJEB7988) | marine metagenome | isolation source: saline water (ENVO:00002010), including
AGCACCCGCCGGCGTACCGTTCGTGAATATTCCTCGGGCCTTCGCCTCGACATTGGGCACAAAATATGGACCTGTGGCATGTACAGGCACCCGGTCTTTTACCGTGAGGCCCCAAGACACATACGCGCCTGTATCGAAATCTCCATCGACCTCATAAGCGATTAAGTCACCACTCAGGTTACACCCGTAGCGGGCGGTAATTCGAGAGGGATGCCTCTTCGTGGATGCCGACATCGACTCTAGCCGGTTCCACGTGCAGCGGACTGGTTTATTCAGTATCCAAGCTGCAAGACCGATAACCGGATGTACTCCAAGGTCTAACTTTCCCCCAAACCCGCCACCACACGCCGTCGGAATAATGCGCACCGATTCCTTGGGAAGACCAATTATGTTTGCGACTTCGTCACGATCCATGTATGGCGCTTGGGTCGATACGGTTATTTCCAATCGGTCCCCCACGCGTCGGGCCCAACCAGCCTCTGGTTCGATGTAGCCGTGCTCGACAAATCCGGTCTGATATGAGTCTTCAACCACAACATCAGCGGTCTTCATTGCTGCAGCGGCATTGCCTTTTCTTACATAGCCCTCCGCCATAACATTACCCGGGTAGCCTTCGTGTATCAGATGAGCGTTATCGGCCAGTGCGGCATCTAAGCCATAAATATCGTCACGCCTCTCATAGACGATGGGTACGTCCTCGTTGGAAATACCATATACACTATCGTAGTCCCCAATTAACGCGACGACATTCTCCCCTTTAAAGCGGACCTCGCCATCAGCGAATGCTGGCTGGTCTTTTATATGGGGATAAACTCCATAACCATTTAGACCGGGTACGTCGGCTGCTGTCAGCACGCGGACAAGACCCGGCCATTTATTGTAGAGCGGCTGAAAATCGCCAAGCGTAAATGTGGCGTTCGCATAGGGAGAGCGCACCGCCCGTGCCCACAGCGCATCGGCCGGAGCTTCGTCGGCACCATATTTTTCGGTCCCGTCGACCTTCTGGATACCGTCGGTTTTTAACGCGCGGGCGCCCATTGCATCGCCAACTGTAGGGTTTTTGAACGACACGCCGTTTGGACGCACCACGTGCTTCACCGCATCGACGATGTTACGGTAGCCGGTACAGCGGCAAAGAACGCCACCCATTGCGTCCATGATCTGATCTTCTGTTGGCGTTTCGTTATGCTTGAACAGATCCTCCGCAGCCATAAGCATACCGGGGGTGCAGATACCGCATTGAGCAGCACTGTATTCGTGAAACGCCTGCTGTAAAGCGGTAAGCCGTCCATTTTTGCTCGCAAGACCCTCGACGGTCATTACATTACGGCCCTCGACCTGCGCTACTGGCACAAGGCAGGAACACACCTGCTCGCCGTCCAGAAGCACCGTACAAGCTCCACAGTCACCTGCATCACAACCGATTTTCGTACCGGTGTAACCTAGGTTTTCTCGCAACACATTCGCGAGCCGGCAGATCGGATCTGCATCAGTCACGGCAGTTTTACCGTTGAGATTGAATGCAATGGCCATTTTTACCCCGCTAGTTCAACAAGTGCGCGGCGGACTAACGTCAGCGCGGCATCTAGCCGGTAATCGGCGGATCCGCGGACATCACCGATTGGACTAAGCGGGGACAGATGGTCGGTGGTTATGAGATCAGCCACGCTGGCATCGGCGTGATTACCAACCAGAAGAACCTCCAGATCCCGCAGACGCTTAGCTACCTCAGAACACGACCCCACAGCAATATTGCACCGAGTGATGGCACCGTCTGCAGCTTTTTCCATTATAGCAGACACCATGACGATCGAAATAACCAGGTATTTACGGGCACCGAGTTTCAAAAAGGTGCTTTTTGCATCATTGCTAAATTTTGGAACTACCAAACCGGTAACCATTTCTATCGGATCTCGCGCGGTTCTGCGGTTACCCAGAATGAACTCAGAAATCGGCACATCCCGTTCGCCCGAGACCGAGACAAGCCGCACAATAGCCTCCAGCGCAATTAGTCCCGGCACACCATCGGCGGCAGGTGATGCATTGCAAACATTTCCCACTACAGTACCTGCATTCTGGATCTGCTGACCGCCAACTTCTCGCGCCGCCAACTTCATCGCGCTGAACCAATCGGGGAGGTCGGCGCGGATAAGATCGGTCCAGGTTGCCGCTGCCCCAATGAAATAGTGATCGCCCTTATCCTCGATCAGACGCAGACCATCTATCGAGGTAATGTCGAGTACGTCCTCATCGGGTATCGTGCCAACCCGAGCAGGATAGAAATCCGTCCCGCCGGCGACAATAGTCCGCCGTCCCTCCGCGAGTGAACCAAGTGCGTCGGACAGCGTAGTAGGTCTGACATAAGATGACATCTACGCCTCAAACTCCGATTACCTATTTTGTTTGTGTACATACATTTTTTCGCGGGCAGGGTAAAGGTGTCAAGAGACGTCAGCGGGCATTTTCTGTCCACTTAAAATTAGGGGTGAAAGACTTTTTCAACATGATATAAATGTAAGCTGATGTTATATAAGAAATTCGAGTTTGGAGTGATATACTACCCAACTACATCAGCTTGACGGGGATGAAACGCCCACCTAACTTGTTTGTATACATATAATAATTTGGACAGGTTCCATGACAACAAATGTCGCGTCTGCGAATGACGTAGAGCGCAAGGCGCTGGATTCGGTTGTTATCCGTTTTGCCGGAGATTCCGGCGACGGCATGCAGCTTACAGGAACACAATTCACGCAGTCGACTGCCCTCATGGGTAACGATCTCGCAACCTTTCCTGATTTTCCGGCAGAGATTCGGGCACCGGCTGGAACGACCTTTGGTGTGAGCGCATTTCAGATCAACTTCGCGTCCTATGATATTCAAACGCCTGGTGACGACCCCGACGTACTTGTTGCCATGAACCCGGCGGCATTGAAAGTGCATTTGAAAGACGTGCCTAAAGGAGGCACGGTGATTCTCAACCAAGACGCGTTCTCGGAACGCAACATTGCACGTGCTGGATACGAAGAAAGCCCCCTCGATGATGGTACTTTAGATAACCACATTGTCATTGCAATCGAGGTCAATAAGTTAACGAACGCCGCAGTCGCCGAGTGCGACGTTACTCCAAAGGAAGCCACGCGCTGCAAAAACTTCTGGGCTCTTGGGTTAATGTGTTGGATGTATAACCGTGATCGGCAACCGACCATCGACTGGGTTAATCAACGATTTGGTAAATTACCTAATATCGCCGAGGCTAACATAGCCGCCCTCAATGCTGGCCATGCGTACGGAGAAACCGTAGAGCTACCATCCGGGGTCGAGGCGTATGTCGTGCCGAAAGCTAATGTCCGGCCCGGTACCTACCGGGCCGTTACCGGTACCGAAGCGGTAGCATGGGGCCTTGTTGCAGGAGCCAATAAAGCCAATCTGGAACTTTTCCTCGGCTCGTATCCAATTACACCAGCTTCTGCTCTACTGCACACTCTGTCTGGTCTAAAACAATACGGCGTCACGACCTTCCAGGCAGAAGATGAGATCGCGGCCGTGTGTTCAGCAATCGGTGCAGCGTACGCAGGCTCGTTGGGTGTCACTTCGTCATCCGGGCCGGGCATCGCACTAAAGACCGAGGCTATAGGCCTTGCTCTGGTCACCGAACTGCCGTTAGTAGTCGTCAATGTGCAACGCGGTGGTCCTTCTACTGGTCTTCCTACAAAGACGGAACAATCCGACCTATTTCAGGCAGTGTATGGCAGAAACGCGGATACCCCATTACCGGTAGTTGCCTCCCGTACGGCGGGTGACTGCTTCGAAACAGCGATAGAGGCGGTGCGCATAGCTACTAAATATATGACACCGGTCATACTGCTGACCGATGGTTTCTTGGCCAACTCGGCTGAACCGTGGGAGATTCCAGACGCCGATAACATCGCAGATTTCCCGGTAGACTTTAGAACTGATCCGGAAGGTTTCCACCCCTACCTCCGTGACGAGAAAACTCTGGCACGAAATTGGGCTATTCCCGGTACCCCCGGGCTTATGCACCGTATTGGTGGTATCGAAAAGGATTATGACAGCGGTCATATTTCATATGATAGTGATAACCATCACAGGATGACGAAAATACGTGCCGCAAAAATAGATGGGATCGCCGACGATATACCAGAACAGGAGATCTCCATTGGAGAAACTGGAGGTAAGCTCGCCGTTGTCGGTTGGGGCTCAACCTTCGGCGCAATTAATCAAGCGGTCGGACGCTGTGTTACCGATGGACTCAGCGTATCACACATCCATCTGCGACATATTCATCCTTTCCCAAAAAACGTAGGTGAGTTGCTGTCGGGTTTTGAACAAGTGATGGTGCCCGAAATGAATAATGGCCAACTCGTCCACGTGTTGCGCGACAAATACCTCGTGGACGCGGAGAGTATTACTCAAATAACGGGTCAACCCTTCAAGGTGTCGACTCTTGAACGCGAGATCCGCTCGCGGGTAGAAGGATAAGCCATGAATGTCGAAACTCCTGTAGAACCACTAAAGCCAAACGACTACGCATCAGATCAAGAAGTTCGCTGGTGTCCTGGCTGTGGCGATTATGCAATTGTAAAGGGGGTTCATCGCACGCTCGCCGAATTACAGATACCGTTAGAAAAGCTAGTATTTTTCTCGGGTATCGGCTGCGCTGCGCGTTTTCCCTATTATATGGCATCATATGGCTTTCATACCATCCATGGACGTGCACCAGCTCTTGCAACGGGTGCCAAGCTAGCTAATCCCGACCTCGACATCTGGGTTGTGATGGGGGATGGCGACGCATTGTCGATAGGCGGTAATCATACCATGCACGCCATCCGACGTAATGTTGATATAAATATGCTACTTTTCAATAATGAGATATATGGTCTAACGAAGGGTCAGTATTCACCCACTAGTCAGCTAGGCACCCGTTCCCCCTCGACCCCACAGGGCTCGGTCGATGCACCGCTATCACCCCTTAACCTAGCTTTGGGAGCTGGTGCGCGATTTGTTGCCCGGACATTCGATACCAACCAAAAACAGATGCCTGGCGTGCTGAAGGCGGCACATGCCCACAAAGGCGCTTCTTTAGTGGAAATAATTCAGAATTGTATCGTCTATAACGATGGTGCTTTCGATGGATGGACAGGGAAGAAAGTTGTTGGTGAAAATTCAATTACGGTCGAAAATAATAAACCATTAATATTCGGGGCCGATAGTAACAAAGGTATCGCCAGTGCCGAGAACGGTTTCGGTATCCGCGTCGTTACTATTGGAGAGGACGGCATCACCGAAGATGATATTCTAGTTCACGACGAGACCAACAAAATTCTTGCGGTGATGTTGGCTGATATGAAGCAGCCGGAATTTCCGGTCGCTCTGGGTGTGCTCTATAATAACCCAGGCGAGGCATACGACGACGCTGTTCACGAACAACTCGCTGGCGTAAAGGAGACCACACCCGCCGGTACTATCAACGAAATGCTCCGGAAAGGTCGCACGTGGACAGTTTCCGAGAAGGTTTAGTATTCGGGTATGGAAAGCCAGCACTCGATACGCATCGATAGCGATTATATCATTTGTCTGTTGAGGTCGGAGTATAGTTGTCCGGCGTTTTGACGGGGTGGATAGGTAGCCACTGCCGGACTTCCCACCCAGCGGGTATTTCTACGATATCAAGAGAGCCCACTGCCATTCCACGCTGCGCAATACTCTGATTAAGACCAATGGCGGTGAGCGGCGTAAATCCGTCTGGTAACGGGGCACGTCCTGAGTCTTCCGGTCGATAAGGCGTGGGCTATCTCCCATCGAAATTGTCAGATCCGGTTTTGATGTTGTCACCGGTCCCTGTAATAAGGTGCGGTGCTAGGTGATCATGTTGGTTCGGATTTTCTGATCGACCGAAATCCGCCCAGCCCTCGCTTTATAGGCATTTCTATCCGTTACCCAAAGCCCACAAAGCCGGTATAACGCTAAGAACGGTACGCGAGCATCCTAATCATAGTGACAACGCTGAGCAGTAAAAAATATAGGCATCAGCCAAAGAAGGGATTTACCCCCTCGGAGTGGTCCGTCACGTCTACGACCCCCTGTATACTTGGTACTTCGGCTATAATCGCATTCTGAACACCCTGCTGCAGCGTTACAGCCGAGGAAGAACAGCCTTGGCAGCCACCCTCCATCTTCACGTAGGCAACATGATCAGTCACATCAATCAGCGTTATCCGCCCACCATGGGCGGCAACCGATGGATTAATTCTTTGATCAAGAAACTCCATGACAGCTTCCGCCTCGGGTCCAGTCGGCGGCTCGTCACCTCCATTAAAGACCCAGTCGGGAATATCCGATGCGGGCGGTTCGCCCACCCACGTCACGCTCTCTACGTCAGACAAATGATGAGTGATAATATTTGTCATCATCTCTCGCTTCTGCGCTCCCCCGCCGCCAATTAGTTCCAAAGTTAGCGTACCGTTCGCGAATTTCTTAAATAGCACCTCACCGCCGTAGGCTTCGATCGCTGGGCGAATGCGGTCATCGAGTAAGTCTAGAATACTCAATACGACCTTTTCTGAGATTACGGGTTCCCCCGACCCGTAGTGTTCCATTATCGCTCCCAGGACAGCAGGTTTTAAGATGTACCATTCGCTACTATCTCCGCGACGCAAGGTTACGTCATCAAGTGATAGAGATACCCCCTCTACCCCCTCAATCCGAAGCAGCCGCCGCGCCAGAGGAGAAAGAAGTGACGCTTCCATCTCGCTGACAGGCTCGTGGCCGACTGGCAGAACCGGTTCGCCCGGTATGAACCGCATTAGTGCAGGGTCGTCTGTGGGATGAGTCTGGATAAACATGCTACTTATTAATTTACTGCTATACACTTGTCGCCCTTGAGGCAACCCGTATTGTTATACTCCTAGGTTAGTGAGTGATAGAAATTTTTCATATAGAACCCATTTTACTGGCCGTAGCGCTTTTCCACGTAATCCTCTATAAGGTCGCGAAATTCGTCTGTGATCCGAGGACCGCGTAGCGTCATTTTTTTCTTTCCGTCAATAAAAACTGGTGCCGCCGGGTCCTCGCCGGTACCAGGAAGACTAATACCAATGTCAGCATGCTTAGATTCGCCGGGACCGTTTACTATACACCCCATCACAGCGACTTTGAGCTCCTCAACCCCGGTATATCTCTCACACCATTCGGACATGCGGTCACGGATATGTCCCTGAATGCTCTGGGCCAGTTCCTGAAAAACGGTTGACGTCGTCCGCCCGCAACCCGGGCATGCCGCTACTAGAGGAACAAACGACCGAAGCCCCATCGTCTGGAGCAATTCCTGCGCAACAATTACTTCGCGGGTGCGGTCTCCGCCGGGTTCCGGGGTCAACGAAATACGGATCGTATCGCCTATGCCCTCCTGAAGAAGGATGCCCATGGCGGCGGAGGATGCCACCACACCCTTTGTACCCATCCCTGCTTCGGTCAAACCTAGATGAAGCGCATAATCGCAGCGTGACGCCAAATCACGGTAAACGGTGATAAGATCTTGCACGGCGGAAACTTTCGCCGAGATAATGATCCGGTTACGCGGCATTCCAAGGTTCTCCGCACGCTCCGCCGACAACAAGCCCGACATTACCATCGCGTCGCGGGTAACCTGAGCGGCGTCTTTCGGGTCATCTGAAATGGTGTTTGCGTCCATCATTTTGGTCAGAAGATCCTGATCAAGCGAGCCCCAATTAACGCCGATACGGACCGGTTTTTCGTATTTGTTCGCAATCTCGATCAGAGTGCTGTATTGAGTGTCGCGTTTTTCCCGAAAACCTACGTTTCCCGGATTTATCCTGTATTTTGCTAGTGCCTCCGCGCAGGCTGGGTTTTCGGTTAATAACTTGTGCCCAATATAGTGGAAATCCCCCACCAATGGTGTGTCGATCCCCATTAGTGTCAGCCTATCTCGGATATATGGGACCGCTTTAGCAGATTCATCCCTATCTACAGTGATCCGCACAACTTCGGAACCTGCCTTGGCCAAAGCCGCCACCTGTTCGACGGTAGAATCGACGTCGGCGGTGTCGGTATTAGTCATCGACTGAACAACGACCGGGGACCCACCGCCCATCGTGACACCACCTACATCGACCGCGACGCTCTTGCGGCGGATAGGAAAGACGGAAGTGTTTTTCTCGTTCATAATTACTCCGTCGCTCTCAAGCAGATATAGGTTGATCGGGCTTGAAATCCAGAGTCACTGAAGCGTCGATTTGTGACAGCAGCCGGTCATACTCTGTGAAGACCGAGAACTGGGGAAATTCATCAATCACGTTCTGTGGCGGGCAGAATAAGAAACCGGCATCGGCTTCCTCCAGCATTCGGGTATCGTTATATGAATCCCCGGCGGCGCAGGTGAAGAAATTCAGTCCCTTGAATGCTTTAACGGCCAAACGCTTATGGTCCGGTAAGCGCAACTGATATCCCGAAAGTTTTCCGTCCGTATCAACCATAAGGCGATGACAGAAGAGCGTCGGATGACCCATCTTGGCCATTAGCGGGCCAACAAACTCGTAGAAAGTGTCCGATAGAATTACGAGTTGGTATTCTCTCCGAATTGAATCGAGAAAGTCTAGCGCGCCAGGCAACGGTTCTATTCCGTTGATAATTGGTTTAAGTGCCTCTAGCCCGATGCGATACCGATCAAGTATGTCTAGGCGATAGTCCATCAGTACGCCGTAATTTGGCTCATCCCGTGTAGTACGCCGCAGTTCATCTATTCCGGTACGTTCCGCAAGTTCGATCCAGATTTCGGGCGTAATCACCCCTTCCATGTCGAGACAAACGATTTTCAAAGGATCTACCCGCCCGTTTAGTTTACCCGCCCAACTAACCATGTCCGGTCACAATTCGGGATTTATAACATTCATGATTTCAAGTCATACTCGCATGAACCATTTGTTTTCAAGAGGATTATCCCGACCTAGAAAATAAAATACCATATTCAGCAGACAATTCTTTGTTGACAACAAAACACTTTCAGATGACAAAATGTAAATTGTGGGTCCGCTAGGAATCTGAAATGGGTACCGTTCAAAACCTCTCTGATGTTACCCCTGAGCAGCTCATTCAACGTGCAATTGAAATGCGGCCTCAGATATCCCGATCTGCTGGCGAGGTTGAAAAAAATCGGGGGATTTCTAGGGATTTCGTTCAAGAAGTTTGCGCCAAAGACTTTTTACGAATTTTTCTGCCGAAGAAATTCGGCGGACTGGAATTTGATAGTGCAACCGCGACCCGGATCTCCCTTGAATGGTCGTCCGCTGACGCCTCAACAGGGTGGGTGTGTGGCCTCGGTATTGTGCATCAATGGCTAGTAGCGCAGTTTCCTGCCGAAACTCATGATGAGATTTGGGGGGAAAATGCAAGCCCTATGATATGCGGCTCATACGCACCAGCGGGACAGATGACTATAGTAGACGGTGGTTATCGACTTACGGGAGAATTCCATTTTTCAAGTGGTGTGGATGTATCGGACTGGGCAATCTTGGGAGTTTTTTTTCCAGCCAACGATGACAACGGCCCATCAGATCCTGGCTTTACCATCGTTCCCAAATCGGACTTCAAGATCGACGATAATTGGCATGTGATGGGCTTGAAAGGGACCGGTTCCAAAACCATTGTATGCAACGACCTTTTCATTCCGGCACACCGCCGAGTCACATTTTCCGAGCTGGTTTCAGGAAATTCTCCGGGATACCAAGTGCTTCAAAATCGCCTATATCGTTATCCTATTCTATCGCTCGTTGCCTACGGTATTTCCACACCGGCTGTGGGCGCATTAAATGGGGCCGTCGATATGTTCCTTGATGCCATGGAGGGGCGCACAACCCGCGGTGCCGTCGTTCTAGGTGGAAACAAGGTCCGAGATTTTCAAGCCGTCCAGATGCGTGTTGGGCGAGCAGTTGCAAACCTTAAAGCGGCAAAAGCAATGCTATTCTCCCAGATAGAGGAAACACGTGCTGCAGTGATGGACAAAGGAGAAATCCTTGGCATGACCGCTCGGCTCGATAACAGGCTGACCCAAGCCAAAACGGTAGAGTTATCGGTCACAGGTCTTGATGAACTCTTTGGCGCCGTCGGGGGTAATGGTATCCATGCTTCGCAGCACATACAAAGAGCTTGGCGTGATGTCCACGCAATCGCCCATCATATTAGTTTTAATTGGGATGCTCTTACCTCTATGTACGGACAACATCTGCTAGGCCTAGAACCTCAGGGTCAGTACTGAGTGCCTAGGAGAACTTGTTCCCCTTAGCCAGTAAAAATGCTCGTTTCACATATGTTAAAGAAAAATTTTCGGCTCTCCGAAGAAAAATTTTTCATAATTGGGCCCATGGTACGCCGGCCACCACGCCTCTCTCCCGAACACTTATAGACAAAAAATGTAAATAGTCGGGAGTGGCGACAGGTCGTGGAATTTTAGAACGATAAAAGAAGAAAAATCCATTATCATTCGCCGCATCGGCTATATTTTTTTCCTGACTTGTCACAGCTAGGTCTTCGATTCTAATGTCTGGCATATCTATGCACAGAAGGCTAGAAGATATGCAAATCGATCCGATTTCCCCCGCCGGCGGCGCAGTAGTAACTGGTATAGATTTAAAGACTGATCTTTCTCCAGAAAATGCGAACTCCATACGAAATGCATTTCTTGAATACGGTGTGATCGCTATTCGTGATCAAAACATGGAGGCTGATGATCAAATCAAGTTTTGTAATGCAATGGGGGGGATTGCAGTACGTGGCAAACCAGCAAATCAACGCGCAAACGACGGTGACAGCGCTTATAACGGTGCCGTACACATCGTGACTAATCTAACAGAGGATGGCAAACCTCTTGGTTCGTTTGGAGATGGTGAAGTTTGGTTTCATCACGATGGTAGTTTCCAAGAAATTCCATACGCCGCGACCGTATTATACGGCATATCTGTCACTTCAACCGGTGGTGAAACCGCGTTTGCAAACATGTTTATGGCATTCGATCGGTTGAGCGATGAGATGAAAAAACAAATTGAAGAGCTTAAGGGCCTAAACATATATGATTATGCGAGCACCGGACGTGTCGCCCTTGACCAGGATATCTCGAATATCAACCATTGGGTTCACCCGCTGGTAATACGTCATCCCGATACGGGCCGCAGAGCCCTTTATGTGAGTCCTTTGATGACCGCACGCGTAGAAGGAATACCTGCAGCCGAGAGTGATGCGCTTTTGAACGAACTATTCACCTTTCAGGATGACGAAGAAATCATCTTCGAACACAAATGGGAGGCCGGTGACTTGGTCATGATGGATAACCGCAGTATCACCCATGCACGAAGGAATTTTCCCGCAGGCGAGCCACGAATGCTGCGCCGGACCATGGTAGAAGGAGTGCCGTTAGAGGCAGACGATATTGCGATTTAACGACCGGACAATCTCATTAAGAGAATAACCATGATATTCTGGCGAATCTTCAGAAAAAAAACTCCTCATTTGTCATTCTCGCTTGACCTTCCCGAAGAAGAAAGAGCGAGGCTTCTGTCAGAACTGAAAGACTGCGCTAACCGGAAAGGTGGATCATTAAAAAATGCTCGACGCGCAGAAGCTTTAACTAATTTGTTTCATTCTCTTTCCCCGGTGGGAAAACGGATTTTTGCTAGTCTTGTTGCTGGGCTGAATGACGACGCTGGCCAATCTACGGGAGAGCAGTATTCCGAAATCGAAGAAGCGGAGCTTTTCGGCGGGTCAGAGAGTAAGCTCGCCGTTCTTGATATGTTCGAAACGCCCCGGCGTCGCCTATTGGCGCATTTGGATACAACCTCTAACGGAAAAGATTTTCTGAACACAATCGGTGCAATTGTGCCGGAAGAAGTTTGTCAGGATATTAGGGACCTACAAGCCGCTGCCAAATGAAACAAGTATTCGAGCGTTTCAAATTTGTTTAATTTGTTCTGAATTTCGTGACGACCTTTAATGGATATTACTTACTTTAAATGGAAGATCGTAAGGTTAGCCGGATAGCCTCGAAAACATCGAATATCCTCGCAACATAATGAGCACGAACTTTAAATCCAAGGTCCTCTCCTCTCAAGAGATCAGCTTCCAAGGAATCAACTAATTTGTTGAGCCTGCGGTAGTGAATACCGAGAGAACGTTGCACCGGGTCCGCCACGACCCCTGCAAAGGCGGCACCGATCGATGATATTAACAGCAGCCCCATTGTTACTCCGGCAATCAAACCCCAAGAAGGGTCGACGGTGAACAGGCCATACCAGAGCCCACCCACCGCAGTACCTAGCGGAAATGTAAAGATAGCCGCTTGATGTGCCACAAGCGCCGCAAGGGCTGGGCCAAGAGTAAAGGCGGTAGGGGTCAGCTGCTGAAATATCAACCCGCCCACACCTACCGAACTAAGCGCCGTCACGATTTCAGCCGCTGCAACACGGGTTCCGGTGTAGCTGGATAAAAGCTCTTCGAGCTTAATGCTGGACCAATCATAATGGCCACGGAGCTGCGCTAAATCATTTGCAGCGTTCAACGCTTTTGTAATTTCGGGCTGGCTAACGAGTAATTCCCCCAGCGCGTCACGATTGGACTTTCGCCCATTTACCGAATAAGGAAGCTCGAGAAATTCGGTCCAGATTAACCACTCAACCTCTTGAGCTACCCTCGTCTCCAACTGTGTAGGGATCTTAAGCAAGCGATCCGCCGCACTGTCCTTCTCAAGCTTTTGAAGTACTGAAGTAATCAATAATTTGACGATGTGTGGTAACGCCAACATTAGGTTTACAGGTGCCCGAATGAGATCGGCTCCGAATGCCAAACGATGCAGACGAAGGGCCCCTCTTAAACCGAAATGCTTCCGCGTGAACTTCGCTGCCTGCCGTCTTCGGGAGACGATATATTGCTTCACTGCCCTACGAAAGGCCTCGTCCACATCTTCTCTATCTAACTCAAGAAAAGCGTTATAATCGTCTGTAATTTTTTGAGTCATTATACGACAAATGTGGCTGATCCACCTCGACCTGTCACGCGGTTCACACGTTCCCGCTCATAGATACTTACACTGGAGGTAATAATTGAGTTTTGCATCATTAGTAACGTTTGTATGATCAGGTAGCTATCTCAATTTTCTGTCTGAGTATCGCTTTACTTCGGAGCTAGATGCGGTTTACCCAATCTCTATGACTGCTCCGGGTCGATGGAGGCTATTTTTCATCCGGAAACTGCTTAGGACAATCGTATGAAATTATTAGAATATACAATACCAAAACCTGTTCGCATGGTTTTCAATCCTAACGCTATAGCACCCCGTATCTTTACGACCAACTTAACCATTAATTCCATGGGGTAGGATGTCATTAATGTGTTTAATAAAATGTTCCAATATAATATCTAGCCGGGAAAAGGAGCTCGCTTACGCTGACGTCTGGCTTGTTTCGCCAGATAGTCGTCTCTTCATCGGTCAGCCAAATTCACCATCCGGTGGATAGACCATTGTTGGCATAGAGGGGGAAACAAACATGTCAAATCAGAAACTTTCGATTGTCCACGTAGAAGATGCCAAGTTCGTTGGAGATGGAATGCGGAAATGTTTCGAATATCGAGATTTGGGTATCAGGCAGGCAACAGATGGTAAATTCCATGCACACGTCATCCGCGCTATCGATCGGGAGGAAGAAGGTATCGGCCTTCATCGGCATAATGAGGTTCAATTCCAAATGGTATATATCCTCAAAGGATCTATGCGGTTCTGGTACGAGGGCAAGGGTGAGGTTGTCGCCAAACAGGGCACCTGCATTCTTCAGCCTCCTGCTGTCAAGCATGACGTACTAGATTGGTCGGATGACCTAGAACTTCTCGAGGTTACTTCTCCAGCTGACTTTACCTCTGAAGCACTTCAGCCAGCAGAATAACACGCTGGAAAGGGATACGAATCCTCGGATAATCATGATAATAGCACCCGCAGGTGTAGGAACTGAGACTTGGCTATCCATCTACTTGCACTGGGGAAAAATAAGTCCTTGCATCCGATGAAATGATTTTCACCTTGCGTGGGTAAATTGGCATCCACCGGGATAAATTACCGCGTACATCCTAGTTCACTCCATCCATTTCCAAAGGCACTTTGCTTGCTGTACGTTGGGATCTTATTGAAAATCCTAGTTGTTGACGTTGTTCAGGAAAGATTGAATTACCTAAGGGTTAGGTTTTTGTAGCAAATCAACCGATAGCGGACGGGCGTTCCGAAACTGCCTGATACCACCTTTTCACGTTGCAACAGTTCTCTGGAATGATGAGTTTTCTCGACAAGGAAAAATCGATGGCGCAGAGTGCTGTGATATCCGCGAAACTGAAGATATCGCCCGCAAGGTATTCATTTTGGTCAAGGCGTTCGTCAATTTTGTTGAAAAAACGTCCGAGGCGTAGTTTGCCGCGTTCTGCCAACTCGGATATCTGCGGGATTTGGATATCGTAGCCAGCCAATCCGCGGCCAACGAATAACCGATGAGTGTTACGGAACACCTCCGAAACAGCCATCAGTCCTTCCCACTCGGCCAAGCGGTCCCACATCTCTATTAGTGCAGCTTCCTTGGCATTCCGGCCGAAAAGAGGATTGTCTGGGTATAAGGCTTCAAGATACTTACAAACAGCCGCGGCCTCAGCGATCCAATCGCCATCATCTAGTTCGAGAAGAGGCACCCGTCGGTGAGGATATTTTTCGCAGTATCGTTTACTTAATTGGCCGGGATTATCCGGATCGCTAGCTTCTTCTATATCGATATCTATGGCCTTCTCAGCGACAAATATTAGTGCTCGTCGGGGGTTTGGAGCTGATAGCCAAGTATAGAGTTTCACGTTCCTGAACCCTCCTCTATTAAACTTTTGGAGAATTGGTGTGCTTGAATAACAGGAGTGGCAGCATTTATATCAAACGGTTGGCGATAATTTGCGGTGTCGAGCAAGTTTTCTTGCCCTCCGAAGATTTATATTGCGACATCACTTTTCCAGCGTTTTTTAGCAATCAGAGAAATTTTGGGTGGGAGACGGCGCAATCTCTCTACTCAATCACTATGCATTTCGTCTTCGAGTGATCGAGCTCAGTACCTAGCACCGTAACAGCGTGATTGCTCCCCAACAATCTCTACCGATACTTTGGTTGCGCTGGCCAATGCGCCGCCTCCCAGCCGTGGAGCCTCGCTCCGAACGTCTCAGTATCATTTTTGATCGTACCGATATCCCTCCGAAGCCTGGCGACGATGCCGGAAATAATATATAACATCCAATACAAATTACTGATACATTCATATATTAAATGCATGATTTATCTCAACTTCGGAACCTAAATGTTCGGCAGATTCTAGACCTGCTCGCCGTGGTCGATAACGGCGGCGTTACCGCCGCAGCTAATGCATTAAATATTTCTCAGCCAGCTTTGACACGCTCAATCCGACAGCTTGAAGAAAACCTCGATGTCCAACTTTTGATGCGGGAAGGTCGTGGGGTCGAACCCACGCGATTTGGCATCTCTCTTGCACATCACGCCCGGACGATCGAGGCCGAACTTCGTCATTCGGTTCGAGAGCTCAACGAATTGCGAACGGTTGAAGCCGGTCACTTAGTCATCGGCGCCTCCCCAATGGCACTCGCGACGCTTGTCGGCCCAACCCTGTCTAAATTGCACGAAGAAATACCGGGCCTGACTGTCGAAGTTCGAAACGATCCTTTCGAAGTCCAGCTTGATGCGCTCGACGCCGGCGAGATCGATATCGTTATCGGCGCACTATGGGGCGGACAAATACACGAACACCTTGTCGAAGAAATACTGTTCCAGAATAGCCTATCGGTCGTCGCCCGTAGCGATCATCCGCTCACGCGTAGAGAGAAGATCGGGTTCTCCGATCTTACAGAAGAAACCTGGATTATCGGACGCAGGTCTGGTGCGATTAAGCAGCTGGTTTCCAATGAGTTTCGCTTCGAGGGAAGTGAGCCACCGGTGTTCACAATCGAGACTGACTCAATGCTTTGCGTCAAAAGTCTACTTCTAGCTAGCGATTTTATATGTGCTAATCCGGCGGAGCTTTTTGCCACCGAAATTGAACGAGGTGATTTATCAATTCTTCCTCTTAAATGGCACTCTGGGACCCGCCCGATAGGATTCACGCTCCGCGAACACGGTACCATCAGCCCAGCGCTTGCCGCGCTGATCGAAATTCTCAGAGAGGTGGGACTAAGAATCGCAGAGGAACAGCTTAACCCTCTACCACCGCGATCCCCTGAATCTCGACCATCATTTCGGGCTGCGCAAAACCCGCACACGTAATTAGGGCACTGCCCGGGTAATTGCCATCAGGGAATAATTCCTTGCGCAACTCTGTGAATTCAGTTCCGTAGCGGGAGTCAATAATGAAGACTGTCATCTGAACAATATCCCCGAGAGTCCCACCACATTGTTGCAGGAAAGTCTCAAGATTTGCGAATGATTGTCTTGTTTGCGCTTCGAAATTTCCTTTTAGCGCGGTGCCGTCGGGTTTTTTCGGGGCACCGTAACCAGCTAACCATATTATTTTCTGATCGTTACCACTGGTTATAACTGCAGGCGAAAAGGATCTTTCCTTTTGCCAAGTGCCCTGAATAAATTCGCGCTTCATAGTAAGCCTCGCTAATTATTGTCCGTAGGAAAGCATGACTGTGCAATAGACGTGGATTCTTAACAACTGTCGGCGGAAACGCATCGGCACCAAAAGATGTCTGAAACTGTTTGAAAGGCGGTGCGCAAGGTATGTAAAATATTCTACCCAACAACAACGATGGGAAGCAGCGCCCGTTCTGATTATGTCAAAACGAAATTAACCAAATACGAGCCTAAACCTGATCATTTACGAATATCGCCAAGGTGTTTTAATTATCCGTGTGGATAAAATGAAAAGTAGATGCTTCATAAGAAATTAAATTTAGAAGGATTAGGGGCTCTTTTAATTAACCTCTCCGGTAACCAACAATTCGGTATAAAAAGCGGAGCTCGAAAAATGGCAAAATACAGTATCTTTTTCGGAATATCCGTGGTGGTTTCGATTATGCTCCTCTCAACTTGGCTCGCAGTTTCGCTGGTACCGAACCAAGGAATGCAGTTCTATAGCACAAGCCTCGGGACGGTTGCGGAGACCGTTGATCTTTTTAAAGATCGGGATTTCGATATCTTTAAGGATTTTCGCAAGGATACCCTCCAACTGCCACCGATACTTATGACCGAACTACCTAGTGATATGACGGCGGTATCCGACCTTAATACGCGTAAAGCAGTCTTCGTCGCTATCGTCCTACCGCACATTCTTTATTCCAATAGTCGTATTCAAAATGATCGACGCCGCTTAATGCAACTCAACCGCAGCCATATTCAAGGGCGAACTTTGCGCGGTAGAGACCGTAAGTGGCTGAACGGAATGGCGAAGGTCTATCACACCCAGCCAACGGATATTGAAGAGCTTCTTTGGCGGGTCGATATAGTTCCTCCGCGCCTTGCGTTGGCTCAGGCAGCCCAGGAATCGGGATGGGGCACATCCCGATTCTCACAAACCGGTAATGCTCTCTTCGGACAACATGCACCTGTCGGCAAGGGCGCTATTCGGGCATCTGGGAACGCAAAGATCGCGCTTAAGGTGTTTGACTCGCTACAGGAAAGCGTTCGTGACTATATGCGTAATCTGAATCGGAACCGCGCCTACCAAAAATTTCGGGAACTGCGGATGAGCATGAGGACCGCCGGGAAGCCGCTCGATTCAATAGCGCTGGCAGGATCTTTAGGTCGGTATTCTGAGGAAAGAAAAATTTATATTAAACGTCTGAGAGCTTTGATTAATCTTCCAGAAATATCCGCGACAAAGGGCGCCAAATTGGTGACATCGAGATAGTCAAAATAGATTTCACTTCAGCACCATAGTCGAGATATATGCGCCAATCCCCGCAACTGATGCGGATAAAATCGTCCCCCAACCAATATCGACCAAGACCATCTTCAGAGGCCAGTCGCGCAGTGTAGCGTAATTGGTCATATCGTAGGTTGCGTAACAAAAAAATCCAAATAGCGCGCCGCTAATCGCAGCGCCTTTCCAGCCTTCGGCACCCCATACGCAAAACCATACAATCCCAGAAACATAAAAAATATAAAACAGGACAGCGGGAATTAGTCGGAATTCGTCTGCGAACAGGTGACCAATTTGGTTGCGGTAGAAAGATTTCGCAACCCCCCCGATCCAAGCGAGGTCGACGATCAGAAAAACGACCGCGCAGATTAGCCAGGTTAATAAAAACTTTGTCATGGGCTCTTTCCCCGATAGAAAAACATTATATACGCCACTATCAGGTAGGCGGACTACCAAACGACGAAATCAATTTTTTTTCCGTTCCAGTCTGCGGATCATATTTACCATCGCTGAGAAATCCATTTCCCCATCACTAATTTCACAAAATTTCTCGTATAGACTGCGCGCGTGCTCCCCCAATGGCGTGACGGCACCGGTTTTTGCTGCAGCATCCTGTGAAAGGGTCAAATCTTTGAGCATCAACGACGCGGTAAAACCCGGTGTGTAGCCGCGGTTGGCGGGTGAAGAATCGACCATACCGGGCATGGGGCTATTAACGTTAATCGCCCAGCAGCTGCCAGTCGAAGTAGAAATCACATCGAAAAGCACCTTGTGGTCGACCCCGGCGGCCTCACCTAAGGAAATAGCTTCACATGCGCCTACCATTGAAATACCAAGTAACATATTGTTACAAACCTTTACTGCCTGACCAGCAGACGCTCCACCGGCGCGGACAACCTTTTTTCCCATCGCCAAAAATATCGGCTCTGCTCTATCGATTGCCGCACCATCGCCTCCCGCCATAAAGGTCAGCGACGCCGCCTCTGCTCCCGCCATCCCGCCAGACACGGGTGAGTCGATCAGAGCAATCCTCCTCAATGCCGCCTGTTGATGGATATATTCGGTCACACCAAGATCGGTAGTTGACGAGTCCACGACGACTGTATCATCTCCGATTAGATCTAATACTTTGTCACCATCTGCCAGCACGTGGCGTACTTCATCACCAGTTGGCAGCATGGTGAAAATGAATTCAGTATCCTCTACGGCTGCGGCATTAGACTCAGCCGGCCTGACCCCAAATGCCGATACTCGATCGATTTTCTCTTGAATTATGTCGTACCCAGTTACGTCGTGTCCGGCCCTTACGAGGTTGATGGACATTGGCCCTCCCATATTCCCGAGCCCGATAAAAGCTATTTTTGCCATGAAATCCTCTCTCGCGCTCTCGCTGCGTAGTCGACGATTATTGTTATCAACATAATGCCCATTAACAAACACCGGTAGCAATGGGTCGAACACAACGGAAATAACCCCGCCGTTCATGTAACGGAATTTAATACAGCCCAAACGTCACCTCTTTAAGGATGCCGGGACAGGATGGAATCCCATGTAACAGCCAGAATTTAGAGACCTTCCCAGCAACTTAAAATAATACGGGTGCGGTATATATCCGGCCCATTATCGAAGAACGTCTAGCGGTACCGAAGCGGTACCGTGACAAACGACTAACTCGTGATAAGAGACATCAAACGCCGCGGCGTCACTGGCAATTCTGTCACTGCACCTGGCTGTTGCAATGCATCGTCGATTGCCGATGCAACCGCCGCGCCGACGGCATTGATACCACCTTCTCCAGCACCCTTGATTCCGAGGGGATTTAAGGGACTTGGCGCGTCTTCTGTCAGAAGAACTTCAGCCTCGGGCACCTCGGTCGATCCGGGCATTATGTAGTCCGCGAACGTGGACGAAAGTGGCTGACCTGTATCGTCGTATACGAACTCTTCGAACAACGCGCCACCTATGCCCTGAGCGAGCCCCCCCTGTAACTGACCTTCGACCAACATCGGGTTGATCGCACAACCTACATCGTATGCAATCATGAACTTCTCTACTATCGTTATACCAGTCTCGCGATCGATAGACACCACCGCCGCATGCACTCCATACGGATAATTCATATGCTTACTGTCGTAACGGCCCTCTGCTGACAGTATCTCTTCACCCGAAGTTGCTACGATATCGGCGAATGAGATCGAGGCTCCGGTTGCATCGTGAAAGGCTTCGCCATGGACCAAATCTATATCTGAAATATTCGCTTGTAACTTTTCCGCAGCAACTCGGGTTAGTTGTTCTCTTAATGCCACACTAGCCAGCCTCGTTGCCTCGCCCGTCATAACGGTGGTCCGCGACGCATGGCTTCCATAACCCTCATCGATAACGTCGGTACGACCGTGTAGAACCTTTATTTCTTCAAAGTCACAACCAAGCGTTCCAGCGCAGATTTGTGCCATTACCGTGACCACCCCCTGACCTAAATTAGCAGCGCCTGTCACCACAGTTACCCTTCCGCTCCGATCTAGGTCGACCCTCACCTTGTCGGTAGGACCAAGGCCAGATTTTTCGACGAAAAAACCTATCCCCGCTCCCACGCACTCTCCTTTGCGGCGTCTCTCCTCGATAGACATTCGAAGGTCCGACCAGCAGAATTTTTCAAGCGCCTGATCAAGAAGCCCAGCGTAGTCTCCCGATTCTAGAACGACGTCGACTTCGAGGGCGTCGAGCGGGCGAGAATAGGGCATAGCATCCGCTGAAAGCAGGTTACGCCGCCTTACCTCAATCGGATCGATGCCGACGCGAACAGCTACAGCGTCCATCAGGCGTTCGCGCACAAAGGTACCCTCATAGCGACCGGGCGCACGATAAGTCGCCGCCGGTGTTTTGTTGGTCAACCGTACACGACCAGCGACCCGATAAGACGGCACCTTGTAGGGACCCAGCATCAGACCCGCTGTCATGTCCGGAACCCGCACACCGTGAGTCCGGAGGTACCCGCCCTGATCATGGAAGAATTCATTATCGATCCCGAGAATACGCCCGTCCTTATCAATCGCAGCACGAGCCTTATGGGTCTGTTGTCGCGATTGATTTGCGGTCAAAAGATGTTCCCGCCTGTCTTCGATCCAGCGGATTGGACGTTTGAAACGCAATGCTGCGGCGCAGATAATGAAATCTTCAGGATACAATTCCCCCCGGATACCGAAGCCTCCTCCGACATTTCCTTCAAAGAGATCAATCTTCGCCGGAGCCAACCTGAGCGTGCGCGCGATCTGGTCCCTATTGGGATGAGCTCGTTTAGTCGCTCCATAATATTCTAATCGATCACTATCAGGGTTAATGCGAGCCAATCCACCACGGCACTCAAGCGGTACCCCAGAATGCCTGCCAGTACGGAGTTCCAATTCCACTACGTCATGGGCAGCTTCAAAGGCGGCCTCAATGTTTCCGTAACCCTTCCTGATCACTGTCGCCTCTGTGCTGTGACCCGGTGAAAATTCTCGTGGTGTTTCGGTCGCTTCGGTAATCGTTTCATACTCTTCGAAATCAACCCAGATTTGGTTGGCAGCATCTTCTGCCGCGTAGAGATCTTCCGCGAAAACGACAGCCACGGGCTCTCCTACGTATCGCACAATATCCGCTGCGATCACCGGCTGTTTATAAGGCTCAAGTCCCATATACTTTGTCGCACGAAATTCGATTGGTGGAATTTCTGTGACATCGGCCGCAGTCCAGACCGCATGCACACCCGAAAGTGAGATCGCGTCCGTTATATCAATTGTACGTATTTTTCCGTGCGCAACACTTGATCGGATGACACGCATATGAAGCGTATCAGGAAAAGACCAATCAGCCGCAAATGTTCCCTGGCCAGAGAGAAGTGGACCATCTTCAAGGCGTAGCACCCGCTTACCAATGGGTCCCCTTTTTGTCGATGTCATACTGATAGCGCGTCCGAAACCCAACGGGAGATGGCCAGCAACGAATTATCGGCGCGATAAGGGGCAACCAACTGAATCCCGACCGGCATCCCGCTTGGCCCCACATGACAGGGCAGCGTGATCGTAGGCACATGAAGCATCGTCCAGAGCGCCTGAAACCTCGGACTTCCAGTTCCTTCCAAGCCTATCGGCGCCTCTCCATCCACCGCAGGTGTTAGTAGCACGTCACAACCATCGAAAGTCTGATTCATTCGGGCCCGACAGGTCTCCATCAGATACATTGCGTCCAGATATTCATCGTGATTTAGAGCAAGACCACCCTGAATGGTATTCTGTAGCTGTTCACTGAGCTGTTCTTTATTGTTAGCCCATTCACCAGCCATGACCGACGCGCGCTC
>CETH01049917.1_pt1 | contig 22291 bp, 15 predicted proteins | sample 361461 | NCBI WGS metagenome assembly CETH01 (sample SAMEA2622695, study PRJEB7988) | marine metagenome | isolation source: saline water (ENVO:00002010), including
TACTAACAATTAAAGCATCAATCATACTAATAACATGATTTGCATAAATAGAAATCACAACCCAATCTTGAATTTGATAATTCTCTACAGCTTTATCATAAATATTTTTTGCATATGTTTTATTGGGACTGGTAGCATTATCCGCTCCCCAATCATTTGTGATTCTTTGAATTTCTTCTTGATCATCCCAACCTGTAAAAAATTGATCATATTTAACAACCTCTTCATAAAAATCATGAGTTTTATACATAATTAAATTTCGAGATTCTACAAATAGTTCAGCATTGCCATCCTCATCTAAATCATGTTGATTGTAAAATTCTCCAAAATTCGAGCTATTTGTCTTCATATATCTTCTAATACCATCTTCATCATCATAATAAAACTCAAGACCATGTCCAGAGTTTATTGCACTGTATTCCCCTGATTCTTGATTAGAAAATAAATCTCTAAATGGATTATCTGAAGTGTCATAATCATAATAATGATCGCACCAATTTGAAAAGCTCCAGTGCTGATCAGCATAATCTTGATAATCAAATTTAAATTTTTCTGCTTTATTAGTGTAATACATATAACCAGCCCAACCTAAAATCTCAAACCCTAAAAAAATTATACCTTTTGTTTTTTGATTGTTGATGAAATATTGACTATAGCCAGGCAGAATTCCTGAACCTAACATAGCTTTAATTTTATTAGGATTATTTATATATTTTTGATTAGATACTTCTATTTCTGAATAATCTTCTAATGCTAAACTATCTACCGCATTTATGGATGACACAAAAAATAAATTATCATAGTATTGAACACTAGAAAACAGAAAAGTATAAAAAATTAAAAATATTATTTTTTTCATTCCAAAAAGCCTTTAAAAGTCAAATAAAAATTTCATATAAGTTTTGCCATCATTTAAATTAATCTCATCTAATAATATTGGAAAATGATGCTCTAAGGTAATAGCTGCAGGATAACCATAAAACAAAAATCCTTTTGCCCTTATTTCAATTCCTGATGAAAATTTAGGTGACTCAATAGGAAAAATATCGCCATATTGAGATACTAATCCAATAGAGAGCTTATTAAAACCAACAAAATCACTTATACTAAAAAATTGATTTTCAAAAATCAGCTTCCTAAGATACATTGATTTTGTTATTATTCCCCAACCGGTAAGGCGGTAATCATAAAAAGTATACCCCTTCAAGCCAGGCATTCCTCCGCCAAAAAAATAGAAAAAATCATCTGCATTTTTATTTCCAATAAATGCTATTCTAAGAGAGTTTTCTATAGAAATATCATATTTTTTTAATTTATTAAACAATTTAAAATTTAAATCAAATCTAGATGTGTTATTAGGTTTTAAAACAGATCCATAGGTGCCATAATCTTCATTAAGTGCAATCCCTTCCATGAAATTATTCCATTCATAGCCCATTGTTAAATCAATTATGTATCCATTAGTAGGTAGCATATGACCTAAAAAATGAGGTTTTATTTTTTTATTTAGAAATCTGATAGAAAGTGAGCTTCCTCTATAATAATCGAAACCTAATTTGCCATAACTAATAACTTTTTGCTCTTCTCCATTGCTTATAAAGTCCTGAGTTACAGTTTGGAAAATTTTCTGATTATAAAGCGTATAATTATAATTAAGCCAAAATTTGAAATTGAACTTTGTAAATCGAACTCCTAAATCACTTGAAAAAAGATGGTAATCTACTTCGTTTCTAATATCTATATTATCAACTAATAAACTATCAACCGTATAATAATCAAAATCTTGATTTGTGTTTCTACTTGCCCAGAATAAATTAGCATATAAAGTTGGAGAAGCTTTCTTATACTCAAACATTAACATTGCATCAATATCAGATAATCTGTTAATTGAAAATCCACTGAATAATGATATTTGTCCAATTATATCTTCTGAGAATGCATAAAAACCATATTTTGCAGTTCCATAGTCAAGCATAATTCGAGGCACAATATGCAATTGTGACATCGTTGTAGAATAATCATAACTATTCTTATGTAAATCTAGACTATCTGGAATTTCTAAATTGGTCATTTCTTTTTCAGTGAAATCTGTATACCCTATTAAATCTTCATCAATATCTGTCAAATTACTGATTATAGCAATTTTATAACCTCCATCATCATATAAACTGTAAACGAGCTTTTCATTTTTAATATCTGGCATAAACGCACCGCCAAGAACATTAGTAATAAATTTTATTTGCTGATTTTCTGTATAGCTAATATTAAAAATTCCATTATAATCCTGAGAAAAATAAATTTTATTATTACTAAAAACAGGATTTCTAATATCGTTATCTTGATTTATAGTTATAGATGTTATTTTAGTTTTAATATCTATTTCATAAATATCTCTACCATGCTCTAAAACAACATCCATTAAAATTTTTTCACCATCATCAGCCCAATTAATGGTAGAGATATATTCTTGATTACTAAAATCAGTAATTTTTATAAAATTAATACTATCTGCATCAGATAGATATATATTACTTAAACCATCTAAAGTACTTATAGCTGCAATTAGATTATTTTTTAAATTATATATAGGAGAACGTAGACGTTTATGCTTAGTAAGCTGATCTGGTTCATCTTGATTTAAACTCATCTTATATAAATCAAAATACTTTGAGCCATACTTATTCGGTTTACTTCTCATTGTAAAAATTAAAGTTGAGTCATTAACCCAAGCTGGAGAATATTTAGCTCCAGATATTAATTTTGTTTTTGTTGAATCTTCAAGATTGTATATAAATAAATCTGTTTGCCCAAAATAATCATTTTCTTGATTAGAAATATAAGCTATTTTAGTTCCATCAGGTGAAAATTTAGGAAATAAATTTGTTATTCCTTTATTTTCAATAATTGTTCCTCGAACTAAATTTTGTTTTACATTTTTAAGTTGTAAATCATATGTGTCCTTCAATTCTTTTACCCAATCTAAATATAAATCATAACCATTGAACTTTGAATTTGTACTTTTATATATTGCTTTGTTTACAGAGTAAGTTTTAGATGATAGAATGTCAGAAATTTTTGGCAGTATACTATCACCAAATCTATTAATTAAATAATTTGAAAAAGAAAATCCTTGATTGTATACAGCCTCTCCACCTATCCCTTTTTTTCCAAAACTATTCATTTGATTAAAAGATAGAAGTTTATTATTTAATACCAAATCTCTTAAAAGCATATCGCGATGAGAATCCCAAAAATCATAATAAAGATCTGGACTCATATACTGCGCTGTACCTTCTGCAAGCCAAGGAGGAACAGCCACTCCTGGTACAGGCACAGAAAACATTGAATTTGGATAACCGTATAATACATCTTCCCTTTTTTCATCTTCATAATCAAATCCTTGAAAATAAAAAGCTGGAAATCTAGTAGAAGCCTTCATTGCACTACCAATTTGAACTATATGAGTAAACTCATGGGTGATAACATTTTGAAGCCAACGATGAGAACCTCTTAAATCAAAATCTAAAGGATGGGCCCAGATTTCTAATTTATTATCATAATAAAATGCAGTTCCATTTGCAATATCATCAGTATCTTTAATCACAATTTTTGTTTTAGTCTCAGGTTTATAATTATAATAATCAGTAATTGGTTTATATATTTTTTCAGCTACAAAAGCAGCCTCTGAAACCGTTTTTTCAGAACCTTCATGATAATGAAATATAAAATGCTCCGTCTCAAAAGTTTTCCAATTTAACTCAGGATGATTATACCAAGATTGAGAAAAAATAAGATTTAGAAATAATATATAATAAATAAATCTCATTAATGCCCTACTACTACTTTAATAATTTTTTGTTGAACATTGTCAGATAATATTTCTGCAAAATATAATCCTGGAAGAAAATTATTTGCATCCCATTCAATCTCATTATATTCATTAACAACTATATTATTTTTAGATAAGGAGCTTATTAAATGGCCAGAAATATTATAAATTTTTACATCTATATCGCCTGTTGGTTGATTAACGTAAAATCTAAATTTAGTCTTCCCATCTTTGATTGGATTGGGATAATTGTAAAAGGTAGTAATAATTTTATCTGTAGGCGGATATAAAATAGATTGAGAGGGCTCACTGGCTATAGGATAATGAGAGTGTCTATTGTATCTCTGAACCCAATGCTTATTATCCCCTATCTGGAAAAAGGCATCTTGATTAGATAAGTCATAATATCTCTTTCCATCAGTTAAATAATCACTTATAATCATTAAATCAGATTGATTGTTTAATGAAGGTAAAGAAACTAAATCACCATTAAGCCAAACAAAATCAATATGAGATAAATTTCTGCATATTATTACAATATCATTTGTATCTTTCTCTGATACAATTAAAACAACTCCGTGATAATCTGTACCTATAGGAAATCCGTTTACTAAAGTTCCATTATCATTGTAGGCAACAATTTGCCCTTGGTTATCAACAAAAATAATCTCATGTAAACCATCTTGATCAATATCAGCTAATGAAACTCCATCAGACGGAATATGTTCAGAAAAAAAATCTGATTCACCAATCATAAATTGATTGCCATTATATGTAAGTATTTCTTCATTATTTTCTATATTTAAAAAAGTACCTAACCAAAATTCAGAGTCTAACTCAATTAATTCATGACTTTCTTCATCAGAAATAAGGTATCCAAATGGTGTAGTAATATTATATATATTAGAAAAATTCTGATCTACATCACTTGTTAAAACAACACTGTTTAAAGAATATGGCTCATCAAAGGATTGAGAAAATTCAAAATTAGTTAAATCAAGATTAAAAACAGTCATATCATCTAATCCATAGAATACTTTAGTAGGTGAAGTACCTAAAATTTTTTCATAATCATGACTGATATTCAGGTATGGAATAGAACTATTATAAGATACCTTAACTTTTGTCGTAGAATCTAAAATTTCAAATGAAAAAAAAGATTTTGTATTATCATTTAAATTAGAGTTGGGATTAGAATATTGATCAAAAATTTCTGTCTTTAACCATATTCCACCATTATCAATGCATTGCATATTATATGACGCTTCAATCAAGCTGTACGATTCAGGATTAAAACATTTAAAATCTATATTATTTGCATAGTGATAAGCCTCGTTTCCTCTATACCAAAAGTCCCACTTAGTTCCTGAGGTAGGGTCATCATTTGAAAATAAAGCATAGCTTTCAAAACCAATATCTAATGCTCCGTCAGCTTCTTCAATAGATATAGATTTATTATTTGGATCATTATTAATACCATCATTTAGATTTGATGTTGGCTCATTAACATGCCAAATTAAAAGTCCTGATTCAGGTAATCCCAAATCATAATGTATAACATTTGTGATGACTGAGTCTTCTGAAAATTCAAAAACATTAAATATATCATTTTCTGAAATAATTGCATCAAGCCAATTGCTATAAGAGTCAGGAAATACATTATCTTCATAAGGGCCATTATAATCGGACACAATATCTCTAATTGTTAATCCATTATCTAATTCATTAATTTTATTTTCAATAAGGAAATACTCATTATCTGAAACATCAAATTGATAAATTTCATTTACATCTACATCAAAAACTATAAAATCTGTAGAAGATGTTATTGCCGTCATATTATTAACATCACTCCAATTCATTAAAATTCTTGACCATGGAGATGGTAAAGAAGGAATAATTCCTCTACCATTATTAGAACCATAATCCATTAAACCAAAAATACCAATACCTGGATCTCCAGTTTCTGTATTAAACAAAGGAGGTAAACCCAAAGCATAACCCATTAAAAATGAAAATGTTCCAGTCATTCCTAACTGATAATCACAATAAGAAGATTCTCCATAAAAAATATCTTCAATACTACTAAAAAAAATCATATTCTGAGTCTCTGGAAGTAAAATACCAGAGGAAACACTATTACCATTAATTACAGGATATTCAATATTACCAAACATAACTGGCTCAATATAGGCACTCTTTATATCATAAACCGTGGGATCAAATGTAGGAAAAGAAAAATCCTGACCAATTCCAGCGTGGAATACAGTGAAAATAATATCATTAAAATTAATAGCTGGGTTTGATTCCAAATAGGATTCAATATCATTTTTTGATATCTCAAGTGATTCTTTAAATAGTTCTGATAAAGTAATGTCACTATATGAATATAGCTCCATCTTATTACTTAATTTATAGTAGCCTTTTTCGTGATTTGGATTTAGTATTACTTTACTAGTTATATTTATATTTTCATTTGAAACAGAACTGTAATAATTGGACAATGCTTGAATTTGACTTGAAAAATAATCAGCATCATGCGGAGGTCTGTCAAGAATAAATTGATTACATCTTTTTAATGATGGATCTGACACCATATCAATATCTAAAGAATCTAAAAAAAGTCCATTACCACTAGTGAGAGGACTATTATCTTCCTCAAATTCAACCATAATTGCAATTATATGAGGGTTGCTGATTGGGTTTAAGTTTGAGGTGGAATTTACTAAATTAAATGTATAACTAAATAAAAATGAAGAGTTTATAGCTAAATATAAACAAGATAATATTTTTAATATATACATGTGAAATCTATATTTCTGCACTTAGAGAGAAAAACAGAGTATTACTCCTTGGGTGTCCTTGCTCACCTGCAGTATATCCAAAATCAAAACCATAACCATCGAATCTAACACCAGCTCCAAATGTTGGGTTTGTTATATCCCCTTCCTTATCATAGATATAACCAAACCTTAAAACAAAGCTTTCCGTATACCAAAACTCAAAACCAGTATTAAATATAACTTCTTTAAATTCCTTAGAAAAAGTTCGATCATCACGAGAACCTAATTCTTTTTTAACTTCACCTACATCTAATTCAAAAATACCATCATCTTCTGGGTCACTACAATCCTGACAACCATACTCTCCTTCTCCATCCCAAAACAACTCTTCTGGTTCAGGAATTCCATTTGGCTCACCTCCATTTTCACCATCTGTCCAAGAATATCCGCCTATATATCGATCCCCATCGTAATCTACATCTCCACCATAATACCAGTCATCAAGCCATGCAGTTGCCCAAGCTTTATACCAAGGATCAAAATAAGCAGCCTCATTTTGTTCTTCTGAATTATAGGAGTCCTGAAATTCTAACACTCCATCAGCATTCTCAGCCCAATTACCAATATACCTATCACCATCCCAATCCATTGATGGGTATGATGCAACTAACAATTTTTGCATATCCATAAGCATATTAAATTTAATAAAATCATCTTCGTACAAATTACCAAAGAACCCTAATCTCATATTAGTTGGAGCAGGGTCAGCCTGGTCTTCATCAATAAAAGAAATAGGAGGACCTATATTAGCAATATTAAACCCAAAACTAAATTTATCTTGCTTTAATAAATATGCAAGATCAAATGCAAAATCAGTAGAGTAAGGCTTCCCTTCTCCTGATTCATTTTCAGTTACACTATCAGCTAACTTCTGATGAAATAATTTAAAACCAATCCCAACACCTGAATTTTTAGTTAATTTGGTTCCATAGCTTGCATCTAATGCCCACATATAGCTTTTAAAATTTCCTAATTCATTTCCATCTGCATCAGTAGCTAATTGCTCTCCTAAACTTAAGAAAATTAAATGTCCTCCTATAGTTCCTCCATATCCTGGTGATGCAAAGCCAATAAATTCATAATAAAGATCAGGAACTAATGTTTTCAACCAATTTACATGCATACCTACAATACTGGTTTTACTTTGAAAAGCTAAGCTTGCTGGATTGTAATAGGAAGCATAAGCATCATTTACTCTTGCAACATTAGCTTCACCTGTTCCTTGAGCTGCTGCCCCAGGAGCTATTAATAAGAAAACTGCTCCAGCTTCACCAACTGGAAATAAAAAACCTACCATAAAAATTATTGTTAAAATTAATCTATTTTTTTTCATCATTTCCTCTTCTGAAATATTTTGCATATCAAATACTAATTAGCTATATTAATTGATACATATAATACTTTTAAAAGTTCCAATTTTATTTGCTAATAAAAAAGATAGTTAAAATTACTTACTACTTGAATCTGAAGAAAAGATATTTATTTTCTTCCTTGCCAGTATGCTTTGACATATTTAGTGGGATTATCTTTTACATCATTAATTAGCTCATTTGTATTATCAACAACTTCATTTAAATTGTCATACAAACTCTCATCTTTTAATAATTTACCTAAGCTACCCTTACCTTGATTCATGTCTTGAATTAATATTTGAAGAGTTGCCATTGATTTTTCGAATGATTCTAATCCCTTTGAGGCAGGTTCTAATTGATTTGAAAAATTGTCCATTTTAATTAAAATTGAATCAATTTTAGACAAGCTAGGCTCAAAACCTTCCCCTAAATTTGAACCTATTGCTTTTAGATTACTTGAAAAGTTTTCTAAATTTGAAATAATTCTACTGATCTCTTGAGAAATCATTAATGTGTTTTTTGTTTCAACAATTAATGAATCAGTATTATTAATTATGCTTTGAAGAGCCTTAACTTCTTTATCTGTTAAAGTAGATGACAACTGTCTACTAAATGCACTTAAATCTTTTACTACAGGATCAATATCGTAAGTTTCAGTAGGTATTTCACCAGTTAATAATTCTCCTGTTTCAATATAATTAGTACCATCACCTGGATTTATTTGAACATGAGTCTCTCCAAAAATACTAGCTTTTACTTGAAATGTTGAATTATTTGGAATCATTATACCTAACTTATCATTAATAGATAATTCAACTACTACACCATTTCTTCCATCCAAAATTCTTACATTAGATACTTGACCTATTTCCTGACCAATCATTTTAACATCACTACCAGATTGAACACCCATTCCATTTTCAAAAATAACACTAAATTTATACTCAGTATCAATACTGTCATCAGTTAAATAAAAAATAGATGAGAGGAATAATATTATGCCAGCCGATACAAATAAGCCGATCCAAAACAATTTACTTTGATTATTTGAGTCCATATATACTATAAGCTACCACTAACTTCTAAAAATTGCAAGACCGTTTTATCTTTACAATTATGCATTTCATTAGGAGGACCATCATACTTAATAACTCCTTCATCTAAAAATAACACTCTATTTGAAACATTTTGAACTGTTTTCATTTCATGAGTTACAATAATTGAAGTTAATTTTTCTTCATTATGGATTTTTTTTATTAATTTATTAATACTATTAGTCATAATCGGGTCTAAACCCGTAGTTGGCTCATCATATAGTATGTACTCAGGATTTGCAGATATAGCCCTTGCTATACCTACTCTTTTTTTCATCCCTCCAGATAGTTCTGATGGCATCATTAATTCAGCTCCTTCAAGACCAACCTCAATTAAAGATTTTTTTGAATATTCTATTATTTCAATATCAGAAAAATCAGTCAATTTCTTTAATGGTAATGACACGTTATCAATTACATTCATAAAGTCAAATAAAGCACCAAACTGAAAAACCATACTTATCTTATTCCTTATTTTTTGTAAATCTTTAAAACTTAAATTATTAATCAATTTATCATTTATATATATATCACCACTATCTGGCCTCATAAGACCAATAATATGCTTTAATAAAATACTCTTACCTATTCCGCTTTTACCAATAATAGATACACACTCTCCATTTTGAATAGAAAAATTCAGATTTTTTAAAATCACTTTATTTCCAAAGGATTTATATAAGTTTTTAATCTTTATCATAATAATATAGCTGCTAAAACATAATCTAATACAACAATAGATATACATGATGCCACTACAGTATATGTAGTAGCTTTGCCTACACCTTCAGCTCCTCCATCAGTATAATACCCCTTATAGCATGCTATGGAGGTAATAGCAAAACCAAAAAATAATCCTTTGATTATACCAACAATACAGTCATTGATTAAATTAGTATTCATCTTAAGACCATCAAAGAACATCGATGCAGTTAAAGGTTCATATGAAGAAGTAGAAGCTACGAGCCCTCCAATCAAACCAAATATATCTCCAATAATAACTAAATAAGGAAACATAATTAAAGAGGCAATGATTCTTGGCATTATCAAATAAGATATAGGATTAAAAGAAATAGATTCTAATGCATCAATTTGCTCTGTAATCCTCATAGTCCCTATTTCAGCAGTTATCGTAGCCCCTATTTTTCCTGTCATCACTAAAGCTGTAACCATAGGTGACAATTCAAGAAGAACAGAAGTTCCTATTACACTACCTAAATATTTTAAAGTTTGACCTAATAAATTAGTAGGAATTCCTGTGTCAATATCAAATTGATAAGTAGCCTGCATACCTGCTACCATACCAGAAAATAAACTAGTAAATATAACTATTGGTAATGATTTTAAACCAATAATAATAATCTGATCTAAAATATTAGATAAATTTTCTCTCCAATCAGAAATAGCCTTAAAAGAAAAAAAAATTAAACTAAAGAATTTTCCTAACCCCTCTATAGAAGCATAAAACAATTCAAAGGGGTATTTAAAAAAATTAATCATAAAATTTTATCGTTTAAATCATCAATTTGAGCTTGAAATTCAGACAAATCTTTAAATTCTCTGTATACAGAAGAAAACCTAATATATGAAACAGAATCTATCTTCTTTAATTCTATCATAACTAATTCACCAATTTTTCTTGAATCAATTTCAACATTGGAAATATCGGTTATTTTATTTTCTACATTTCTAATGGAGTCTTCAATTATCTGTTGAGGAATTGGTCTTTTTTTACAAGCTATTCTGAAACTATCCTCTAGCTTTTTTCTATCAAACTCTTCCCTAATACCAGTTTTTTTAACAACCATGATAGGAGTTTTTAATATATATTCATATGTTGTAAATCTAAAATTGCAAGACAAGCACTCTCTCCTTCTTCTAATACTGGAAGAATCTTGAGTTAATCTAGAATCAACTACTTTTGAATCTAAGGATGAGCAACTTGTACACTTCATTTATCAATACCTGCATATATAGGATAACTACTACATAATTCTACTACTTTAGATTTAACTTGTTTTAAATTTGATTCATCATTTGGATTTTTTAATACTTTATCAATTAATCTAGCAATAACTTTCATATCAGATTCTTTCATACCTCTTGTAGTAATAGCAGGAGTCCCAATTCTAATACCACTTGTAATCATAGGTGACCTCTTATCAAATGGAATCATATTTTTATTAACCGTAATATTAGCTTCTTCAAGCTTTTTTTCAGCTAATTTACCTGAAATATCCATACTACTTAAATCAACCAAAATTAAATGAGTATCTGTACCATCAGATATTAACTTATAATTCATTTTTATCATTTCTTCAGCCATAGCTTTTGCATTACTGATAATTTGCTTAGAATAAATTTTAAAATCATCAGAAAGGGCTTCTTTAAAAGCTACTGCTTTAGCTGCAATGACATGCATAAGAGGCCCTCCTTGAATCCCTGGCATTATAGAACTATCTAATAATTCTGATACCATTTTTACTCGACCACTTTTAGGAGCAATTTTATTCCATGGATTTTCAAAATCTTTTCCAAGTAATATCATCCCTCCTCTAGGGCCTCTTAATGTTTTATGTGTTGTAGAAGTAATTACATCACAGTATGGCCAAGGGCTAGGATGCAATCCTGTAGCAATTAAACCAGATGGATGTGCAACATCACCCATTAAAAATGCACCTATACTATTAGCTACTTCTTTAAATTTATCAAATTCAATAAATCTTGGATAAGCACTTCCTCCACAAATAATCAATTTAGGTTTATGTTTTTTAGCTTTTTCCCATACTTCATCAAAATTAACCCTACCAGTATCCTTTGATACGCTATAAGATATAAAATTATATGTATTTCCAGAAAAATTAACTTTGCTACCGTGTGTTAAATGACCACCATGAGCCAAATCCAATCCCATAACTATATCCATTGGATTTAAAAATACATTAAAAACTCCCATATTAGCCTGAGAGCCAGAATGGGGTTGCACATTAGCATATTCGGCATTGAATAATTTTTTCAATCTGTTTCTTGCTAAATTTTCAGCCAGATCAACAGATTCACAACCACCATAGTATCTTTTACCTGGATAGCCTTCTGCATATTTATTAGTTAAAACACTTCCTGTTACTTCAATGACTGATTGACTAGCAAAATTTTCTGATGCTATTAATTCAATAGTATTTCTTTGTCTAGCAAGCTCACTATTAATTACGCCATATATTTCAGAATCTGTATTTTTTATTATTTTCATTATAGCTCTATTTTATTTATTCTATTTTGATGTCTGTTACCTTCAAATTCTGTATTTAAAAATGAATCAATAATTTCATATATTATTTTTTTCTCTGTTAATCGAGATCCTAATGCTAAAATATTTGCATCATTATGTAATCTTGACAATCTAGCATGATCAACTGTATGACAAAGTGCTGCTCTTATTCCTTTTATTTTATTCGCAGCTATAGATATACCTATGCCTGAACCACATATCACTATACCTGTAGAACAAGATTTTTGATTAGCATCTAATACACATAAACCTACTTTATGTCCAAATTCTGGGTAATCTACAGATTTTGTACTAAATGCTCCACAATCAACAAATTCATATTCAGTGTATTTAGAAATTATTTCTTCTTTCAAATCAAAACCTGCATGATCACAACCTATAGCTATTTTCATATATAAAAATCCTTTTAATTTACTCTTTCAACTGATTGTTCTACCCAAGAATAACACGAATTATTTGGATTTATTTCAATTGGTTTCAGTTCACTATTATCGTTATCTATTAAAAACCAATCTTCTAAAGTTGGAAGAACATTGCTTTCATTTTCTTTAAACCAACTAATCATATTTTTTGATTCTTTATTACCTTTTTTATAAGCTTGCTTATAATACCTATATGATATTTCATAAACGGCTTTATCTTCTAACTTTAAAGCTTCTTTACTACAAGACTCAACTGAATTTTTTAATAATTCTGCAAAATTAAATATTGCTTCTGAAGATGTGTCTATTTTTAAAGCTTTTTTTGCAAATTTATGAGCTTGACCAAATTTTTCTTTATCTTGATAAATTTTAGAAATTTCTAAAAGATATAATATTTCATCGCCATTAATCTTTACTAATTGTTTATATATTTCTAAAGCATTATCTGTATCATAATTGTTAATACTAACCTCACCCATACTTCTAAGTAACTTCTCATTTTTCGGATGTCTTTTTTTTATGTCTGACATAACAAGTAAAGCCTCATTAAATCTTTTAGATTTAATTAAATTACTTGCATATTCAAAACAAAATTCAAAATTTTCAGGATTTTTTTCACATCTTTGTTTATCAATTTCAAATTCATCTCTACCAGTTTTCTTAAATGCTAACTTCAACTCTTGATTAGGCTTATCATTATCAGGATCAATTTTTAACCAGCCTTTAAGAACTCTAATTTGCTCATTGTATTTTTTTTCTCTTCTATAAACATCTGCAAGCTTTTCATAAGTATTAGAATCATTTTTAATCGTTAGGAGTAGTTCTAAATAAGAAATTTCATCTTCTACATTTTTTAATCTTTTTGCATTCCATACTGCCAGCTCTATTAATTCAAGGTTCTCTGAAGAGTAAGATAGACCTTTATCTATTGATTTAGTTGCTTTATCGTCTTCTCCCAACTCAACATAAGCTCTAGCTAAAAATGCATAAATTTGATCTGCATGCATAACTGCACAATTACATGCAATAGCATGTTTAGCCTCATTCACAACTTCATCAAACTCATTTGAAATATATGCATCATAAACCCAAGAAGATAAAACATCACAAGGTGGAGCATCTTCTTCACATTCAATTTGCTCTTCATACTCATATTCTAAAGCAACATCTCCACCTTTGGATTCTATTTTTACTATATTAATATCTTCATCCACAGTAGTAGTACAGGAAAATAATATTAAAACAGGAATCAAGAATAATATTTTAAAATAATAAAGTTGCATCTAAAATAACCTTTCTTTTATTTAAACCATTTATCAGCCGCTGTTAATCCTATATATAAATTAACATATTTTTCTGATAAAGAATCATTAATTTCAATTTTATTTTGTCCAAACTCCAAGCAAAAATCCATTGACAAATTATCAATTGAATAAATACCTAAACCAATTGTCATACCTTTTTTATTTGAAGTTAAAAAATCATTATACGTTTCAATACTATACAAACCAGAACTTATTCTAGCATTATTATTAAATAAATTTTTATAATAACCAATACTTACCCTATTCTTATTTACATCAGAATTATTAAATAAATTAAAGTCTGAGTTTGAATCATAAGGATTGTAATTATAATATTCTAAAATAAATGTATTATTTTGATTAAAATGATATGCATATCCAATATTAAATTCAAATGGTGATGAAAATTTATAAGTAGTTTCTTCATCTGGAGATATACCCAACTCTAATGCCTCAGGAATAATATCATCATAAAAAGAATAATTTATATTAATATTATCAACCATGTTAAATGAACCTACAAATTCATTTTTTTTACTTTTTATAGAAACCTGCATTTCAAAACCATAGCCATCATAACTACTAATAGTAGTGTAATCTTCCGTATCTTCATTAGAAGGATTAATGTTGCCATCTTGATCATAGTTAATATTATAAGTACTATGTTTTATATAAGAATATAAACTTCCAAATATATAATTTAATTGTAAACCACATGAAATTTTAAAATTGTTTTTATTAAATGCCAAAGATGATAGCATAGCAGAGGCAATAGAAGGCCCACCAGAAAAATCATACTCTGTTTTATATGCATAAGGAGGGTTGTCTTCATTACCTTCCACAAAACTAAATTCACTTTCTATAATATTAGAATTTATCCTATAAAATGGAGACAAACTAAGACCTAATGAATGTTTATTTTTTTTAATTGGAAATAAAAAACTAAAATAATTGAATTTTTGACTAAAATATAAATTTTCATTTACTGAATTAAAATTAAAATCACTTGCCATTGATAGCCTAACCATGTCAGATTCATATAAATTACTCAAACTGCCAATTCGATGATACGTATTTGAATCAAACAACTTAGACCATCCAAGAGAAATATTAGAAGGATTAAGTTTTGATAATTTTTCTCCTGAACCATAAAAAGAAATATATGAATCATAAGAAAACAAAAATGAAATTGATAGTATAATTAATAATTTATTCATTACTCAAAATAATAAACCTGTAAAACTGGTAATCTTAATGTGTCAATTACTATATTATTAAAATTAAAAAGTGGTGGATATTGATTAACTTCTAAGCTAAGAATAATTCCATCATTATAATTATGAATATTATTAATATAATTTTGAATCAAATTTCCAATTGGAACGATAATTGAATCTGGATTATTCATTACAAAATATGAAAAAAGCAATTTATTTCCTGAAGAATCTAACTCACTGAAATTAATTGTATACGAATTTGTTCTTAAATCAAAATCATCATTTTTATTTAAAAACAATTTTAAATATGAATTAGATTCATTGATTATATACCGATTTTCCTTGGCATTAACAATAAATGTATCTAACCCATGAAAGTTTAATTTGCTAGATATACCATACGCATAGTTCATAAATAATGAATTACTTTGTTGAAATATATTATTATTAAATAATGATGCATCTTTTATGTAGCTATTATTATCAACTTTTGCAAGATTGTTTTTTTTCTCATTCCAATCTAATATTTCAGAAGAGTAAATATCATGATTTAATCTAAACTCTAATCCTACAATTGAAGTGTTGTTAATGCAAGAAATTTCAACATTAAGTTTTGAATCTAAATCTGATTTAGTGATTGATGAAATCCAAATTTTAAATTCATCTTCTTCTTGATTGATAAATTCAGGATATATATCTACATCTTGAGTTAAATAATTATAATAGGTGCTGTCAGTATCTGAAACATCTATTTTTTGATTTAAAATGAACGTTTCATCTTGATTTTTGGTTTGATCTATACCGTAATCTTGATAAAATTCTCCCTCGTTCCAAATAGAATTTCCTTCTGAAAATTCAGCTTCATACCATTCAAATCCATCAATTTCACAATCATCCTTATTTGTAAAATTACTATTAGAACAGAAGGCATCATCCCAAATACTATTTCTTTCAGTGCCATTGCTATCTGCGATAGTATAATTTTCATCTTCAGGACATATATGGTCAGAACCACAATCTAACCAAAAATCTTCATTAGGATCAATATTCCAATCATCAAAAATATTACCGTCATCACAAATACCATCTTCCCCGCAATCATCATAATTTTCACCGCTATCCCATAAACCATTTCCTTGGGTTCCATATAAATTATAACCTGATTCATCTATATTTTTTATTCCATCAGAGCCATAATCAAAATAGGGCTCACCTAATTCATTGCTTTGCTGTATTCCATCACCATTTAAATCATAAAAATCATATATGCCATTTAATTCTGACCCATCTTCATCTAAATAACCAACATCAGCTTGAGATAATCCATCTAATCCAAAATCTAAAAAGATTTCTTGACTATCCCATCTATTGTTATTTTCGGTCCCCTCTCCAATGTCCCATATACCATTATTATTAATATCATTCCAATTATCTAATGAAGGATCAATATTGTAATTATCATTATTGGGATCAAAATCACAATAACCATCACCATCTATATCATTTATTTCATTTGGCTCACATATACCACATAACCATGATAATTCCATATTGATACTACCATCATCATAAAGCACCGCCCCTGATTCGTCTTCATCTGAACAATTATCTATTCCTAAATCATTATAATTTTCACCTAAATCAAATTGATTATTATTTTGAGTACCATTAGTATTATAAACTAAATTAGAAATATCACAATCATCAAACGGATATTCACATAAACATCCATTATTTGAATCTTCATAAATATCAGGACACTGGTCAGAGCCATAATCTTGATAAAATTCACCATTATCATAAATTTGATTACCTTCTGTTCCTTCTCCTTCATCCCAATTATCGTTACTATTATTGTCGGTCCAGTTATCATTATTTGGATCAGACTGATATGGTATATATTTGATATTATCTAACCAGAAATTAATTCCTGTAGAATCAAAGTTATCGTGATTTATTAAGTCTACCTCAATATCCATTAATATTTTTTCAGTCTGATTAGTATCATTCTCAATAAGTATAAAAGAATTAATACATATTTCATCGCCATCATCACAATCATATTGAGACCATAACACTGAATCTGAAACTTCTACACTCCCAATAGGTTCTAGCTCATTATTCAAAAAATTTGCAATAAAAAGAGAATTGTAATTACTAATTAAAGTATCAGATATAAAAAATGAAGAACCAATATAATTAACAATATTATTAATAATGAACTTATTTGATTCTTTTGTTGTTTGTTCATATTTTTCATAAACTATATTTAAGTATGGTTCTGTATTTGAATAGTCACTAATATATTCTGAGGAAGCAATTTCATATAAAAAGTCTAAATTAGGATTTGAAGCTAATAATATAAAATTTGGGATTTGATTTTGTGAATCACATATATTGATATTCTTCAATTGAGAACACTCATCATTCGTCCATATACAACTACCTATACATGACATTTCATCAACCCCAATACAATCATTTGAAGAATTAATTAATTTACTTGAAATATCAATATAATATTTACCAAGATGATGATCAATAAATAACTTTTTTGATGGGTCTGAGTTGAAAGAATATAATAGTGAAGAAAAATCAATTTCTTTCAATTCTATTAAATCTTCCTCAAGCCAGTCTTGATCAATAATATTATTACCTTCACTATCTTGTAAATCTTCAAAATTAAGCCAATATGCTAAAAAAGGTGGCGCATCTAAAAAATTTTCTTGATTAATATTAGATCCATCTTGATTTTCAGAATAATCCTTAACCATATCTAATACCATATATATTTCTCTAAAGGATAAACTATCTAAATCACATAAATTATAATTTTGAAAAATTTCTTGATCAAAAGAAAAAATACTATAAACATAATCTGTGTCATTTAACGATCCTGAATACAATAAAGAAGATACTCCTAAACCATTAAAACTCTTCAAAGTATCAGAAAGTTCTGAATTTAAATAAAGTTTTTTATATTTTAAATTATCCTGGTTTAAGCTAGAAATAGGTATAGGGTCACGATTAATGTCACATGAAAATAAAAATAACATAATAATATAAAAATATCTAATAAACATATAGCTTATACGCATGTAAAAAATTAAAGTTTATTAATTGTTTTATTGAATTTTTCAAAAAAATCTAACCAAGAATCTTTCTCTATTGGATATTTTAATAATTTAGATTTGTATTTTTTATAGCTAGATGATAACAGTTTATCTTTTTTAATAATATTTGAATTTGTTTTATTTTGATCATCTAAGACAATATTTAAATCAAAAAATTTCATTGATTCAGATAAAATATCCATACTTTTTGAAAATTTTATATCCAAATTAAATTTCTCAAAACAATTCTGCTCTAACTTTCTATTATTATTAATTGTATGTATAAAATTAATTGTTTTAATATCTTGATATTTTTCTTGATCTATATAATGATTTTTTAATAGCATAGGTAGCATGGCCGTTTGCCAATCATTACATATAATAAAATCGGGATACCAAAAAAGCTTTTTAAATGATTCAAGTAATGATAAACAAAACAATGAATAATTTTCAAAATTATTTTTTTTGAATTGACCATTTTTGGATTTATATATTAAAGGGCTAACATCAAAAAAATGTTCATTATCTATTAAAAAATATACCTGTACTCTAGTATTTGGAATAAATGCTGACTTGATGCTTACCATTTTTTCTTTTTGGTCAAAAATTATAGGAACTTCTTTTAATCTAATCACTTCACGTAATATATATTTTCTTTCGCTAATATAGCCATATTTAGGTTGAGAAATTCTAATTTCAAAGTCTTCATTATCATTTATTAAATTGGAAAAACGTTTTGAAAAATTAGCAAGTTGATAAACTTCACTAAATGGAGAAATCTCAGAAGTTAAAAATAATATCTTTTTTTTGGGTTGATTCATAGTTTTCCTTATTTTAGATTTAAAAGAAATTCAGATGACTTACTATAATATTTACTTTTAGGATAATTATTAATTATTGTTTCGAACATTTCTTTTGCTTTAGTATTTTGACCTAATTTTAAATACGATAAACCAATTTTATATATTGACTCTGATTTTTTATTGCTATTTTTATATTCTAAAACCTTATTAAACTCCCGAATAGCATTTGAATATTCTTTTTTTGAAAAAAATATTTGACCAATCCAAAATTGACAATTATCAGCCAAATCTTCAGATATGTTATTTTCTAATAAAAATTTAAATTTATCAAGACTAGTATTAAATTTCCCACGCATATACATCTGATGTGCAACTTTATAATCATAGTTGTGATTAATAGAATCTAAATTAGAATGTTCTCTATTATTTAAATCAGTTTTTAATTGTTTATTAATGGCATCTATTTCTTTAATGCTATTTTCAATAGAACCTATTTGATTTTCAATAATAACCATGTCTGTTACAAGTTCAAAATATAAACTGTCCATAAAAAAGGCTCTATCCTCTAATATATTTACTTTATTATATAACTTAATAATATTATTTGAAAACTCAGGACCTATCAACATGGACTGCTCCACTCTAAAAGAATCAATTTGAGATTCTAAAAAAAATATTATTGAATCATTAGAAGATTTTAAACTATCAAAAGCAACCTGTAAATTAAGTGTTTTTTTTGTTGTTGCTAATATTTGATCTTGTTGTTTTGAAAGTTGAATTTGTAATTCAATTATTTTTTCAGAATCATTTAAATTTTCACTTTGTAATACCTGCTCAAAATCTATATGTGAAGCAACTGTTTTTGGTGCTGTAGAACAACCAACAAAAAGAGATAAGATTAAAATTATTGTTTTTATCATATTGAGTAAAAGTATAGACCCCTAAATTTAGCATTTTTTGAAATAGCAAAACAACCTATAAGTTATTTATTATTTGAAGCATTATTGCATATACCTAACATCAAAAAACAAGCTACAGTAAAAGTTCCACCATAACTTAAAAAAGGGGCTGGAATCCCAGTAATAGGAGCTAAAGCTACAGCCATACCTAATGTTATAACTATGTGTGCAAAAAATATTGAAGAATACCCAATAATTAAGAGAGCAAAAAAATTGCCTGATGAATATTGAGCATAAAATAATAACCAATATAATAAATTGAAATATAAAAATATTATAAAAATAATAAATATAAACCCAAGCGCCTCACCTATACTTGCAATAATAAAATCCGTATCAGCTTCAGGTAAAAATCTAAGATTTACCTGTGTACCTTGACCTAAACCAACTCCAAAAATACCTCCTGAGCCAACAGCAACCATAGATTGCTTTATGTGCCAACCTCCTGCATTTTCATGTAATGAAGGTATAATAAAATTTTCAATCCTTCCTTTTAAATCTCTTGAACGATTAGAAATAGCCTGGGTTTCTTCTAAATAATTCCAAGAATATGTAGATAAAAAAGAAAATAAAAAATTAAACATTACATAAAAACAAATAAAATATAACTTGTATCTTTTCGATTCTCTATCATTTGCTAAAAACTTAACTAAAAAAATAAAATTTATTATTAAAAATAATATTAATAAAATATAAGTATAACCTTCATATTCAGGATTAGAATTATATATGCGAATATATAAATTTGTATATACAGATAATATTGGGGATATTATAAAAAAGATTAGAAAAGGCTTGGTTCCTGACCAGTAAATCATTGGAATAAAAATAAATGAATAAACCAATGCAGCACCTAAATCCCTTTGAAGAATAAAGATAAGTATTGGAATAAATAATAATAGCATACATATGAATAAAAATAACACACTATTAACACGCTTTATATTATCCGATAGAATTTTAGCCAATGAAATTACAATAATTATTTTACCTATTTCAGATGGTTGAAAACCAAAAAACCAATTTTGAGCACCTTTGGTTGATTCTGAAAAAAAAGGCAAAATGATAATAAGAAGAAAACCAAAATAAAGGAGAAACATTCTTTCATGAAAAAATCTTAATCTTATAAATTGAGTTGTAATAAAAATAAATAAACCAATCAAAATCCATAAAATTTGTTTTTCAGACCTTGAAAACATTATGCCAAATATTTCACTCTCAAAATTTCCAGCTGACCTTAAAATTGAAATTGAAATTACAGAAAGAAAAAAAACAGAAAATAAAATAGGAAGCCTAATATAAAATTTTTGATTAAAATTAAATATTCTATTCATTGTTAGTTCTTTCCAAAATATAATCAAAAATTCTTTTTGAAATATTTTTTGCTATAGATTTATTTTGACTATTAGTATCCTCTATAAGAACAACTAACGAGATTAAATTACCATTATAATCCATATACCCTGTAAACCAAGATAATAAATGGTCACTCGTGCTACTACTAACTGTTTGAGCTGTGCCCGTTTTGCCTTTTATTATAGCATTATTATTTTTTAATATAAATGCTGTTCCTTTTTCTGTATTGACTACATCGTACATAGCATTTTGAATTTCATCCCAAACATATTTACTTATTTTAGATTTAATAGATATTGATGGACTATCTAAAACTAATTTAGGTTTATAAATTTCTCCTCTCATAGCAATATAATTTACTAAATTGATTGCCTGAATAGGAGTGATTGAATTCGAACCTTGTCCAATAGAAAGATTTGGCATACTACCTCTTTTAGGCCACCTTTTTCCTTGATTAACTACCATCCAATCACTATTTGGAATTCTTCCTTTCTTTTCTGGAATTTCTATTCCTGTTTTTTGATTAAGACCTAACATCTCAGCATATTTATGCAAATCATCAATAATATATTTATTTTTTTCTTGATATCTTAAAATCATATCATAAAAATAAACGTTACATGATTGCACAATAGCATTATGCAAATTGACTAATCCATGCCCATCTTCTTTCCAACACCTAAAAATTTTTGGTTTACCTGGATTGCTTT
>CETH01028975.1_pt1 | contig 22287 bp, 19 predicted proteins | sample 361461 | NCBI WGS metagenome assembly CETH01 (sample SAMEA2622695, study PRJEB7988) | marine metagenome | isolation source: saline water (ENVO:00002010), including
TTGAACTATCAATCGAAAACTTATTATCGGCATCGGTTAAGGAGTAAGTTACGGTGCCTTCAGCATTAGAGGTAGAAGAAGTTGCTATGGAGGTGCCCGTTGAAATACCCTCGCTTTGAGCAGAGGATGCCAAGCTGGCACTCAGAGATAAATCTACATCTGTAATATTGATCGTTAGGCTGTCAGTAACTGTGTTAGTACCATCGGTTGCCGTAAGAGTTAATGAAAAAGATGTTGTGGTTTCATAGTCCAGGCTTGCTGCTGTGGTAATGGTGCCGTCAGATGAAACAGCAAAGTTGTCACTGCCGGTGCCGGACAGCGAATAGGACACAGATGCACTGCCATCGGTGGTTGTTGAGGTCGTGGTTACGCTTGTGCCTGAAGCAGCCGTCTCGCTTAGACTAATTGAGGAGCTAGCCAAAGCAATGGAAAGCTCTATGACATCATCCACGCTAATATTGATGGTATTCGAAGTGCTGTTTGTGCCATCACTGGCAGTTAGCGTTAGAGAGTATGAAGTGGTTGTCTCATAATCCAATGCACTGGATAAAGTAATGTTCCCTGCAGAGTCCACGGCAAATTTATCGCTGCCATTTCCACTCAGGGAGTAAGTGATGGCTTGTGATTCTGGGTCTGAGGCTGAGGCTGATGCAATGGTGGTACCTGTTGAAACATTCTCAGCAAAGGATGCGGCTGCCAACGAGCTTGAAAGACTTGGGGCTTCATTAACATCATCAATTGTAATAGTAAGAGTATTGTTGGTTGTGTTTACTCCATCCGAAGCGCTTAAAGTTAAACTGTAGGAAATTGCTGTTTCATAATCTAGGCCAGCTGCAAGTGTAATATTTCCAGCTGAATCAACTGCAAAATTGTCACTGCCAGTTCCACTCAAAGAATAAGTGATGGCTTGTGATTCTGGATCTGAGGCTGAGGCTGTTGCGATGGTGGTTCCGGTTGAAACATTCTCAGCAAAGGAAGATGCAGCCAATGAATTACTAAGACTCGGAGCTTCATTAACATCATCAACCGTAATGATTAATTCAGATGTGGTGGTATTAACACCATCGGATGCATTTAAAGCTAGGGTATAGCTGGTTGCAGTTTCATAATCCAGTGAATTAACCAATGAGATATTGCCTGAGCTATCCACGTTGAAGTTTTCACTGCCTGTACCTGAAAGACTAAAGGTAACGGTTTGACCTTCTGGATCTGTTGCTGAGGCTGTACCTATGTTGATACCAGTGAGACTATCTTCAGCAAAACTAGTCGCGGAGGTGCTAGCAGTTAATATTGCAGGTTCATCAATATCAATAACGCTAAAACTAATTTCAAAGACGGTATCATTCAACCCATCGCTGGCAGTAAGTGTCAGGTCATAACTAGTGGTAGTCTCATAATCTAATTCAGTTTGAAGTGAAATATTTCCATTTGCATCCACGCTGAAGTTTTCACTGCCTTCTCCCGACAAAGTAAATGAGATATCTCCCCCTTCAGGATCTATGGCTGTACTTTCTAAAATAGCTGATTGCAAATCAATATTTTCAGCAAAAGAATCAGCAAGCAAAGTTGAGCTTAATTCAATGGGTTCATCAATGTTGGTTACATCTAAAAGTACTTCTATTTCTGAGATATCCGCATTCTCAGATTCAACAGTCACAGTGAATGAAAGCTTGGTTTGGGTCTCATAATCAAGTTCACTGATCAGATTAATGGATAAAGTCTCCTCATCAAATTCAACCAGCTCTGCATCATCTCCAGATATGGTAATTGAATAATCTAATTCTCCTGGATTAATAAAAACTAGAGGAGTAAGAGTTTCATTAGCCACATTTTCACTAATGGATGCAATGGACTCGCCTGCACTAACTTGGAAGATGGGAGCAACTTCAACGGAAGTTTCTTGGGTGGTTTCAGCCACCTCCTCTGCCACATCACCGGTCGGATCCTCATTGGCATCATCGGCCTCAACAGTTTCAAGCTCAATAGCCACTTCAAATTCTTCTGCAGTACCAAGCTCTTCAGGTGCGACATCCGAAGACACATCTGATACACCTGAGGAATCCAGCAAGCCTTCATCCACTTCAATGTCGGTTGAATCACCGGCATCATCGCTTGCTGCTTCGGTTTCAGTTTCAATCTCTGTCGCTGCTTCGGTTTCAGCTTCTGCCAGCTCAGGAGCAGTCTCTTCAACTGGAGTTTCTTCAGCTGTTGTCTCTTCGCTTGAGGTTTCTTCAGTTGAGGCAGCCTCCTCTTCTTGAGTCTCCTCTGCTGGAGATTCTTCAGCCGGTGCTTCCTCAGCAGCAGCTTCTTCTTCTGGGACCTCTTCTGGCGCTTCTAATTGTTCTTGTAATGCATCTAAACTTTCTTCGGTAACCTCAACTGGTTCACTGGGTTCAGAATCCTCATCTTCGACTGAGACGGAAAACCCTGGCTCAGTCACAGTTGTGGCAAGATCTGGAGAGCATTGATCTCCAAAAGTATCTAGATCAACACAATTAGGTGTCACGGTCATCTCGGTTCCATAAAGGAAAGTTGCATTAGTTTGCGTGCCATTGGTCTGCACTATCCCAATACCCCCTCTAATACCTACGGTGGCAGAATTAGTTCTAATTAAAGCAGGTTGTTTTTTTGTAACCTTGCCGCCAACGATTCTCAGCAGACCTCTAGCTGTAACCTCGAGCGAGCCCTCTGCTGTCTCAGGGTTGTAAATAAACTTATCTAAAACAATGCTTGAATTAGGGCCAACTGAGAATGCTGTGCCATCCAACAAGAGCATTTGCGCCCTGCCAATGCCATCGGTTTCGATGGTGTGGTTTTGAATGATTTCATAGCCTGCATCGATAAGCTTGCGTTCTTGCTCCAACGTTAAATCGGTGGTGTTTTTATTAACAGCAGATGCAACACCTATTTGTGTTTGTGCCATGGTCTCTTGGGTCAGCAAGAGCGCCATTGTTATTGTTAAAAAAAATGAATTTAAAACTTTCATATTTATTTGAAACATTGATAGTTCGCTTGAGCAGACAAATTGCTTCCACTTCGTTTATAAATGTTGATGGTGCTGTGAGTACCGGTCAAAACCCATCCAAAGTTCAAAGACCAACAAGCGCCGATAGGTTTAAGCAAATTAAATCTTAAGGTTTCCATCTGGTCGTGTCGGTCACCAAAAAGAGGGTAATCTTCATCATGCGATTTATGTTGATAGCTATACTTAGAAGAAAATTGCCAATTTGCTTTTAATGGCTGTGAATAGCTAAATTCAATGCCATAATTCTCATAAAACTCATAACCTGCATTAGCCCGATAGTTTTCAAGTATGATCTTGTAGCCATATAAAGCTTGTGAACCTGACCAAACATAGCTTTGGCCAAAACTGATTCCATTGATACGGCCATTTTTTTGTCTGCCTGATTTAAAAATCTTCTCATCACGATAATATGAGAAAAGCATGGAGGATCCATCATCCAATTGCCCACTATAGTCAAGAGAAATTCGACCACTGCGTAAAATTTCTTCTCGATTTAGAACAACCCTTAAAAGATTAATGTTGGGGCTAAAAACAGGATCTTCTAAATTAAAAAAAGAAAAATAATTTTCATCTAAATGAAAATTTCTTCTGGTTGAAAAGACATTGCTTTGTATATCAAATTGACTATAAGTATTGAATCGATCAGCGCCATAACTAAAAAAGTATTGAATGTTATCCCCACGAGGATGATTTAAGTCCTGATCAACGCTTAAGGAATAATTGTATAAGGTTGACTGATCTCCCTCTCTCTTGCTTTCAGGGTCAACATCTAATAAAAAATCACCTATCTCAATAAAATCAGCATTAATGCCTGAATTACCATTGGTTGTGTGCTTCCATCCAAGGCTTAAGTTTTGCTGCCATTGAAACGGCTCTTCTGCAGATACTATTGCCTCAAGAAATTGATCAACCCTAGCTTCTACCTCAGGCGGTGGATTAAACTCTTTGACACTCTTAAGATAATTATTAGCCAAAGCATAAGCTCCCAGACGGAAATACAAAACACCGAGCTCTAATCTGATTCTTGGAAGCTCTGAATCATAGATAAGCATTTGCTCAAAAACACCTATGGCACCCTCTAGATCACCAACCAAAATAGATAAATTGGCATATTTAAACAACAAAGATAGATTTGTTGGATCTTGAAATAGTTGTTTAAAAACTTCTTCTTTTTGCTGTTGTGCCGCTGCGAGTTCTACAGGATCAGTTAGGGTGGGTTGAACGTTCTGCGCAGGCAATTCTAGACACAAAAAAGTACCAACAATTAGTAAAAAAGTTCTGTATTTCATGGTATTTTTTGGAAGACGGATCACGCTTTAATTAGATATAAATCCCAATATGGTGCTTATTTAAACATAAATATGACAATTTATCATTTTAAGTTAGGCATAAAGGCAACTATTGTATTTCAAGGGTTATAATGCATTCATGAAAAAATCTGAACTGACAAAAGCTAGCCTCATTAAAGCAGTGATCGACCTTATAAATAGCGGTAAAAAAATATCTGTTGGAAGCATTTCAAAAGAGGCAAAAACCGCTTACGGAAGTTTTTATAGGTATTTCAATAATCTTGAAGAAATACATGAAGCTGCAATCATTCAAGTAGTTCTTGAAAGAGCGGAAAGTCTGGAAAAAGAGCTAGAAAATGAAACATCAAACCTTTTCAAAGTTTACTATGGCTGGTTTGTAGCTATCGACTTATATAAAGATACATACACTGCTAACTGGTTAATTGACAATCCGAATAGCATCAATCAAGCATGGGCTTTGACTACCCCACTGACTCAGACATGGCTAAAAGAAGCCATTAAATTAGAAGAAGAACCGGGATTGACTGATGAAAATTTGAGACATTTTAAATTAGCCTCATCATATATCTATTGGACTTATCAAAATGCATTAAGAGAATTGATTAGAGGCAGAAAAACTATTCATGTTTATTCAGATTTAATGAATTCAGTTAACTTTCTAGATCTGCCAAGAAAAACTCATAAAAAATACCTTCAAAAAGTTGCTGATTTTGTTAAGGGTTAAAAAAACTTAACATGAAAAACGACTACAAAAAATTTTCTAGATATGGTCTTATCGGTTTCGCTATCTTTGTGAGCTTTTTTCCCATTTTTAATCCACTTCAAATTTTTTCCAGTCTTCAAAATTATTCTTTCGATACCTTTCAAAGAATTTTGCCTAGGGAGGTATATTCTGAAGATCCTGTTATTATAATTGATATTGATGATCGTTCGCTTGCAGAAATTGGACAATGGCCCTGGTCAAGAAATCAATTAGCAAAACTTACCAATCAAGCATATGCTGCAGCTGCCTTGGGCTTTGATATAGTCTTTGCAGAACCAGATAGAACCAATCCACAAAATTTAATTGCCAATTATTCTTTTAATGAATTGATAAACAAGGAACTAGCCGCCCTTCCAAGCAATGATGAACTCTTTGCTAATGCTATTTCAAACCATGGAACTGTGGTCCTTGGTCAGGCCTTAAATAATAAAGATAATATCAAACCTTCCAAAGCTAAATTTGGGTTAGTCACTCAAGGTGATGACCCTAAGCAATTCATTGTAAATTATCTGGGTGCACAAAATAACATTAAAATTCTTGATGATTCAGCCAGTGGAGTTGGCTCAATGAGCATTGGAAATAATGATGTAATTATTCGTCAATTGCCTACATTTGAAAGAATTGATGAGCAATTAGTTCCAAGTCTTGCTCTTGAGATGTCAAGAGTTGCAGTCGGCGCCTCAACTTTTCAAATTAAATCATCTAATGCATCAAGCGAAGAGGCCTATGGTGCTCAAACTGGTATCAATAACATCAAATTAGGCCCTCTCACCATCCCAACAACACCAGAAGGAAATGCATGGATTTACTTCACACCCACCAAAAATATTCCTACAGTCTCTGCAGTTGATGTAATCTCAGGAACAATACCGCCTGAATTTTTTGAGGGCAAGGTAGCACTCGTAGGAACTTCAGCAGCTGGATTGCTCGATCTCAGATCTACCCCAACAGAAAAAAATGTTCCGGGAGTGACAATCATTGCGCAGTTTATGCAGCAAATTTTTGCCAATGAATTTTTACAGAGACCTGACTGGCTTTTTGGAGCTGAATTTATTTCTGGGCTTTTGTTGGCTGTATTGATTACCCTGGGTATTCAGGCTTTAGGACCCATTGGTGGATTAAGCATATTCCTTGTAGGGTCTGGTGGAATCATGGGGTCAAGTTATTATTTTTTTAAATCTAAACTCTTTTTGGTTGATCCAATATCTCCTTTGATAATTTCATTGAGTGTGTATGTGGCAGTCACTTTTTTTAACTTTCTATTTACCGAACTTGAACGCAGCAGAGTAAGAGGTGCTTTTGCACAATATCTTTCTCCAGAAATGGTCAATCGTTTAGCTGAATCAAGCGAATCATTGGTTCTTGGCGGAGAGAGAAAAGAAATGACTTTTTTGTTCTCAGATATTAGAGGTTTTACCAAAATTTCAGAACAATATAAGGATGACCCAGAGGGTTTGACACAATTGATAAATGAATTGCTTACCGTTTTGTCTAATGCAATTCTAGATCATGGTGGAACCATAGATAAATACATGGGTGATTGCATCATGGCTTTTTGGAATGCACCTACCGATCAAGAAGACCATCGTCAACTAGCAATTCAATCAGCGCACTCAATGAATGAAGCTTTAGACCAATTTAATCTTGAAACAGATGGAAATATAGACTTCAAGCTTGAAATAGGTATTGGCATCAATTCTGGAAACTGTATTGTTGGCAACATGGGTTCTGATAAGCGCTTTGATTATACCGTCCTTGGTGATGCGGTTAACTTAGCCTCTAGACTTGAAAGCCAATCCTCTAATTATGGCCTCCACATGATTATTGGCGAAAATACTTATATTGATGATTCAACATTTACAATCATTGAAATTGACAAAATTGCAGTTAAAGGAAAATCTTCTGCTGAAACAATCTATACCTGCTTGAAACCAGAAACTAAATTTGCTGAAGGATTTATTGAAAAACATAAAGCTTTTTTACAAGAATATAGAATGCAAAACTGGGAAGTGGCTATTTCATTAATTAATGAATTAATGCCTTACTCAAATGACCTTGAACTATACTACCAACTCATGAAAGAGAGAATTCAAGAATATCTTACTAATCCACCAACTGATGATTGGGAAGGAGTCTATATTGCTAAAAATAAATAAGTTCAAATATATGACAATCTTTGCAATGTGCTTAAGCTCATTAAATGTCTTGGGCCAAGCGATTGTTAACATCGAAGATTTACGACGTGAAGGCGAAGTTGGATTTTTTACCAGCATAAGCGCGAATCTTTATGCAGCTCGTGGCAATAGAGATAGGGATTATTACTCAGCGCAATTAAGGTTTGATAATAATTCTGAAAATGCAGAGTCTTTTCTAATTCTTCAGCAAAGCGAAAGAAAGTCTAATGATAAACTCATGGACGAATCAAACTTCATGCATGGAAGATACATTTGGGTAGGTGATGAAGCTGTAAACTGGGAGGTTTTTGCTCAATATAGCGAAAATCCCTTCAGGAATTACAAAAAAAGATCCGTGCTTGGAGGAGGCCTAAGATATGAATTATCCAAATCAGCCCGCCTTGGCCTTGGTTTGCTCAATGAAGATGAGACAGATCTTACTAGTGATTCCAAAAAAACAGAAAGATTGGGGTTCTACATTCATAACTCTTATAAAGTAGCTGAAAATATTTCTTTCAAACCAACGGTTTATTTTCAGCCAAGCTTAGATGATTTTGAGAATGACTATAAAGCAAGTATGATTTTAGCCTTAGATTTTAAAGTAAATGAAAATTTTAAGATAACGATGCAATATTCATCTTTTCATGACTCAGACCCACCTCTATTGGCTGAGAAGAACGATGAATCAATCTCTACTATGTTTTCATATAAACTCAATTAATTATGGAAGGATTTTTACAAATTTTTACAAACGTCTGGGAAGAAGGTTTCTTGGGTATTGGTATAACTGAAATTATTGTCTCTATGCTCATATTCATAGCGGGAGCAATAAGCAGAGCTTTTTTTGTTGGCAGAGTAATTAAATGGTTAGAAAAACTTACTGCCCATACTGAATCTGAGATAGATGATGTTCTGCTGGAATCCTTAAAAAAACCTCTAGGATATATTCCTATGACGGTTGCCCTTTACTTTATTACCGTCTACCTTCCTCTTTCAGGCATGGCTGATACTTTTGCTACAAATCTAGTAAAAGCAATGATAGCTTTTACTATTTTTAGTGCCCTAGCCAATAGCATTGCTCCAATTTTCCAAGCTTTTACCTCAAGTGCAGTTCTCACCAGATCTATGACCATGTGGCTTGAGAGAGCTGCAAGAATAATAATTTGGATTGTTGGGCTTGGAATCATACTAGATATCTTTGGTATCCAAATTGGTCCATTAGTTGCTGGTCTGGGGTTATTTTCTGTGGCTGTTGCTCTTGGAGCGCAAGATCTATTTAAAAATCTTATCTCAGGACTATTAATTATAGGAGAAAATAGATTTCAACCAGGAGATCGAATCGAAGTTCCTGGCTCTCTCCATGGCATGGTTGAGGACATTGGTTTTAGATCAACCCTTATCAGAATGTTTGATACAGCTCCAATGCTAGTGCCAAATAAGGATCTTTCAGATGTGAAAGTGATCAATCATGGCAACATGGAATACAGAAGAATTAGCTGGACCCTAAATCTAATCTATTCAACCACTCAAGAGCAATTAGCTAAAATTTGTGAAGAAATTACAAACTTTATTAATACTTCTGATGAATTTGTGATTAATCCCAATCAAGAATCATTTGCTAGAACAGATGAACTAGCTTCAAGTTCAATTGATGTAAGGGTTCTTTGTTACACAGATCCAGTGGGCTTAACTGATTTTTCTAAAATTAAACAAAACCTAATTTTTGAAATTATTAAAATTATTCGAAATAATGGCTCTGAGTTTGCATACCCCTCAACTTCTGTTTATTTAGAAAATACAGACCCTTTAGATGTTGCAGATTACTCAACTGAAGGTTTAAAAGCAAAAGATATATCTCATGAAGCTGCCCCTGATAAAGGAGACGATTAATCTACAGCTCTATTAGAAACGCTGAGCTCTAATTCCTGAAATAGTTTTGGATGTTCCTCAGATAATTCGGCTAAATCCGACTTAGTTAGCTCAAGTAATTTTGTATCATCGACTGCAGTAATAGTTGCATTACGTGGTGCATTTCCAAGCAAACCCATTTCTCCAAAATAATCGCCTGCTATAAGAAAAACGGGCGGATCAATTTCAACTTTGACCTTTCCATACTCAATAATAAACATGGAATCAGCCTTTTCTCCTTTAGAAAAAATCGTCTCATGCTCACTCACCAAAACCACCTGAAGCTTTTCATTAATTTTACCAACGGCGCCAATTGGAAGTTCTTGAAATAATGGAACAGAAGCTATCGCTTCAAAACTAACCAAGAAATTCTTCTTTTGAATCTCTTCATAATATGCTGAGGCAAGAATAGCTGCTGGTAGAGCAAACATTCCTATCCCAACCAACATGGTAAAACTTGCTAACAACTTACCGAGATCGGTCATAGGAACAACATCGCCATAACCCACGGTAGTTAAAGTGGCTATGCCCCACCACATGGTAGATGGGATACTTCCAAAAACATCAGGTTGCACTGAAGATTCTAAAAAATATATAAATGTTGATACAACTAGTAGAATCGAAATCACCATTATCTGCGATCCAAGTAAAGCATTCCTTTGCTTAATAATTGTTTTAACTAAAGTATTTGTTGGTAATAAAAATCTAGACTGACTAAAAATATCAAACAATCTAAATAATCGAAGAATTCTCAAATCATAAATAGAAAAAAATACTTGATTAACCAGAACAAGCCCATCAATTGATAGCAAAAATGATAATCTTTTTTCTACCCAAACCCTAAAAAACAACTCGATTGCAAAAATAATAATAGACGTAAAGTACAAAATCCTAGGGATAGGCATATCGATCGATAGATAGCCAGCACTTGATACAATTTGATGAAAGATATTAACAGCAATTACAGCTCCAAAAAATTTATTTAATCTATTGAGTGCATTTTCCATGCAATGATTATAACTTGAGTCTGTAATATGAAAAAACTTACTCTTAAAATAATAATTAAATAAAGTATTTATTTGATAGGATTAACTTTTGATAAAATGAATTTAGGGTAAAAGTGGGCATGTCAGATCAAACTATTCTTGCTATAACATTGGGTGTGTTAATGGGCCTACTTATTTGGGGTAAATGGCGTTATGACGGAGTAACGCTATTATGCTTGGCTGCATTGGTGTTATTTGGTGTGGTGCCTGCAGAAAGCGCATTTTCAGGATTTGGGCATCCAGCTGTTATAACAGTTGCACTTGTTCTATTAATTAGCAGAGGTTTGCAAGAAGCGGGAATGGTGAGTTTGGCTGGAAACTTAATCTCTCGGCTAACTCTTTCAGAAAATCAATACATGATAATGATCATGATTGTTGCAGCATTTTTATCTTCGTTCATGAATAATATTGGAGCCATGGCTTTGTTGCTGCCAATAACATTATCGTTGTGTCAAAAAATGGAATGGAATCCCTCAAAATTCCTTATGCCATTAGCTTTTGCTAGTATTCTTGGCGGCATGAACACGGTGATAGGCACACCACCAAATATTATAATTGCTCAATACAGGCAGGAATATACTGGTGTTGCCTTTAACTTTTTTGATTATTCATTCGTTGGGCTTGCTGTCAGTATTATGGGTGTTTTGTTTATTGCATTTTTAGGATTTAGATTTGTGAAAGTGCGTGAGAATGCTAATGATGCAACAAGATTGATCGATTTAAAAAACTATCTTTTTGAAGTAACCGTGAAAGAGGACAGCAAAGCGATTGGAATGAGGCTATCAGAAATTAAAAAGATTTCAGGCCAGGAGACTGAAGTTTTAGGCGTAGTCAACGAAACTGGAGGAGTCTCAAGAGTATCAATGAGTAAAAAGATTCAGCCTGGACAAATCTTGGTCATCAAAACTTCGCCTGATGATATTTCAACTATTCAAGAGGCACTTGGATTTGAAATTGCCGATGACCTAGTCACAGTCCAAGAGTCAGACTTGGCAGAAATTGAGGTCATGGTCACAGCGGGATCAAGGCTAGTTGGCAGAAAACATGAATTCCTAAAAAGGCTTGCTTCAGATGACCTTGCATTGCTTGGATTGTGGCGACAGGGTGCGAAATTTAGAACGAGGCTTGCTAGAGAAGTATTTAAAATTGGGGATGTGTTGCTGCTAGGTGTTAGGACAATCGATGATGAGGGAGTTAAGGAAAGAATTAAACATTTAGGCTTGATGCCGCTTATGGAAAGAGATCTGCAAACTATCCCAAGCAGAAGTAGATTGTTAAAAAGCTTATTCTTTTTTGGGTTAGCAATTGGTCTTACTGCTTTTAATGTAATAGACATAGTGGTTGCTTTTTTATTATGCGTAATAGCTTTTATATCAATCAAAGTTTTGAATGGAAATTTGTATAGGAATATTGAATGGCCAGTTGTGGTCATGCTTGCTGCGATGATTCCTGTCGGACAAGCACTAGAAACATCTGGAATTTCTTTAAACATTGCAAACTTTATATCTGGTAGCACGGCAGGCATGTCATTGCCCTGGTTAATTTTAATGATTCTGGTAATAACAATGTTTGTTTCAGATATCGTAAACAATGCAGCAACTGCAGTTATCATGGCGCCTATTGCGGCTAATCTTGCCATTCAAGTAGGACAACCTGTTGAACCCTTCCTTATGGCAGTTGCAGTTGGAGCTAGCTGCGCCTTTCTTTCGCCAATAGGGCATCAGTGTAATACCCTGGTAATGGCTCCAGGAAATTATAAATTTGGAGATTATTGGCGCCTTGGTCTTCCTCTTGAATGCGTGATTGTAGCCATCTCAATTCCTATGATTTTATTTATTTGGACTTAAACGCTTAAACAATCATAGAAATTAATTTGCTCAACTCCACCGGATCCTCAAAAAAAGAGAAATGCCCTACCTCATTCATTGTATATGTTTCACTTGGAACCATATCAGTAAATTTTTCTACAGCCTTTAGATCCACCAACCTATCTTTATTACCTAAAATTATTGAAATAGAAGGTCCTAAGTTTTTTAATTCATTTAAATCTAATTGATAATTATTGCATGCCTCTAAATCATCGAGCATCACCGGATCATCATTATCAGAAAAAGCATTTTTTAAACCAAGCAGTCTCCTATGAAGACCATATTTAATAATAAAGTCAGCAGCATGCCCATTGCCCTCTTTAGCTTTTGCAAGCAAGGCATCTGCAACTCTTGTGGGATAGATACTATTGACTAGAATAAGTTCATTGAACGCAAGGTTTTGTTTTAGCTTCATATCCAAGGCAACTAATCCGCCCATGCTATGCCCGCATAATGATAAATTCTTAAGTTCATAGGTCTCTAAAGCATTGATTAAAAACTGACTGTAAGATTCAATGCTATTGCAAGAGGATCCCTTTGAGTCACCATGACCAGGAAGATCAATGATTAAAGGCTTATTATATTCTTTGTCAGGCAACCGAATGGCTCTAACCAATCGATGATCCATGCCAGCACCGGCAATAAAAAGAATAGATTTTTTGGCCTTATCTATTGATTGAAAATTATGAAAATATGTTTGAGAATTTTTCATTATCGAAATCTATTTTAACTCATTACAATGATTAAGAGATATCAAGCAAAACTTTTAAAATTGGTAGACCCGAATGGACTCGAACCATCGACCTTCGCAATGTCAATGCGACGCTCTAACCAAAACTGAGCTACGGGTCTAAAATTTCGAAATATTATACAGCTAGACAAATAATAAAATAAGTCTCAAATTAGTCAGATAAATAAAACGTTTCTAATTTAGGATAAAGTCGTCGAGCAGTTTATTAAGAATTATATATGTCAAAAAAGTCTATGTTTAAATCTAAAAAATCAGCATATTTTCTAAAATATTGAAGCGCAAAAACTCTTGCAGGGAAAATTGAATAATCTCCGTGTTCTATACCCTTGATGTAATTTACATTTACATATATTTTTGAGGCAACTTCAAATTCTGATAAAGATAGTAGCTTTCTTCGCTTTTGAAATATTTTTCCAATCTTGCATGTGTGTGCAGATCTAAGGCTTGGTTGTGTATCTATTTCACTTATTTGCATTTTTTAAAACTTAAATTATTTTTAAGCGAACTTATTAGTATACATATAAATGATAATTTGTCATTTTTAAAATAAATAAATTTTAAAGTTGTTTTAAATAGAAATTATAATTTTGTAAATTTAGTCTATTGCAATAGATCGCTGGGTTAAAAACTCTTTTGTCTCCTCAAGAATCGCTTGGGTTTCTGAAGAATTATCTTTATCCAAAAGTTTTTCAAGATCTGTCATCACTTTGCTCATAGATCCCCAGGGACCCTCTTCATTTAGACGTTGAGTTATAAGTGCCTGATATCGGCTCATCATATCCTCTGGTGCTGATTGAGGATAAAACTGACAAATTAATCTTTCTGCAAATAGCCTATGGCGCTCATCGGTGATATTACGACAAATTTTTATCCTTTCTTCTGCTGAATCTATACGATGAAAGTCTGCCATGAGATCTTTATCTTTTTTTGATGGAAAGCCTCCAGCATAAATCATCTGCTCAACATGATCATATTCATTGTTCCAGTTATTGATTTTGTCCGCCATAGCTTGACTGACAAGTGACTGAAAATCTATGTTATCTCTTACTTGCTTCGCTCTATCCTCCAAAACAGCAAAATCTATATCAAAGGCATTTTTATCGTCAATCATAGAGCTAGGACATATGGGTATTGTTTTATTAATTCCATATTTTTTAAAAGGTCCTGATTTACCAGGATTTTGAACCATCGAGTAGATTTCTTGTGTTTCAAGACCAAAGATTTCATCTGGCTCAAAGCTGAGATCAAAAAACATTAAATCATTAGGCGCTTTGCTACCACAAGGAACAACAGGATATCTAAAAACTTCACGCCTGAAGACCTCTCCCAGACCTAAAAAACCTGACTTTTGAACAGCTTCTTGAACGCCTGCTTTAGAGGAAATATCCAGGAAGAAATCTAGCAACTCAGGTTTTTTTTCATTGATAATTTCTAACAATGAGATCATCAATTTACAATCAGCAATCGCATCATGAGCATCGCCAATTTCAATACCATTAGCTTCAGCCAAGTCTGCCTGCTTCAAACTAATTGCAGGACCACCATCATAAAGGGGAATATTTAATAAAGCAGGAGAAAAGGCAGCAATATTATTCATCATCAACAAAATATCTAACCGACTATTTCCATTGGTATTGGTAAGATAGGATTCAAATAGATTCCAATAAAATTGCCGTCGCACCAGTTCCTCATCATAAGCCATGCCATTAAAGGTGATAAAAACTCCAGGCTCGTCAATGGTCCACTGGCGCCATTGACGATTAAGATCTCGCATCATCTCATAATGAGACACATTGGAATTAAAAAGGTGAGTTTTTTTATTTGTCACCATTGCCATTGGGTGAGGAATCGCCCATGGCAGAGGAGCACAACCTAAATTTTGCTCATCTAGGATTTCTAAATTACGATTTGCTTGAATTGATCCGCACTGAAGAATTTGAGCAAAATCTTTGATTAAGCCTGTTGTCTCGGTATCGTAAAAAATTAAGTTGTTGCTCAACTCTCTACTAAGATCTGCTGATATTGGATGACTCTAACTTTGATTTGTCGTATTCAGCATATTTTCCAAGCTCATATCTGGCTACTGACCTTCTATGCACTTCATCCGGCCCATCAGCTAGTCGTAAAGTTCTCATTCCAGCATACATTCTTGCTAGTGGGAAAACTTGAGACACCCCTGCACCACCATGCATTTGAATGGCTCTATCAATTACATCGCAAACAATATTAGGAACAATCACTTTAATTTGAGCAATCTCACTGGCAGCAACCTTATTTCCAACAGTATCCATCATGTGCGCTGCTTGCAAGGTTAGAAGTCTAGCCATGTTTAATTCAATTCTTGAATTGGCAATGATATCCATATTACCGCCTAGTTGAGATAGAGGCTTACCGAAGGCAACTCTACTTTGTGATCTTTCACACATCATTTGTAAGGCTCTTTCACCCAAGCCAACAGCTCTCATGCAATGATGAATTCTACCTGGTCCAAGACGACCCTGAGCAATTTCAAAACCTCTGCCCTCACCAAGAATCATATTACTTTTAGGAACTCTTACATTTGTAAATTTGAGATGAGCATGTCCATGAGGAGCATCATCCCAACCAAAAACCTCCATCATTTTTCTGACCTCAATTCCCTCTGAATCCATTGGAACAAGAATTTGAGAATGCCTTTTATGTCGAGGAGAGTCTGGATCTTGATCGGTCACACACATAAACACAATAATTTTACACCGAGGATCGCCAGCGCCAGAGGTCCACCATTTTTCACCATTAATGACGTACTCATCACCGTCAAGAACGGCGGTGGCAGCCATGTTCGTCGCGTCCGAGGAAGCAACACCAGGCTCTGTCATGCCAAATGCAGATCTAATTTCTCCGGCTAAAAGAGGTTTTAACCAAGTTTCTTTTTGCTCCTCAGAACCATATCTTTCCAAAACTTCCATGTTGCCAGTATCTGGAGCAGAACAATTGAAAACCTCTGAAGCTATTCCAACCGCACCCATTTTTTCTGCCAAATGCGAGTATTCAAAATTACTTAGTCCTGTACCAAACTCACCCTCATAGCCTGGCAAGAAAAAATTCCACAGTCCCTCAGCTTTTGCCTTAGCTTTCATTTGTTCCATGATTGGTGGAACACACCATCTGCCACCCTCTTTAACTTGTTGAGCATAGGTAGATTCGTTGGGTCTAATTTCAACGTCTATAAATGTTTGTACCCTATCAAGAAAAGCTTGAACCTCTGGTCTTAAATCTCTCATTATTTTCCTCTTATTAATGGTTGTTATTTATAATATAAGTATTGTGAATGTTACAAAATAACTTTATTATTACTAATCAATTTGACAATAACAATGATAACTGCAAGCTACATTCAAAGCTATAGGATAAAACAAAAATGAAAATAAGTTCTTTTGATTTAAACCTATTTGTAATTATGAACTCCATCTATACCGAAGGCAGTCTTACAAAAGCAGCGGAAGTAGTTGGTATTACTCAGCCTGCTGTCTCCAATGCCTTGTCTAGGTTGAGAGAAAAATTTGATGATGAGCTCTTCGTGAGGACTGGAAGTGGCATGGTGCCGACTCAAAAAACAGAAAATATTATTAAAGATATTCAAAATGCTCTTCAACTCATGCAAAAAAGCGTAAATGAGCCTGATGAGTTTAACCCAGCAACCAGCCAAAAAACTTTTAGAATATCCCTTGGCGATATAAACGAAGGAAGAATCCTGGCAATCCTTATGGGCAAAATGGAAAAACAAGCTCCGAACATAAAACTCGAGTGCTATTATTCTGCAAGAGACCAGGTACCCCATGCTCTAGCAACAAATGAACTTAGCTTTGCTGTAGACCCTTTTATACCTAACTCAAAAGATACGAATTCAATGAAGGTATTTACCGACCAATTTGTGGTAGCTCATCGTGCAAATCACCCAATCTCTCAGACAACAAATATCACGCTTGATGCATTGCTGAAATTAAAATATATCAATATCTCAAATAGGAAAAGAGGTGCCTCTGTTGTAGAGATGGAAATGCAAAAAATGCAGCTACAGCCAGAAATTGCTCTTAGATCTCAGCATTATCAGGTGACTCCAGAAATAGTTAGATCAACAGATCTATGCTTACTTTGTTCAGAGACTTTTGCAAAAAAACACGGGTTAAGTTACCTAGAACTTCCATTTAATGTTCCTGCCCTTGAGCAATACTTAATTTGGCATTCTAGCGATGATAATGATGGCTCTCATATTTGGATGAGAAACCTCATAATTGAATCGTTTGAAGAAGTTAGCGCACTTAAGTCTTAGGAGCTTCGCCATAATATAAAAAAGACGCTATTTTGGGCCCTTTTATATATTTCTTTTTTAAATCTTTAAATTTAAAGCCTCCAGCAAGAATAAGCTCTTCAATATTTCTATTCAGATTGCAGCCGCCAGCAATTTTTTTCCAAATAGGTGTAATTCTATGTTGCCATTTTTGAACATTAGGTTCAGACGATAGACCGTGCTCCATAAAAAATAATGAGCCATCAGGTTTAAGCAGTCTGTGAGATTCTGCTAGAGCTTGCATGGGATCAGGGATGGTACAAAGACTATAGCCAATAACCACACTATCAAATGTTGAAGATTCCAAATTAATTGACTCAGCAGTTGTCTCAATGAAAGAAATTTTCGAGTCAAAACTTGAAGCCCTAGATTTTGCAATTGCCACCGAGCTAACAGCTGGGTCCACTCCAACAATCTCAGTTACCTTCTCGAAATCATAAAAATCAAAATTTAAACCTGATCCAATACCAATTTCTAGAACTCTTCCATAGGCTCTAGGAATAATTTGGGCTCTCTTTTTTTGAAAGCCCTCCATACCACAACAACAATCTAGTAATTTTGGTAAAAAATATTTCTCATACAGAGTCATAATTAACTCAAATCATGGCCTGCTGTTCCAACCAAACCGCCATCGGAGGTAATAGTAGCTCCAACAGTATATGCACCAGCTCTTGAGCACAGGAATATTGCTAATCCAGCTATATCCTCAGGAGAGCCAATTCTTTTTCGTGGATTTCTTGATTCTATAAATGAATAATCATGATTTACAGCAGCTCCTAACATCATGGATTCATATGGACCTGGTGCTATTGCATTAACTAAAATATTGTCGCCAACAAGTCTTTTAGCCAAAATCCTTGTTAAGTGATGTACTGCAGCCTTAGAGGTCCCATAAGCATAGGCTTCTATTACAGGAACATTCATTCCATCTACAGACCCAATGTTAATCACTCGAGATGGATCTTCTAATGATGAATTTACACTAAGCAATGGGGTGAGTTTTTGAGTTAGATAAAAGATACTTTTTACGTTTAAGTCCATTACCTTGTCCCATCCCTTTTCTGAATACTCTGCATAAGGCTCTCCCCATGAGGCGCCAGCATTATTAATAAGAAAATCAATATATTCTTCTTTTGATTGAATGAATTCAACAAGGTCACTCATTCCATCCATGGTGCTTAAGTCACAGGGCACAGGAATGCACTCTCCAGAAAACTTATCAGATAATTCTTTAGCTTTTTCAATTAGAGCAGCTTCTTTTCTGGCTGTAATATATACCTTTACTCCATTAGCCAAAAAGCCTGCAGCTATCATCTCGCCTATTCCTCTTGAGCCACCAGTGACTATTGCTACCTTTCCTGAGATATTAAAAAGTTCTGCGATTTTCATACTTATCCTTACTTAATTTAATAAATGCTTATGTTCTCTTGAAATCATTATGAATTCAATAGCATTGCCTTTAGAATACTGTCATGGAGTTAACTATAAATATTATTCTGCTACTAGCAGGGATCACAATTCTTGTTTGGGGAGCAAATAAATTTGTTGACCATGCATCTGTCATAGCCAGGCATTTAGGAGTTGGAGATCTTGTAATTGGGCTTACGCTCATTGCAGCTGGGACCTCTGCGCCCGAGGTATTTGTTGGAATATCTGCAGTCTTAAATGGGAATGAAGATATTGCTCTTGGAACAGCTATTGGTTCAAATATTTCAAATATTGCTCTAATTTTTGGTGTCTCTTGTCTTTACTTTAATGCGGCCTCTAAAACTCATTTATGGAATTTAATGCCCTTTGGTTTAACTGTTTTCTTGCTTGGATTAACTTTAGCAGATGGAACCATCTCTTTTAGCGAGAGCATGGGTTTTGTGGGTTTGTTTATGTTATTTATGTACATCCTCATGAGAACAGATGGTGTGCCAGATGATGAAAACTCAGAAGTTTCTCAATTTACAAAAAGCTTATTATTATCAATGATTGGTCTTGTAAGTTTAATAGCAGGGGCAAATATCTCTATTATCTATGCTGAGAGCACAGCATTATTATTGGGTATACCAGAGCTAATTATTGGCCTAACTATTATTGCTTTAGGAACAAGTTTGCCTGAGTTAGCAGCCACAGTAGCTGCCCTTAAAAAAGGCAAACATCAAATGGTTGTTGGTAACATTATTGGTTCCAACGTTCTAAATTTAGTATTTGTTATTCCAATTATTGGGTTTTTTGGGTCTGTTCAACTCACCCCAATTGTCATGGAGAGAGATTTCAGCATTCTGTTAATTTTAAGCTTAGCTTTTATTTTGTTAGCCGTTTCATTAACCAAATTAAAATTTAAAAGAGGTTTGTATATGAGCGCAGGGGTAATTTTAGTCAGTAGCTACCTTCTCTACATCGCCGTTCTTTCTGGGATTGTATAAATATCTCATATACAAGAAAAAAAATAACGAGAGGAAAAATGTAACCACTTCAAAAATAAAGAAGGTGTTATAAAAAGTAGGTGTTGATGGAATTAATGCAAAAAGATATCTACCTAGAGCAATGCTAAAAGTTAGAAATGCAAGCAGTGACAAAACATATGTAGCGATGCCTCTGCTAAAAAGACCCAGCAGACATAACAGACCAATAATCATGTTGATACCACCATACAAACCTGCCACCTCTGAATAACCTATCTCCCCTGAAACCTTTAAACCCACAGCGTCCATAAATGAAGGAATTTCATAACTAAGCTCAAGCGCATCTTTCACAGGATCAATGATTGCCCATGCGCCTATACCAAAATATAAAACTGCATAAGCCATCAGAAAAAGTCTAATAATCCAAATCATTGTATTTCCTAAAAAATTTCGTTTTTTCTTTTGTTATGGCCAATTCTAGCGACCAGGCAAATAAATAAAGTAATCAAGAACATTATAATTGTATCCCTGGTAAAAGGTAGAAATACTAAAAATCCAATGATGTGAGTAATAACCAAGGAAATAGTTGAAACATATATTGGCCACATAACTGATGTGGGGTTTTTACCAGAAAAAAATCTAAAGATAAAATAAATTAATGTGATAAAGAAACCTGGTAGCAGTACCCTAGCTCGATATTCATTTATCTGATCTAAATTAAATTCTGTGACAATAAATGGAATAGGCAATTGATCATAAAAAAAAATAGCAACTATTGCCCTAGCTGCTAGATATATTGCAACTATAGCCAAAAAAACATTAATTAATTTACCCATTAAAATAATAGGATACACTTAAAATATTCAAAATTTAAATATTTATAATGCATGAAAAACATAAAGAGCATGAATTTAATAATAGATTTAAAGGAATTTCCAAACTCTCCTCACCCTGAGCCATACTCTGGTGCAGTGGTTACAGAAAATGATTTAAAAAAATTTATTGAAATAACAATCCATGAAGATAAACAACCTATTGTTATTTTTGGAGCTAATTGGTGTCCAGATGCAAAATTGTTAGAGGGAGTAATGCAACTCCCTACTGTAAAAACTTTCCTTGAGACTCGCTCAAACATTCTTCATATAGATGTTGGTAGCTATGAAATTAATACTGAGCTATTTTATTTTTTTGATCAAGATATTCAAGATGGAATCCCAAGAATATTTATCATGGATAAAGCGGGCAAAAATATAAATTTACAAGTAAATGATGCCATGCGAAAGGCAAGAGAACTCTCAAGCCAAGATATCTTTAATTACTTTCAAGAATTTGTTACTGAATGCTAATTAATAGCGAAAATGTTTAATCTTATCCCTGCTATTTTTTAAATCTGTCATAGCATGAATTCCAATCTCTAGATGTTGCTTAGCCCATTTTGATGTAACAGCTTGATCTGATTTTTCTGTTTTTACACCGTCAGGAGTTACGGGAACATCCGACACTAACAGTAAGGCCCCTCGAGGGATTTCATTGTAATGACCAACAATAAAAATGGTGGCAACTTCCATATCAATGCCAATTGCAGTTGTCTTTTTGAGTTTTTTTAGGAAAGTTTTATCATGCTCCCATACTCTTCTATTAGTTGTATAAATGACCCCTGTTCGATAGTCTGTTCCAGCATCTAATATTTTATCAGAGACAAATTTATGCAGTTTAAATGAAGGTAAGGCAGGCACCTCAGGAGGAAAATAATCATTAGATGTTCCATCGCCTCTAATTGCAGCTATTGGGAGTATGAGGTTTCCAATTTCAGACGAATCTTTTAATCCTCCACATTTTCCAAGAAACAATACCCCTTTTGGTTTTCTTGCAACTAATAGATCCATAATTGTTGCTGCATTAGGTGAACCAATGCCAAAATTAATGATACTAAGACCGGCATCATTTGTACTTGAAGACATGGGCCTATTTTCACCCTGAATATTGCATTGAAACCTATCAGCAAACTGCTCAACATAGTCTTGAAAATTAGTAAGGAGGATGTATTCCCCGAAATCATCTACGGGCATGCCTGTGTATCTGGGAAGCCAATCTTTGGCTATATCATATTTGTTATCCATGAATCATTATAGACCATCTAGGATAATCAGCGATATTGAGTATTTTTGGACTATTTTAAACGATTAATGGATGTTCCAATCTTCAAGAATCATATCAGATGCTTTTTCTCCAATCATAATAGTTGGAGCATTGGTATTGCCACCAACAATTGTTGGCATAATTGATGCATCTACCACTCGCAATCCTTGCATTTTGCGCGCTTTAAGTCTGCTATCAACCACCGACATTTCATCATTCCCCATTTTGCATGTACCCACAGGATGATAAACAGTATCCGCTCCTTCACGCATGGCTTGTTCAATATCAGCATCATCATTTATATCAATGGATCTTTGAGTATGTTCAGAAATATATTTACTAAATGGCTCGCTGCTAAGAACTTTCATCATTATCTTATAACCATCAACCATATCTTTCATATCATCGGGATGACTCAAAAATTTTGGATCAATTAAAGGGTCTGCAAATGGATCTGCGGATGCAAGAGTGACCTCACCAAGAGACTTAGGTCTTAACAAACATGAATGACAGCTCATACCTGTTCCCCAAAGAAGCGTTCTGCCATGATCAACAATCATTGCCGGCGCATAATGAAATT
>CETH01039409.1_pt1 | contig 22282 bp, 23 predicted proteins | sample 361461 | NCBI WGS metagenome assembly CETH01 (sample SAMEA2622695, study PRJEB7988) | marine metagenome | isolation source: saline water (ENVO:00002010), including
AGCCACAATATTGTATATTAATAGAGGATATTGCAAGAAATTTGAAACCGGCTCATGAACTAGGTATGAAAACAGTTTGGATTAAAAATAATGAACCTTGGGCAGCTGAATATTCAAATGAAAATTTTATAAATTATAGAACTGCAAACTTAACTAATTTTTTAAAGGAAATTAATGAACTTAGAAAAAATTGAAAAATCTATAAACGAAGCTTTTGAAAACAAAGATAAAATAGATAGTTCTGATAAAGCTCTAAATGAATTAGTTCGTGAAACTATAGATTTATTAGATAACGGTAAAATTAGAGTTGCTGAAAAAAAAGCTGACAAATGGCAAGTTAACCAATGGATTAAAAAGGCGATACTTTTAAGTTTTAGAGTAAATAAAATGAAAGCATCTAAAGGGCCTTATTCTACCTGGTATGATAAGATTGATGGCAAAACTCAGGGATGGAACGAAGATCAAGTTAAGAAAGCTGGTTTCAGATATGTTCCCAACGGTGTTATTAGAAAAGGAGCTTATATTGCAAAAAATGTTGTACTAATGCCATCCTTTATAAATGTAGGGGCTTATGTTGATGAAGGAACGATGATTGATACTTGGGCATCTGTAGGATCTTGCGCACAAGTTGGAAAAAATTGTCATATATCTGGGGGCGCTGGTATTGGAGGTGTATTAGAACCAATGCAAGCTAATCCAACCATTGTTGAAGATAATTGTTTCTTAGGAGCAAGAGCAGAAATCGCTGAAGGTGTTGTAATTGAAAAAGGTTCGGTGTTATCGATGGGTGTTTACATTGGTGCTTCCACAAGAATTGTTGACCGTGCAACTGGTCAGATCCATTATGGAAAAGTTCCTGCTTACTCTGTAGTTGTGCCTGGTTCAATGCCAAGTAAAAATAATCCAAATGGACCATCTTTATATTGTGTTGTAATTGTTAAAAAAGTAGACGAAAAAACTCGAAGTAAAACTTCTATAAACGATTTATTAAGAGATTAAAAAATCATGCAAATAAATGAATTAAAATTGGCTAAAGATTTGATTCGTAAACCAAGTATTACCCCAAAAGACGCAGGGGCAATAAACTTATTAGCTAAAAATTTAAGATCTATAGGTTTTAATTGTAAAATAATAAATTTTAAAAATGTAAAGAACTTATATGCAAAGCTTGGAAGATCTTACCCAAATTTTTGTTATGCAGGACATACAGATGTTGTTCCCCCGGGAAATATAAAAAACTGGACTACTAATCCATTTAAGCCAATTGTAAAAAATAACAAATTAATTGGCCGTGGTGCCAATGATATGAAAGCCTCAATCGCGTGTTTTGTGGCAGCTGTAAGTAAATTTAAAAATAGAAATAAAAATTTTAAAGGATCAATAAGCTTATTGATAACAGGTGATGAAGAAGGGATAGCGGTAAATGGAACAAAAAGAGTCGTTAAATATTTAAAAAGAAAAAGAGAAAAAATTAATTTTTGTATAGTCGGTGAACCTACTAATCCCAATAAACTTGGTGAAATGATAAAAATTGGAAGAAGAGGGAGTTTGACTGGTAAATTAACTGTTATTGGTTCACAAGGTCATGTGGCTTATCCTGATAGAGCAAATAATCCTTCAAATACCATTATTAAAATTTTAAAAAAAATTAAAGATTTAAAATTAGATCGAGGAACAAAAAATTTTCAACCTTCTAATTTAGAAGTAACTAAAATTAATATTGAAAATCATGCAGACAATGTAATTCCAGGATCTGCGGAAGCTGTATTTAATATACGATTTAATGATAAGCATTCATCTAGTTCTTTAAAAAGAAAATTAAACAAAATATTTAGATCTATTACAAAAAATAATAAATCAAAATTTAAAGTTAATTATGAAGTTTCAGGTGAATCGTTTTTAACTAAACCAAACAAAACTACTTATATGGTTCAAAATGTTATCCAAAAGATTACTGGTTTAAAACCAAAGTTGTCGACTTCTGGTGGTACATCTGATGCAAGATTTATTAGGAATATTGCTCCTTGTTTAGAATTTGGTTTGGTTGGAAAGACAATGCACAAAATAGATGAGAGTGTATCTGTTTCTGACTTAAAAAAATTAACTAAAATATATGAAAATATTTTGGTAAGTTATTTTAAGTGAAAACAGGTATTATAACTACTGACTCTTATTCAAATCATGAAACAGGTCAGGGTCACCCCGAAAGAGCTGACCGAATTTCAGTTATAATCGAAAATTTTAAAAAAAATAAAAATCTTGTTTGGAAAAAACCAGAAAAGTTTGATCCCAAGTATTTGAAAATTGCACATAATCCAAATTATATAAACGAAGTAGAAAAATCTTTTCCAAAAAAAGGGTTGTTTTTTTTAGATGGTGACACAATTATATCCCCGGGAAGTAAAAAAGCTACTTTAGATGCTGTTGCTTCTATTATTACCGCTATTGATAGTATTCAGAATAATGAATTTAAAAATGTTTTTTGTGCTGTTCGCCCACCTGGACACCATGCTGAAAAAGATAAAGCTATGGGTTTTTGTATTTATAATAATGTAGCAGTAGGTGCGTACTACCTCATTGAAAAATATAAACTAAATAGAATTGCAATAATTGATTTTGATGTGCACCATGGAAATGGTACTCAAAACATTTTTTATGACAATAAAAAAGTCTTGTATATATCTACTCACCAATATCCTTTTTATCCTGGAACAGGCGCTGAAAGTGAAAAAGGTAAACACAATAATATTTTAAATATTCCTTTGCCAGCAGGAACAAACTCTGAAGAATATTTAAATGCTTATGAGCATGTTCTAAAAAAACTTAAAGAATTTAAACCAGAGTTTGTAATGTTTTCGGCAGGGTTTGATGCTCATGAAAATGATCCGCTTGCACAATTTAAACTAAAGTCAAAAGACTTTTATGAAATCACAAAAAGAACTTTGAAAATCACTAATGAAAGCAGTAATAAAAAAATTGTTTCGGTTCTGGAAGGTGGATACGATTTGAATGCACTGAAGGAAAGTTCTGAGATGCATTTAAAGGCTTTTATAGAAAATTAATTTAATATTTTACTTTATATAAGTATAACCCATGTGCTGGAGCAGGTGGAGCACACATTGATCGTTTTTTTGATAAAAATGCTTTTTTAAAATCTTTTAAGTTCCATTTTCCCTCACCTAAATATTTCAAAGATCCAACCATAGATCTAACCTGCTGTTGTAGAAAAGATTTAGACTCAAATGTTAAAATAATTTTATTTTTTTGTTTTTTAACCTCAGCCATTTTTAAGGTCTTTATTGGAGAATTTGACTCACATGATGATGCTCTGAAAGTGGAAAAGTTGTGAGTGCCTTTTAATATTTTCGCACCTTTTTTCATAATTTTAAAATCAAGCTTTTTTTTTATATGCCAAGCTTTATCTTTTTCGAGAACTAATTTTGTTTCCCTGTTAATAATGAAATATTTATAAATTCTTTTATTTGCATTATATCTTGCATGAAAATTTTTTGGTTTCTTTTTAATATATAAAATTGCAATTGGATACTTATTAAGAAAAAAATTAATTGAGTTTAAAAAAGCATCTTTATCATCGATTTTTTTCTTTGTTTTAAAATGAGCGGATTGCTCATAAGCATGGACACCCGCATCTGTTCTTCCTGATCCTATGATTGTAATTTTTTCTTTTAAAAAATTAGACAAACCTTTTTGTAAAACTTCTTGAACTGAAAGACCATTCTTCTGGATTTGCCATCCAACAAAATTTGTTCCTAGATATTCTACTTTAATATGATATGTAAACACTTTATTTTTCTATTTAATTTTAATAGAATTAAAACATAACTTGAAAAAGAATTTATATTGGTGAAGAAACAAGCAAAAGTAACAATCATAATACCTAACTATAATAGCTCTAAATATTTAGACAACACAATAAATTCTGTTATTAATCAAACTTATGATAATTGGCAATTGATAATTGTTGATGATTTTTCAGATTCTGAAACGAAAAAAATTTTAGAAAAATACAACTCGAAAAATAAAATTAAAATTATTTATTTAAAAGAAAATAAAGGTGCCGCATATTGTAGAAATTTAGCTTTGAAAATGTGTCAATCTGAATATGTTGCATTTTTAGACTCGGATGATGTTTGGAAAAAAAATAAATTAGAGAAACAATTAAGTTTTATGGAAAAAAATAATTATAATTTTACTTATACAAGTTATGGTATTTTAAAAGGAGATATTGGAAATATTGATGGTATAGAAAAAATGAATTTAAATTACATTATTCCAAAAAATAATTATAGCTTTGAAAGTTTTACAAAAGATACAACAATTGCCACTAGTACTATGATTATAAAAAGTGAGATTGCAGAAAAATATAGTTTCACTGATACAGAAATTTGTGAAGATTACTTCTACAAATGTTCAATTTTAAAAGAATTAGGTTTGGCTTATTGTTTAAATGAACCATTAACCCTTTATAGAGTAAGAAAAAATTCACTTCAGAGCAGTAAAATGAAAAATTTTTATTGGATTTGGAAAATAAATAAGTTGTACAATAATTTTAATTTTTTTAAAAATTTCCTATCATTGTTATTTATTTCAATAAATTCTTTAAGAAAATATGGTTTAAAATAATTAAAGTTTATTACCCACTAAAAATTTTTCTGATGATTGTTTTATTTTTCCCTCTTTTTGAATTTCTAAAATTTGAATTGATTTATCTTTGCAATAAAAGATTAATTTATCATTTATAATTTTTCCTACTTCCCCACTCTCGTTTATAACTTTTGCCTTCCACACTTTATATCTTTGGTTATTATATTCAAACCAAGCACCAGGATTTGGGTTTAAACCATTTATTTTTGCTAAAATTTTTTCAGCTTTATCGTTCCAAATAATTTGGCTTTCGCTTTTTGAAATTTTTTTTGCGTAAGTAGCTTCTTCATTATTTTGTTCATTATATTTTGCCTCTCCTTTTTCTATTAAATCTATTGAATTAATTAAAGATTTTGCTCCAAGTTTAGACAAAACTTTAGAAAGACTTAAAGAACTTATGTTTTCATTTATTCTTATTTTGTTTTGTAACAAAATAGGTCCTTCATCTAATCTTTCAACTATCTTCATAATACTTATTCCTGTTTCTTTATCTAAATTCATAATAGATCTTTGTATTGGCGCTGCTCCTCTCCACTTTGGAAGAAGAGATGCATGTACATTTATAAAAGAATGCTTTGGTAACTTCAAAAATCTTTTTGGTATTATTTTTCCATAGGCAACCACGACAACTAAGTCTGGTTTGATTTGACTTAAAAAATTATACTCTTCATCAGTATCTAAATTTATTGGATTTCTAAGTTTTAAGGAATATTTCTTTGCATATATTTCAACAGCGGGTGAAACTAGTTTTTGTCCCCTATTTGCTTTGCTAGGAGGCTGAGAATAAACACATTGAATTTCGTGTTCAGATTTTTTTAACAATTCTAGACAAGGAACGGCAAACTCTGGGGTTCCCATGAATACAATTTTTAGTGACATTATTTTTATTAAACTACAATTCTCTCTAAATCTTTTTTATTTTTAGATACTTTTTTTATAATAATATTTTTTTTAAGTTTTGATAGGTAGTCTATAAACAAAATTCCATTTAAATGATCTATTTCATGTTGAATACATGTTGATAGCAATCCATCTGCTTTTAATTCTTTTTCTTTTCCATCATAGTCTAAGTACTTTATATGACACTTTTCTGGCCTTTCAATTTTTGCAAATTGATTTGGTATAGATAGACATCCCTCTTCATAAGTTGCTAATGTTTTAGATTTCCATATAATTGTGGGATTTATAAAATAAATTGGTGCTTTTTTTTCAGAATCTTTTGATACATCAATTACAACTATTCTTTTAGGAACGCCAATTTGAATTGCTGCCAAACCTATCCCAGGAGCTTCGTACATTGTTTCCGCCATATCATCCATTAATTTTTTGATTTCATTATCCACAATTTCAACTTTTGATGATTTTTTTCTTAGTATTGGATCTGGTATTGTCAAAATTTTTTTAACTGCCATCAATAAGTTATATTATAATTAAGCTCTTAAAGGTAGAGTCAGATTTAAAATTTGATTTCTTATTTTTTTTATATTTGCTTTGTTTAATAGATTTACAATAAAATAAAGAGTCTCTGGATCTAAATTCTCAACATCATCACTACCTATAATTTCAACAAGTTTAAGCATTAAAAGTCCGTATTCTTCATTTTTAACTAAAGAATTTATATTTGCCGGTACTGTTAAATTCTTAGAGAACAATTCAATGTTTAAATCCTTGGGCATTTTAATGTCTTCGGAGATGAGGGTTTCTAGTATTATTACGTCTTTTATAGAAAAAAAATATTTTTTGTTTTTAGAAATTTTCTTATAAATATTTAAAAAATCTTTGTTAATTTTGTTTTTGTCAGGATTTTCCTCTGTAAATATTTTTACGACTTTGGATCTATGTAAAATTTTATCATTATATTTTATTTTTCCAAGTTTCTTGGTTTTTTCTTTTATAATATTTCTCTCAACTTTACTTTTTAAATCATCGGGAATTTCACTTTCGTCAATATTTGTCAGTGTAGTGCTTAAATTTTCTTTGAAAATATTTCCTAACTTATCTTTTTCAAATAAATCTTTTAATAAAAAAAGTAAATTTAATTTATTTTCAACGTTATCAGCTAATAGTATTTTCTGATAAATTAGTGCTCTGCTTTCATAACCTGAAAGTCCTTGGTAAACTGTATCTGCATTAACAAGCTGATTAATATTAAATGGGATTGATAAATATATTTCAAAAATTTTATTTTTATCGAAGTTGTCGTTGTTAGCAGCAATTTCATATTTAATTATAGTTTCCGGATCCTCAATTTGGTCAGTAGAAATCAAATTTGACTCTGTCAAATACTTCCAGATGTTTTTTTCGGTTTTATCTGTAGGTTCATATTTAAAATTTTCAACTGTTACTGATGATAGATAAAAATATAAAAGATTTTTATCAGAAATTTTTTTATCAGGTTTTTCTTTTACGCCTAAAAGAAATAAAATTTTATTGGTAAAAAAATTATCAGACCTTCCTTCTTCCCTTAATAAATCAAAATTCAATTGTGCTTGTTCGTTTTTTTTGGACAATATCAAACAATAAATTCTAAATTTATCTAAATAGTCATCTTTTATTTCTTTATTTATATGTCCAATCTTCTCACAGCTTTTTACTATATCTGCTGATGCAATATAATGATCAACTAAATATTTTATTAATTTTGACTTTCCAGAAAAATCCAAATTCATATTTAAAAATTCTTCAATAAGATTAATTTTATTATTTTGAACCAGCCAATTTAATTTTAATTTCAAAAACTCTTCATTAGTCAAATTATTTTTAGGCGCATATGAATATGTTAAGATTGTATTAACAAAAATTTTCTCGGAAAATTCAGAAAGTTTAACTTTTTCAATTCTTTTAAAAGTTGTTTTTATTTTTTCTCCATCCGTCATAGACCACATATTTAATCCTAAATCGTTTTTTTCAGGATCATAAAGTCCTATTAATCTAATTTGACTTTCAGAGTTACTTGCATCTTCCGTTATTTTAATTGAGTTAGCTTCTTTATTTTTTTTTAAATAATCAATTTCAGATTTTTTTTCCTTAATTTCATTTTGTTCTATGTTTTCTTTTTTTTCCGTTTTTTTATTGTTCCAAATATCTACTGATTCTTCTTCTGCAAATAAACTTGTGCCAAAAAAAAATAGCAGTCCAAACAAAATTAAGACTTGACTATTTAATTTTTTCAATCTTATTAGTGACATCTTCGATTATTTCTTTCTGGGGAGACGGAAAATCAATTTTTTCTACAAAGAAAAGGCATATAAATATAAAAAGTAGTGCTAATACAAATTTTATAATAACCCTTAAAAAAGGACCTCCACTTTTTGATCTTTGTAATCTCGGTTGCATACTGATTAAAATATATTTAAATTAAAAATTAAGACAAATTTGTGATAAATCAAATTGAAAATTAAGGTAAAAATTGAAAAAAAACCTTGTATTAACTGGAATGATGGGATCTGGAAAATCCACTGTTGGTAAGTTTCTCTCTCAAAAACTAAAAATGAACTTTGCCGATACAGACGAAATAATTGAGAAGAAATTCTCTCTTAAAATAAACGAAATATTTGAACAAAAGGGTGAAAAGTTTTTTAGAGATACAGAAAGAAGCGAAATTTTAAAACTTAGTGAAGGAAAAGATTTTGTAATATCTTTAGGAGGAGGTTCTTTTATGGATGATGCAATTAGACAAAAAGTTAAGGAAACATCAGTCTCTTTTTGGTTAGATTTAAATGTTGATAAAATTATTGAAAGAACCAGTTATAATCAAAAAAGACCCTTGATTAACAAAATGTCTAAACAAGGGTTGATTGAACTTTATGAAGAAAGAAAAGAGGTTTATTCTAAAGCAGATTTTAAAATAGATTGTAATTTAAAAAACAAAGATGAAATAGTAGAACAAATTAAAAATATTTATGAAAATAACAAGAATTAATGTAAAAAATAAAGATACCAATTATCCAGTTTTTGTGGGTAATAACGCTTTAAGTTTATTAAGAAAACAGATTAATTCTCTTTGTCCTGAGACCAGAAAAATAGCTTTAGTATTAGATAAAAATATTCCTCAAAAATACAAAAAAAAAATTAAAAGTTCACTTAAAAAATATCAGATACATACCAAAGAATATTTGCCTAAAGAAAATTTAAAATCACTAAAAAATGTAAATATTTTAGTAGAATATTTATTAAGAAAAAAATTTAACAGAAATGATGCTGTGATAGCATTTGGAGGAGGAATTATTGGTGACTTTACTGCATTTGTGGCAAGTATTTTAAAAAGAGGAGTAAATTTTATAAATTTGCCATCTACACTTTTATCTCAAGTTGACTCATCGATTGGTGGCAAAACAGGAGTAAATTCTACAGAAGGTAAAAATTTGATTGGATCTTTTTATCAGCCTAAATTAGTCATTTCAGATTTATCTCTGTTAAAAAGCTTACCCAAAAGAGAATTGGTATGTGGTTTTGCGGAAATTTTTAAATATACATTAATTAGGGATAAAAAGTTTTTTTTATGGATAAAAAAATATTCAAACAATATTTTGAATTTAAATGATTTAAAAATTATAAAAACAGCTGTAGTTAGGAGTTGTAAAAATAAAGTTTTTTATGTGAAAAAAGATGAAAAGGAAAAAGGAGATAGAGCGTTATTAAATTTTGGACATACTTTTGCGCATGGAATTGAAGCTGCAAGTAATTTTGCAAAAATTAATCATGGAGAGGCCGTTCTTATAGGAATGTTTTTAGCTACAAAATTATCTTTAAAAATGAAGCTTTGCTCGCAGATTACTTTTAAGGAAATTGAAAGTGTATATAGGGCTAATAATCTTCCATCAAAATTAAGTAAATTTTTTTCAAAAAAAGATTATAACAAAATTGCAAATTTTATGGTTAATGATAAAAAAAATAATGACAAAAGAATTAACTTAATACTTTTAAAAAAGATTGGAAAAACTACTAAACCTGGAAAGATAAAATTTTCATTAAATAAAATGAAAAGTGTTATTAAACAACTTAATTAATCTTTATTTCTAGTGCGTGAATTTTTTCTTTTATTTCCTTATTTAAAATAGATATAATTTTCCTATGAGCCTCAAGTGTAGTGAAATTTTTTAAATAATCAGATTTGATTATCACTTTTAAATGAAGCTTTTCTTTATCAAAAGATTTATGAGTCCTATGTTTGTCGGTATTGTCAATTATATCAATTTTGGAATCTTTTATATTATCTTTTATTTTTTGTTCAATAACTTTAATATGGCTTTTCATTAAATTAATATTTTAATATATTATCATAAAATAATTATGAAAAATATTTGTGATTGGGAAAATTGTAAAAAAATTGGTAGCTATAAAGCCCCTATTGAGAGGGATAATAGTAGAAATTTTAGATTTCTTTGCTTGGAGCATATAAAAATTTTTAATAAGAACTGGAATTATTTTTCCAACATGAATAACGATGAAATTGAATATTTTATTAAATCTGACCTTACTTGGCACAAACCTACGAAAAGCTTTGCCTCTTCAGATAACTTTTTTAAAATTTTATGGAATAATGCTCTAAATGAAAAAATTAATATCTTTAAAAATGGAAGTTTTAAAGAATTTCAAGAAACTAGGTTATCTGTTAAAGATCGTGATGCTCTGGATATTCTGGGACTCAAATATGAAGTAAAGTGGGCTGATATTCAGAAACAATTTAAAGGACTTGTAAAGAAATACCATCCTGATAAAAACCATGGGAATAAAAAATATGAGGAAATTTTAAAGAAAATAACTATGGCATACAGTCACTTAAAACTTAGCGCTAATAAAGAGAAATAAAATGAACTTAGAAAATAAAAAACCGGATATAAAAATTTCTGTAAGGCAGACTTTTAATTTGGATACCGATATGGAAATTGAAGCTTTTTCGAAAAAAAATGAATATGTTCCAAAAATTGATAACGATTATAAATTTGACAGAGACACTACTCTTGCAATTTTATCGGGATTTGCATTTAATAAAAGAGTTTTAATACAAGGTTACCATGGTACAGGAAAATCTACTCATATTGAGCAAGTAGCTGCCAGACTAAACTGGCCATGTATAAGAGTAAATTTAGATAGTCATATAAGTAGAATTGATTTGATAGGAAAGGACTCGATCGTTCTAAAAGATGGAAAACAAATTACAGAATTTAAAGAAGGTATATTGCCATGGTCAATTCAAAATCCTATTGCATTAGTTTTTGATGAATATGATGCAGGAAGACCTGATGTTATGTTTGTAATACAAAGAGTTCTGGAGAGTGACGGAAAGTTTACACTATTGGATAAAAATAAAATTATTAACCAAAATCAATTTTTTAGAATGTTTGCAACGACTAATACGATTGGACTTGGAGATACAACTGGTCTTTATCACGGTACTCAACAAATAAATCAGGGTCAAATGGATAGATGGAATATTGTAACTACACTAAATTATCTTAAGTTTGAAAAAGAATTAGAAATTGTTTTATCAAAAAACAAATCTATGAATAATAAAAATGGCAAAGAAAAAATTTCGAACATGATTAAGGTTGCAGAACTAACAAGAAATGGTTTTGTAAATGGAGACATTTCAACTGTAATGAGCCCTAGAACAGTAATTCATTGGGCTGAAAATTCTGAAATTTTTAAAGATGTTGGATACTCTTTTAGAGTGACTTTTTTAAATAAATGTGACGAACTAGAAAGAAAAATAATTTCAGAGTACTATCAAAGATGTTTTGGGGAAGATCTTCCAGAGTCATCCGTGAACGTTAAAATTTCCTAAAAATGGAAAAAAAAGACTTAATCATTGAAGATTTCAGAAAGGCCCTGTCTTCTACAATTAAATCTATTTCTGAAATATCCGATTGTAATATAAATTTTGGAGAAAGAAAAAATTTAGACAATAAAAATGCAAATCTTCCTGAAATAGAAAAAATTGAAAATCAGAAAGATTTTCTTTTATATAGAGCCAAAGCAGACTCGGAAGCCCTAAGATTGAGATATAGCGACTCTAGTATATTGAACAATTATGCACCAAAAGGAGATAATGCCAAAAAACTCTATGAAATAGCGGAGAAAATTAGGTACGAAAAAATTGGTGGGGATCATTTTTTAGGAATTAAAAAAAATTTAATTCAAAATTATAAAGAAAATCAAAATAAAACAAATTTATTGGAAAAAGTTTTTGATGCTTATCTTAGAAATTTTTTGTTTGATTTAAAAGAGGTAAAAAACTTAAACAATAGTACAAAAAAAATAAAAAAAAACTTTGATCAAAATTTCAAAAAAAAACTCGAAACTCTCAAAAATTATTTAAAAAACCAAGAAAAATTTAATCAATTAGTTTCTCAAATTTTGTCGAATATGGATATTGAGGATAAAGAAATTTATGAAGATTCAGCTGACAAAGATAAACAGGATGATAGTTTAAAAAAACAGGAGCTACAGAATGATGAGAGCAAATCAAAAAATAAAGATGAAAATGATGAATTTTTAAATATTGATGCATCGAAAATTGAAGACTCAATTGAAAAAAATAGCAAAGATGATGCTTTTGAAGAAACAGATGCCTCAAAAGATGTTGTAAGTAGAGATGTGAAAAAAATACTTTCAAAAGGAAAGTTTAATTATAAAATATATTCTCAAGAACACGATGAGGTTATAAAAGCAGAAGATCTTGAAAGTGAAAATGAACTTTCTAGGCTTAGATCTTCTCTTGATCAACAACTTTTACAGTTAAAAACTTTTGTTTCTAAACTTGCGAATAGATTACAGAGAAAACTTTTGGCAAAACAAAAACGATCATGGGATTTTGACTTAGAAGAAGGAATACTTGATACATCTAAGTTGACAAGAGTAATAATTGATCCTTACAACTCTCTTTCTTTTAAAAAAGAAAAAGAAACAGATTTTAAAGATACTTTAGTTACAATCTTAATTGATAATTCAGGATCTATGAGAGGCAAACCTATAACGGTTGCAGCAATTTGTGCTGATATTCTCTCAAGAACTTTAGAACGTTGCTCGGTAAAAGTTGAGGTACTAGGATTTACGACTAAACATTGGAAAGGCGGTACTAGTAGAGAAGATTGGACAAATAATGGGAAACCAAAATTTCCTGGAAGATTAAATGATCTTAGACATATAATTTATAAATCTGCAGATATCCCTTGGCGTCAAGCAAAAAGGAACATGGGTTTAATGCTTAAAGAAGGTTTATTAAAAGAAAATATAGATGGTGAGGCCTTGAGATGGGCTTATAACAAAATGAAAAAAAGAAAAGAGGAAAGAAAGATTTTAATGGTAATTTCTGATGGAGCTCCAGTCGATGACTCTACACTTTCAACTAATGTGAGTGATTATCTTGAAAATGATTTAAAAAATACAGTAAATGCAGTTGAGAAATTTTCAGATATTGAACTTTTAGCTATTGGAATAGGGCACGATGTTACAAGATATTATAACAAAGCAGTAAAAATAACTGATGTTCAAGACCTAGGTGATGTCATGATAAATCAATTAACAAACCTTTTTTCTGATAAAAACAAATTAAATTAAGACTAAGATGTTTCTACAGAGTAATGTTTTACATCTTTAAGCCTTGTAATTAGCAGTCTAAATGGAATTAACATTATTAAAGCGATAAGTAATTTAACTGAAAAATCCCCTAAAGCTAAATTGAACCAATTAAAACTGGTTCCATAAAAAGATATAAAAAAGAACAACATTGTATCTATGAAAGATCCAATTGAGGATGAAACAATAGGTGCCAAAAACCAAATTTTGTTTCTGAGTCTATCAAATATATGAATATCTAATAGTTGTGCTGTTAAAAAAGCAGTTCCTGAACCAATTGCGATTCTAATAGAGATTAAATCTGAAAAATTTGTTGAAAAAAATAAAGTTAAAGATAATCCTAAAATGAAACCAAAATATACTATTTTTCTTGCTTTAATTTTCCCATATCTCCTATTAGATAGATCGGTTATTAAAAAAGTAACAGGATAAGTTAAAGCCCCATAGGTTAGGACTTCGTTCAGGTCAAAATAATCTATAGGAAATTGAACTAAAAAGTTTGATACAGCAACGAATATTGCCATAAAAAAAGCTAATGTGAAAAAAATTCTCTGATCTGGTCTTGGTAATTTAAGCACCCTTAGAAATTATTTCTGTTTTTAGTTTCTTTGCTTTTTTTGAAAGTTTAAAAGACTTTGCTGACAATAAAAATTTATCAATTCCACCCTTGTAGTCAACTGTTCTAAGAGCAGCGTTTGAAACATTTAGTTTTATATTTTTTTTCAGTAAGTCGCTTTTAAATTTGACCTTCTTTATACTTGGCAAAAATCTCCTTTTAGTCTTGTTATTTGCATGGCTAACGTTATGGCCTTTTAAAGGTTTTTTCCCAGTAAGTTCACATTTTTTACTCATAAATATTCCAATAGCTATATAGTTCCTGAAAGGTGCTTAATCAAGTAAATATATATCTATTGACATAGTTTGTTTCAAATAATAGTAAATTAAATGGATTTTTTCCTGCCAGTTGCACAAGTACAAGTTAATATTCTAACTATATTAATTTTGAGTTTACTAATTGGTTTCATTTCAGGTTTATTCGGTATTGGAGGTGGTTTTTTAATGACACCTGTTCTAATATTTCTTGGTATTCCTCCAGCTTTTGCAGTAGCAAACGAAGCTAATAATATTCTTGGTACGTCTGTTTCTGGGGCCTTAACTCATTGGTTTAGAAAAACCTTAGACTATAAAATGGGTTTGCTTATAGTTATTGGCGGAATATTTGGAACAATTATTGGAATGATAATTTTTGAATATTTTAAAGAGAAAGGTATAGTGAATGTTATCATTTCTTTAGCCTACATTTATATGTTGGTAATCATTGGAACTCTAATGTTCGCAAAAGGATACAAGGAGCTTAGCGATTTAAAAAAAAAAATTGTGGTAAAAAGGAAAGCCCACAACCATTATTGGATTCATGGTTTGCCGCTCAGAGTAAGATTTCATAAATCAAAACTTTATGAAAGCGCAATAGTTCCAATAATGTTAGGGTTTTTTGTTGGAATATTTGCATCTATAATGGGCGTTGGTGGAGCATTTTTAATGGTTCCAGCTATGATTTACATTATTGGTATGCCAACTAAATTAGTGCCTGGAACGTCCCTATTCGTTACTATTTTTATTACAACATTTGTAGTCATAGGCCATGCTTTAAAATTTCAAACCATTGATTTTATTCTTGTAAGTATTTTGCTAACTGGTTCTATAGTAGGAGTTCATTTTGGTCTAAAAATTGCAGAAAAATTAAATGCCTCAGAATATAAAACATTGTTAGCTATTCTTTTATTAGGTGTTGGAATAATAATGGGTATAGAACAATTTGTTTTAGAAAAAGGAAAAAGTTTATTTGTTATTAATGGGACTGGCGCAATAGATAACCGACTTTCAGAAATAATATTAAATCTTTCACAAAGCTATCCTGTCTCCTATGGTTTCTTCTCTATCATAGTTGTGGTTTGTGTTGGAATAGTTTTTTCATACGTAAGAGAGTTAATGCGTTATATAAGATTTGATATCGACAAGAAAAAATATAATTTTTTTAAATAAATTAATTAAGATCGGATCCGATAACATCTTTTATATTTTTAAAACCTTTTTCTTTTAAAATATTTATTAAGTCTTTCTTTATTTCTTTAACAATTGTTGGACCTTTGTAAATCATGCCAGTATATAATTGCACTGCAGATGCACCTGCTGCAAATTTTTCAAAAGCAGTTTCTCCAGAGTCTACACCGCCAACTCCAATGATGGGTATTTCGCCTTTTAGTTTGCTATAAAATTTTTTAATAAAACTAGTGGATAGATTTCTTAAAGGCTTTCCTGATAAACCGCCTTTTTCGTTTCTCTTTTCATCTAAAAGATCTTCTCTATTTCGATCCGTTGTATTTGTCAAAATTAAACCATCAATATTATTTTGTAATGACAACTGTACAATGTTTTCTATAGATGAATTATCCAAGTCTGGAGAGATTTTAAGTAAAAAAGACTTATTAAAATTACTTTCCCTCCTTATTTTATTAATACTTGATAACAATTTCTGCAAATTTTCTTTATCGTGAAAATCTCTCAAACCTTTTGTATTAGGTGAGGAAATATTTATAGTTAAATAGTCACCTAAAGGAAAAAAAGTTTTTGCACAATCCAAGAAATCCTGGACCATATTATCAGTGTCTTTATTTGGACCAATATTAATTCCTAAAAGACCATCCGGTATATTGTTTTCAATTCTTTTTTCTATAATTTCAGATCCGTCATTATTAAAACCAAGTCTATTAATCAAAGCAAGATCTTGTTCTAATCGGAAAACTCTTGGTTTTGGGTTTCCATCTTGTTTTCTTGGCGTTATCGTTCCAACCTCAACAAATCCAAAACCAATTTTAAAAATCTGATTATAAACTTCTGCACTCTTGTCGAATCCTGCGGCAAGCCCAATAGGATTTTTAATATTCTTGCCAAATAATTTTGTATTTAAGATTTCTTCACTTTTGACTTCAAAAAAACTTTTAGGAATAATATTATATTTTAACGATTTTATTGCTAGTTCATGAGCTTTTTCAGGATCTAAACTGAATATGAAAGGTCTTAATAAAGGAAACATTAAAATTATATTTTCAACTTTTTTTCTATTAAATCAATTGTCTCTTTTATCCCAAAAAAACTTATAAAAAAACCCATTCTAGGCCCATTTTCTTCGCCAAAAATTACTTCATATATTAATTTAAACCATCCTCTTAAATCTTTACTATAGCCATTCTCTTTTCCCACTGTGTAAATTAAAGTTTGGATTTGCTCTGGTGGAGAATCCTGAGATACTTTTTTTAATACATTTATAAGATTAGTTAGAGCTTTTTTTTCAATATCATTTGGCTTTTTAAAATTTTTTTTTGGTTCTACACGATCAATAAAATAATTTATTGCATATTCTGTAAGACTATCTAAAATTTTATGAGTTTTAGGATCTAATTCTTGGTGGAACTTTTTAATAAATTTCCATAAAACATCTTTTTTTTTAGCATTACTTGAACCAACAATATTTAATAACATAGAAAAAGGCATTACAATTTTTTCTTTTGGTGGCGACCCATTGTGTATATGCCAAACTGGATTTAAAATTTTCTCATTATTTTTTTGCACGAAATATTTTTCAATATAAGATAAATATTCATCTACAGCTTTTGGAACAACTTCAGGGTAAAGTTTTTTTGCTCTTTTTGGATTCTGATACATATATAAAGACAAACTCTCAGGGGATGCATATCTCAACCATTGCTCAATGGTAATTCCATTTCCCTTTGATTTAGATATTTTTTCTCCATTTTCATCTAAAAATAATTCATAAGCAAATCCATTTGGAGGTCTTTTACCTAAAACCTCGCAAACTTTTCCAGATATTATAGCGCTTTCAATTAAATCTTTTCCGTACATTTCAAAATCTACGTCAAAGGCGAACCATCGCATTGCCCAATCAACTTTCCATTGTAACTTACAATTTCCATCCAAAATACTTACTTCAATTTTTTTTCCATTATTATTAAAAATTATTTTATTATTTTTTTTATTTATTTCCAAAACAGGGATTTCTAAAACTTTACCAGTATCTACACAAATTGGTAGAAAAGGACTGTATGTTTTTCTTCTTTCGCTTCTTAATGTAGGTAGAATAATATTCATTATATCTTCGTATTTTTCTAAAACTCTGATTATAGAGTCGTTAAATACTCCTTTTTTATAATTTTCTGTTGAACTTTTAAATTTAAATTGAAATTTAAATTTATTTAAAAATTCTATTAACTTTTTGTTGTTATGCTCTCCAAAGCTTTTATATTTTTTAAATGGATCTGGAATATTTGTGAGAGGCTTTCCTAAGTTATCATGTAGAATTTTTTCATTAGGAATATTTTCGGGAACTTTTCTAAGTCCATCCATGTCGTCGGAAAATGTTATTAATTCAGATTCAATTTTTTTTATGTGATTTAATGCATTAATCATCATAGAAGTTCTTGATACTTCCCCAAAAGTACCTATGTGGGGTAAACCACTTGGACCATATCCGGTTTGAAAAATAATTTTATTTTTTTTATTTATAATATCTTTTCTTTCTTTTAATAGTTTTCGGATCTCAACAAATGGCCAAGAAGATGTTGATTGAATTAGTTCAGACTCAAGCATTAATAAGGTTTATAATAAGTTGAATTTTATTGCTATTTAAATATTGTCTAAAATTCTATGACTTCAAATAAAACTGTTTTTTTTATTGTTGGTATCTTGCTGGTAATTCTTGGTTTCTTCATGCTAATACCTTATGCAATTCAACTTATTTATAATGAAAATAGTAACAGTTTTTTTTCATCTTCTATAGTAACTATTTTTATTGGGATATTGACAGTTCTTGCCACGTTGAAAAAAGACAACCAATTGAACCTTCAGCAAGCATTCTTATTTTCAACTTTGTCGTGGACAAGCATCGCTTTATTTGGAAGTTTGCCTTTTTTGTTTTCAAATTTGGATTTATCATTTAGTGAAGCTTTTTTCGAAAGTATGTCAGGAATAACCACTACAGGATCTACTACGATCACTGACCTAGATAATTCACCAAAAAGTATTTTACTCTGGAGAGCAATTATGCAGTGGTTGGGTGGAATTGGAATAATAGTAATGGCAACAACCATTATGCCTCTTTTAAAAGTAGGTGGTATGCAAGTATTTAAAACTGACTCCTCTGACTCTGAAAAAATATTACCCAAAACTATTGAGGTTGCTTTTACAATAATTTCGATCTACGTAATTTTGACATTAGCTTGTAGCTTTGCTTATTGGGCACAGGGAATGAATATATTTGACAGTATTGCGCATTCATTGACTACTTTAGCTACGGGAGGATTTTCAACACATAATGAGTCAATAGGCTATTTTAAAAGTCATGGCATAGAATTCACATCCATAATTTTTATAATTTTGGGAAGTATTCCATTTATAACTTATTTAAAATTTGTAAAAGGGAACAGAAAAATTTTTTACAATGACTCTCAAATTAGAGGATTTTTTTACTTACTGATAATCTCAATTTTAATAATGTTTGTTTACCTTTTTGTAAACAATACTGAATATAATATAATAGATAATTTAAGAATTTCATCTTTTAATGTTATTTCAATTCTTTCAGGAACTGGTTACGTAACAGATGACTTTGGTTTGTGGGGAGAATTTCCTTTAATATTTTTTATTTTTTTAATGTTTATTGGTGGATGTGCTGGATCTACTACCTGTGGAATAAAAATATTTAGATTACAATTACTTCTAATGTTTGTAGGGAATCAAATAAAAAAAATGATTTATCCAAACAGCGTATTTATATTAAATTATAATAATAAAAAAATTGAAGATAGTTTTATAAATTCGATAATAATATTTATTTTTTCATACCTATTTTTATTTTTGTTAATTGCCATGATGCTCTCAATTTCTGGATTAGATTTTCTTTCAGCTATTTCTGGAGCTGCCACTTCTATATCTAATGTGGGACCTGGACTTGGAGACATGATAGGACCTAATGGAAATTTTAGTGAAGTTTCAGATATATCTAAATGGATATTATCTTTCGCTATGTTACTTGGAAGATTGGAAATTTTTGCAGTATTAGTTCTTTTTTTACCATCTTTCTGGAGATCATAAGTTAATGTATAGTATTATCGATAATGGAAATTTACAAAAAGCAGAATTTTAAAGATTCTTTTAAAGTTTATCTCGATAGAAGAATGATAAGAATATTATTGTTAGGAATAATAAGTGGTTTTCCTTGGGTCCTCATTGGAAGTAGTTTAAGTCTCTGGTTGAAGGAAGAGGGTTTAAGTCGTAGTACGATTGGTTGGGCTGGATTAATATTCGCTGTTTACGCATTTAATTATTTGTGGGCTCCATTAATTGATAGAATTCGTATTCCTTGGTTGACTAGTAAAGTTGGGCACCGTCGTGGTTGGATCATTCTCATGCAAATTATTATTTTATTAAGTCTCGTGTGTTGGAATTTAGTAGATCCTACAGCAAATCTTGCGTTAGTAATCACTGTTGGTCTAATAATAGCAATAGCCTCGGCAACCCAAGATATTACTGTTGATGCATTAAGAATTGAACAAATTGGAAAACACGAAGGAAAATCAATGCAAGCTGGAGCAGCCATGGCTGTTGTTGGTTGGTGGACTGGATATAAACTTGGTGGAGTCATTGCACTTAACGCAGCAGAATATTTTCAAAATGCAGGATTAGAAAATTATTGGCAAATTACTTTTTTAATTCTTGGTATAGTTATTATCGCTTGTAACATTGGTCTAATGTTTGTTCATGAGGCTCAACCAACGGAAAGACAAGAAGCGCAAAGAAAAACTGACGAAATGATACAAAATAAGTTGGGTGCTTCTAATTTTGTAACGAAATCAGCCGCATGGATTAGTGGGACAATCGCTGGTCCAATAATAAGTTTTTTTAAAAAAAATGGGATCAAAATTGCATTAGGAATTTTAGGGTTTGTATTTCTTTTTAAAATTGGAGAAGCTTTTTTAGGACGAATGTCTATAATATTTTATAAAGAAATAGGTTTCTCAAAAGGAGATATAGCAATTTACTCTAAAGGTTTGGGGTGGATAACTACTGTTGTCTTCACTTTGTTGGGTGGTCTGTTTGCTATTCGTTCCGGCGTTATAAAAGCCATGTTTGTTTCTGGAATACTGATGGCATCTACAAATCTTTTATTTTCTTTGCTTGCATGGTCTGGAAAATCTGAATGGCTATTTGCGATAGCTGTGATATTTGATGATATGGCTGCAGCATTTGCCACTGTTGCTTTTGTAGCCTTTATTTCAATGTTGGTCGATAGAACATACACTGCAACCCAATATGCACTTCTTGCTTCCATTGGAACAGCTGGCAGAACTACACTTGCTGCCTCATCTGGAGCAATGGTGGATTGGCTCAATGGTGACTGGGGAATTTTTTTTATAATAACAGCGGTTATGGTAATACCTTCTTTGATTTTTCTTTATATGATTAAAAATAATATAAAGTTAAGTGAAAAATAATTTTGCAAATAATTTACCTGTAATTAATCTTTACAAAAATAAGAGCAAAAAATCTAAAGTTGATACACAATTGCTTTATGGAGAAAACTTTAGAGTATTAAAAAAATATAAAGGTTGGAAAAAAATTAAAATAGAAAAAGATGGTTATATTGGATATGTTCAAAATGTAAATTTTTCAATCCCAATAAAACCTAATTTTAAAGTTTCTGTTTTGAAAGCAGAACTTTTTAGTAAACCTGAGCCAAAAAAAAAAATAAAAAAATTTCTTTCATATAACTCTAGTATAAGAATAATAAAAAAATATGGAAAATATGGAAAATTTGATAAGTACTGGATAAAATTTTCAGATTTAAAAAAAAGTAATTTTAAATATCGAAATATTTTTAAAGATATAAAATTATTCGAAAATACCAAATATTTATGGGGTGGAAAAAGTTATAAAGGTATAGATTGTTCAGCTTTAATTCAATTGCTCTTTATGCAAAATAATAAATTTTGCCCTAGAGACTCTAAAGATCAGGAAAAATACTTTAAGAAAAAAATAGAACTAAATAATATTAAGAGAAATGATTTAATTTTTTGGAAAGGACATGTGGCTGTTGTGCTTTCAAAAAATAAATTGATTCATGCGTATGGTCCTATGAAGAAAGTTGTCATAATGAATATTAAAAAAACTATTGAGAGAATTAGAAAAACTGCTAATTTAAAAATTACTAGTATACGTAGAATTTAAAAATGCATTGGATATTACTTGGTGTAGCTATTGGAATAATTTTTTATTTATCCGATAAATACATATTTTAAAATAAATAGCCCCAAATTTTATATATGGGGCTATCTTAGTTCTAATTTACAAAAGTATTGTAAATTACAAGTGCAGCAATAATTACTATAACAGTTTCCATAATCGTCCTCCTGTGATTCGTCATAATAACATATTGTTTTATTAGATTTGATTAGAAATGAAAGATACCCACAGCTAGTGTCGGAGAGAGTGGGATACGAAAAGGGATCTTATTTTGAGGTTAAAAAATGCGCACTTACTAATCCCCAAAAAAACAGTATAATTTTTTAATGAAAGCTTCTCGAAACAAATTAAATTATAAGAAATCTGATGCCACCGATATCAGTAAGCCTTGGGATAAAGATAATCAAGCCTGGTGGGACTGGTATGTTAGTCTAGCAGATAATGACGATAAAAAGGATCCAATAATAGCTGCTGAACCTTTACCTGATGTTGAAATCCCAACTGATGATGAGGTTGTCTCCGAACTGGCCAAGACTTATCCTTTGAAAAAAGACCAAATTGTTTTTTTTAGAAAAAATGGTTTTATTAAACTTAAAAAAGTTTTCTCACCAGGGGCAGTGCTTAAACTTAGAACTGAGTTGATCAACCTTTTAAAAAAAGAATTTGATGTTAATCCTGATAAAGAAGCACATGACCGGTTCCTTAGTCTTGAAATGATCTG
>CETH01038435.1_pt1 | contig 22265 bp, 19 predicted proteins | sample 361461 | NCBI WGS metagenome assembly CETH01 (sample SAMEA2622695, study PRJEB7988) | marine metagenome | isolation source: saline water (ENVO:00002010), including
ATACTCCACCACCTGTACTATCAGCTTCAGCCCAACCAGCAACTACTTGGCCATAAGCAGCTGGCCCCGTGCTTATTGCCGCTACAATTCTTTCTGCTTCATAAATAACATTACTACATGCACCATCATCCATATTTTCAGTTTCACATAGCTCTACTCTCATTGTAACAATACCTGGTCTATTTCCACTATTTAATGTTACACTCGCCTCACCATTTGTTGTCTGTTCAACAACTCTTGGAATAGAGCCTGTAGAAGGAATACCATTTAACATAATATCATTACTAAAATCACCATCGCCTATAGGACACGTACCATCAATTGGGTACGGACAGGGTACTGAAAAAATTACTGTATAAGGATCATTAACTATATTCCCTCCACCATCTTTTACAACAGCTGTTATTGTAGCAGATTCTATTCCTCCTCCACCTGTAACTTGCAGATTATTATCAGTTGGAATTTCAATTTCTACATTAATGGCTTCACCTGATAATACCTCAATATATGTTTCAGAAAGCAAATCATCATAAGTTGCCTGCAACTTACCAAAACCAGTCTCACTCAATGGTGTAAATGTGCTTTGCGCCATTCCTGTTGAATCTGTTTTTACATATTCAGGATTCATTTCACCAAAATCAATTGAACCATCTGGACCATCTTCAGGTAACATACTCTCAAAATGTATATATTGATCTGGAATTCCAACACCAGCTTGCCCATTTAATGTACCTGTTAAGTAAGCTGTAACTAAAGATTCTTCTCCAAGAGAAATTGTATCTGGTTGAGCAGTTAAAATATCTAAAGTCTCATCCTCTGTTAATAAATTACCATCTTCATATAATATGGAAATAGTATCATTTACAGATGGCTCATCTGAAACATATGTACGAATATTAGTAATCGTATTAAAATTAAATGCTCCATCAACTAAATTAGATGAAGGGCTTATATAAAAAGTTTGCTGTGCACCAGACGAGTCTGCTGTTATAGTACTAGATTCTAAAAATCCAGGAGCATCATCTAATATCTCAAAGCTGATATCTATACCTATTATTTTGCCAGAATTTTCATCAATGGGAATAACAGCAAAATCTATAGATTCATCTTGATTTAAATCGACAATATCAATTGTTAAAGTCCCATTATTATCAATCATTAAATCATCAGCGTTTAAATTTGGTCCTCCAGCATCATCTCCATCTACAGGAGATCTTTGATCGCATGATAAACTAAATATAAATAAATAAGAAAAAGCCAAATATGTTATAATTCTATTCATCATTTTTAATGCCCTCCTCAACTTTATTATCCAATTGATTAATCTCACCTTTTGTATCATAAATTGGGTTTACAGTTTCTTTTTTAATTTGATTATTATTCATATTTATATTTTGTTCAATTTCATTCTTATTCAATGATTCTTCGGCCTTTTTATGACTAGATGATTTAATAATTCCTGAATAAGTATCTTGAACTATTTTTGGAGTTATCTGAATAATTAAATCTGTTTTTCTTTCAATCTCAGAAGTAGTTGTAAAAAACCTTTTACCAAAATATGGAAGTTTCCATAAAAATGGCACCCTATTTGTTTCATATCTTTTATCAGAACCTAACAGGCCTGCAATAATAATAGATTCTTCATTTTGAACTCTTATTGTCGTATTTGAAACTCTTTTTTTAACCCATGGAATATTTTGATCAGGGCCAATAAAATCATATATAGAACTTACTTCTGGAGTAATTTCAGTAGTAATAAATCCATCCTGATTAACAGTTGGTAAAATATCTAATTTAATTCCAATTTCTTCTCTAGCTACTTGAACTTGACCTCCAACACCACCACTTGATAAAATGTATGGCACTACATCTACCATTGATATGCTTGCTTCATGCCCATTTATTGTAACTACCTTAGAATTAGCAAGTACGGTTGCTTCATTATTTTTGATTAACATATCCAATGTTACATCAAAAGCTGTCATCTGTCTACTAAAACCTAAACCGTTACTTCCGTCCATTCTTTGAAAATACATTTGTCCAGGTAATTGTCCAGTTGTTTGTGGTTCGAACGCCTCAATAACTTCACCAGCATCACTAATTGTATAACTCATCCCAGGGACAAGAGAACCAGTCATGCCTCCACCTTCCACTTGAATTGGAGCTGCATTTTCAGCTATAACTGTTGAAAGTTGAGCTAACTTAGACCAATCAATACCTAATTTTTCTTCATCAGCAGAAGATATTTCTATAAGTCTAGCTTCCAACATAATCTGTATCGCTGGTACATCTATTGAATTAATAACATCTTCAATTTCAGCAATTTTTTTTGGACTAGCTTTTATAAGTAACTTGTTGCTTGACTTATCTATAGTAACATTTTGAGTAATATTTTTAAGAAGATCTTTAACATCTGTTGCATTAGAGTACTTTAGTTCAATTACATAGGTCATAAGCCCGATTTCTTCATTTAATTTACTTGCCTCTGCAACTAAAATTGAATTACCCTTAACCTCATAACTAAGTCCTGATGCTCTAATAATAAGATCTAAAGCTTCCAAGATTGGAGTATCATCTAAATGAATTGTTAATTTCTTATCTTGAGATACAGTTGGACCTGTAACAATATTAAAATCACTGTCTTCAGCAATGATTGACAAAATACTAGACAAATTAGCATCTTCAGCATGAATTGTCACTAAATTCTCATTAATTGATTGACCCATTAAAAATGGGATACCAATTAATAAACTCATTATCTTAAATATTATTTTTCGCATATTATTTTTCCATATTTATTATTTTTTAAGTTCTTGATAACTTTCAACATAAAATACCCTAAGCCCTGTTGGATATTTAATTACAACAGAATCTCTTGAAAATGATTCTATTATCATATCAGTATCTTTAATTGTTTGACCTTTTTTATAAAAACTACCCTTAGAAGTTCTATAATCAATCATCGCTCGATTATTAGTAACCCCTCTAAATATAGGATCATTTGATTCCCAATCTGTTTTGGAATCTGTTTTTATCCCTGCCCGTGTATGACCTGTTATTGCTTTTTCAACAACGCCAACTAAGTCTGGATCAAAATTTATTCTTTTATTTTGATTATTAGATATAAAATTAGTCTTACGTTCCATATTTTTATTGTCTGTGACTTCAGATTCTTTTTTATACTCTGTTTGATATTCTAAAAATTCAGAATATTTAGAATATGAATTGTAAATGGAAAATACAATTATTACCATTGATAATCCGATTAATACTTTCCAAAAAAATTGTTGCCTTAAATTCATTTTTTATTTACCTATATTAATTTCATTAACTTTCATATGGACATATACTCCAGGATTATTTTTCTGAATAGGATTTTTTATTTTTAATTCTTCAATATTATAAATTCTATCATTTCTCTCAAGGGTAGAAATAAATGAAATTAAATTATCATATTCACATATAAATTCTAATTGATATAATTGCTTATTTATGTTATTTGCAAACCTTGCATTTCCTAGCTTAATACTTCTTTTATAATCTATATCAAGATCTTGTTCTTTAATGATACTCTGAATGAGTTTATCAAATTTTGAATCAAAACCTTCATAAATACCTTTTGTGGTATTAGACTGCCAAAACTTAGGGTGATTTTTAATTACCGCATCTATTAATGAACCTCTATTATTAGCCATCATTTTTGAAAATATATAATTATCTTTTGCTGCCTTATGGTAAGCCTTAACTTTTCTAATTTTAGATTTTTTATTACTCATATAAATTGATTTTGCTTGAGGAGCGTCAATAATAGCAATCCAATTATTTAAAGCATATAATGCTATTATAAATAAAACAATAGATGATATAAAAAATAAATTTCTGTTCATTTTAAAATTCCATAATTATTTATTATTTGATAAAGTAAGAATAACTTTATAGTACTGCTGTTGTTTATGGTTGTCTTTTTCAGGTCTTAAATCATAAGAATTAAAATCACCTTCACTCATAAAGTTTTTTGTTATATTGTTAATTAATTGGGTTTTGTTTTCTGTATATTTATCAACTTCTGAAATTAAAGTAATTATAACCTCTCTTTTATCATAGCGATATTCAAGGTCTAACAATGACATATTATCAGGAATATCAAATGCTAAGGACTCTAATTTTTGAGCTAAATTTACTCTATTTGATTCAACCTCAAATAATCTATCAATATCTGCCTGACTAATTGATAAATCAATATTTCCCTCACCCTTATTATATTTTTCATAATCTTGGCGAATTCTATTCGAATCATCAATCAATTTTTTTGCATTATTTAATCTAGATGAAATTAAATCATTATATTTATTTAAAATGAAAAAATTAAATAATATAATAATAATAAAAACAAAACAAATAATCCCATAAACAATCCATCTGTTTTCTTCTTTTTTAATTTCCGCTAATTCAAATCTGCTAACAGTTTGATTTAGATTTATTTTTATTAATTTATTATTCATACTTAATTAACTATTATCTACTTCTCTTAATGCTAATCCAAATGAAATAGCATATTTTGATTTATTATCAACTTCTTGATTTAAATCCATCTTATTAAATGGATTCAAGTAATTAAATTCAACATTTAGATTTTTATTTAAAAAACCTAATAAACCTGACATATCAGATGATCCCCCAGAAATATAAAAATTGTTATATGAAATGCCCACTTTAGATTTCATGTAATATCTTAAAGTTTTTCTAATTTCATCTGATAACTCTGATAATATATTCCTTTGAGAAATTTTAATTGAATCTGAATCATCTTTATCAGATTCAAATGCATCAATTCCATTATTTAGTTTATTGTTTTCAGCTTCAGCATAATTAATATTACTTGATTTCATTATATCTAAATTAATATGATGGCCAGCTATAGCTATTTCTCTTGTAAATATTTCCTGATTATCACCATAAACTAAAATTGTAGTATTGAGTAGACCTATATTTAATAATACATCTACATTATTCTCTAAACATTCATAATTATATTGATAACAATTAAGTAATGCTAGAGGGTCGGTATCAAAAATAGGATTTTTTAAATTACAGCTTTTAATTATTGAATTATGAGCTTTTATAATTTTTTGAGTAGTTGCAACTAATAATATATCAACTTTATCAATTTCTTTTACATTTTGACCTAAAGTATGGTAATCAACAACAGGATCACTACCATCTAAAGGAACATGCTTTTTAGCTTCAAAATTTAATAACTCAATTAATTCAGACTCTTCCATCTCAAGAGTTGACATAGGTTTTATGCTAACTTTAGAACCAGAAATTGATGAAACTACTGTTTTTATTTTTTTTATATTTATGTTTAATTCGGCACATAATGTTTTAAATGCAGCAGCCCAATGAGATACCTCAAGCTTATCAATATCAAATGAAGATAAATCTTCTACAATTCTTTTTTCACCAATTGCATAAATTTTTTCATTTTCTATAACTACTACTTTTATAGAATAACGCCCAAAATCAATCCCTAAAATCATTTTTTTCTCATATTAATTTTTAAAAAGTACTACTATATCCAACAATTTTTATATCTAATTCACCGCTACCATCATCAAACTCAATGGCAGGATAAAATGGAGGCGGATTACAATCTAAATTTGCATCATAATGATAACTTTTATCCATACCTACAGATGCATTTCCATAGGGACTTGTTGGGTTTCTTTTCATATATCCTCTATATTTTTGTACTACACCTCCCCATAAATAGACATAACCTCTCAAGTCATTATCCCCAGTGTTTCCAAAATTATCTCCTCTTCCATCTCCCCATGGAGGGTCATGAGCCGTTTGGGTGCCTAATGGATATACAAATGAAGTAATACTACTTGTAGTATTTTGCCAATATTGAATAGTAAATGATTCATTTAATGCAATTAATCCAGCATTAATTACAACATCACCTAAAGCACCTCTGTTACCCCTACCATTATCTTCTGTATTTGCTACATATATATTTGCGCCAGAAACTATACCCATAATATTATCAGATCCACCTTCACACCCATCACCTGGTTGCCAATCAGATAAGTTTCCATTTTGTACATATACAGGGGCCCCAGATGGGTAACCTATAGCATCTTTGTTAATTAAATCTGAAGTAATCCATATATTATTCCAAATAGTATCAACAGGAATGTCTGGACCATTCCAAGCATGTCTTCTATATGGGGTAAATTCATCTGTAACAACAGTATAGCGCCCATTATATATACCATGAACTCTTACTGGGCCGCCTTTTACATATATAACTGTATTATTTCCACCTGGGAAGGTTTGATTTAAAATTTCCGTATTAACTTCACAAGGTGGAGATGAACAACTACATAAACCATCTGTATCTAAATAAGTTCTATCCATATCAAAATGATGTAAACCTGCAGGTCCTGAAATAGTTGAATTTAAAAATCTATCTGACCAAAGAGAAAAAGCTTCAGAATATTTACCATGATATGAACCCAAAAAATCCTGATATTGAGGACAGCTTCTTAAATCATCAGAATGATCCTCATGGTCACATTGCCCTATATATTCTCCTTGATCTCTGAGGTATAACTCGTCAGAAAATGGGAAGGTTGCATCATCAGAAGATAGACATGGCTTTAAATGAGGCGGCATTAAATACCACCATTGCTTAACACGATATTCTCCGTTATCTAAAAATTCAATATCAGTCATAATCAAAGTATCTTTATTAGGAGGATTATTAAAAATTTTTCTATCAGATTCGATTATATGTGTAGCTACTGTTTTTAAAGTTTCATAACCAGTTGGTGGAAGCTTAACAGGAGGTTTAGATAATGTATCAACATCGGAACCCCATCCTCCAAACATATCTTGATATGATGAACATCCACCCAAATCGATAGGGGTACTATTTGTTAAATGAACTGTTGCATCTTCAAAATCAGGACATCCATAATCACTTACTACTAATTGACCATTACTTTGCACAATCCCATCTAAAATATCATTATTACCAAAATTAACTTCTCTCCTATCACCAGGACCATCAAATGTGAACGGTGCTCCTCCAGCTTCTTCAGAATCAGTTAAATACATGTAAATACCAAGTGTTTGGGGCTTCGCTGGCATTGCAACTAATACTGAACATGGATACATTAATCCTGAACGAGTTCTAACTTCATGTATCCCATAGACTTCAGCAATACGATTGCCTGATTGGTCAAAAGAAAACTCAGGTTCTAAATAATGTCCCATATTTTGATCTATTGTTTCACCTTCCAAACCCTCATACCCTTCAACAAAATCTACTTTCCATAAATATTCATAACCTTTTCTTGCCATACCTGTTTCGGCATTATAAAAAGCTTTTATCTTGGCTATTCTTCTATTATTGTAATAATTTCTATCCATTGCCCAGCCATAAAATCCTAGCACAAATGATACCCCACACAAACCCAAGAGTAATGTGAGAGTTAAAATTCCACCTTTATTTATATTGTTTCTCATTTATTATTCGTTACTGTAAACAGCAGCCTTCCTTGTAAAAATTGTTTTTTGAAAGGGAAAGCTTTCAGCAATATTTTTATTTCCTCTTCTATAATTTAGTTGTATTCCTAAAAAAACGTCAATGACAGCATCTCTAAGATCAGGATTAACGCCTATCCCATCAAAAGCACTCTCCGTTTTAAATTTAACAATCTGCATATAATAATTTTTATTTTTATCTTTATTATGAAAAAAAGCAGTTTTCAAAGGTCTTCCATCAACTAAAATACCTTGATTAATTCTGTAATCATAAACTTTTAACGAATCTACTAAACTATCAGTTTTTTTAAATCCGCAAATTATTTTCCCTTCATTTTCAATATTAACATCATTAGCATTTATTGCACTTAAAAATATATCATTTAAAACATTATCAGCATACTTCTTAACATTTTCTCTATACATTTGTTTTTTTAAATAAAAATTTGATTCTCCAACAACATAAATTAATCCTCCAACGATAACTGTAGCTATCATAATTGATATCATTAATTCAACAATTGTAAAGCCTTTATTTAATTTTATACTTAACATAAAAATATTTAATTAAATACTAATTGACTTACATTTAGCTTTATTACAGTATCTTTTCCTGCTCTACCAAAACGAGACATAACTTTATATTTGAGGCTAGCTTCAATGTCAAAAATTTTTGCTTGGTTACTTTCTGTCTTTCTGCTTCTAATATTGTGTGATAAATAACCTATTGTTCTACATCCTGTTCCAGCACCAGTTTTGTTTATCATATCCCTTATAGTGTTATATTCAATACAAACTCTTCTATCTCTATCACTTGATGTTTGTATCCTATTCAAAGCTACCTGAGCTTTAAATTCTTCCATTTTATTTGATAAAGTATTAAATGCATGATGTCTAAGTTCAACATTTCTCAAAGAATTATCTGTTGTTACAATACCATACATAATGGAGGCTGTTAAGGCTACAATTATCATAGCCGAAATAACTACCTCTACTAAAGTAAAACCTAAATTAAATTTTCTAAACATTTTAAATTTAAAAAATTGCTTTTTCAAAAAGATCAGGGTTATCTGCAACATGTTTAGCTTCTTCTTTATCAATAAGCCCTTGTGAAACTAATCTCTGTAAATCTTGATCTAAAGACTGCATTCCTTCTTGAGCACCTGATTGAATAATAGAAGGAATTTGATATATCTTATCTTCTCTAATCAAATTTCTAACTGCTGAATTTGCAACTAAAATCTCTGAAGCAGGAACTCTACCTTTACCAGTTTTGTTTGGTAACAGTTTTTGTGCTATAACTGCTTCTAAACTCTCAGAAAGCATGGACCTAATTTGATCTTTCTGACCTGCAGGAAATACATCTATAATTCTATCTATAGTTTTAACTGCATTAGATGTATGTAAAGTAGATAAAACTAAATGTCCTGTCTCTGCGGCAGTCAAAGCTAATTGTATTGTTTCAAGATCCCTCATCTCACCAACTAAAATAACGTCAGGATCTTCTCTTAAAGCTGACTTTAAAGCATTAGAAAAAGAATGAGTTGAATGACCTAATTCTCTTTGATTAATCAATGATTTAATTGAATCATGATAATATTCAACAGGATCTTCGACTGTTATTATATGCTTATTTTTATTTTCATTTATATGATTAATCATGGCAGCTAATGTTGTTGATTTTCCACTTCCAGTTGGCCCTGTCAATAGAACCAAACCTTTATCTAAAAAAGATAATTGATTAATAATTGGTGGAATAGATAATTCTTCAGATGATAAAATAGAATCAGGAATAATTCTAAAAGCTGCCGCCAATCCATTGATTTGATTAAAAAAGTTAACCCTAAATCTTCCAAAATTTTCTAATTCATATGAAAAATCAATTTCTAGCCTATCTGATAAAATTTTACTCTGGTTATCATTTAATACTTCTTGGCTAATACTTAACATATTTTCATTAGTCATAGCGGGTAATTGAAGAGTCTGCATTATACCATCAATTCTAACCATTGGAATAGAACCACTACTTAAATGTAAATCAGAGGCCTTAGATTCAACAGCATATTTTAGCAATTCATTTATACTAACAGACATTATTCAGAGGCCTCAAACCCATAACCTGAAAATTCGCCAGTCAACCTATCAAATCTAACTTCTTTGCCAGCTCCACCATCCATTTCGTCTGAACTAGTTGCTATAAACATATCACCAGAAATTTCAACTTTCCACTTACGTTTTTGTGCTTCACTCACATCAATAAAAGCCTTTGCTTCCAATTCATCTAATGTAGTTTGTTGGCCCCCATGCATCGCTTCATACATCTCAGATGCACCAGCAACTTCTTTCAATAATAGTTGCGCTTCACTTCCATAACCTTTATCAACATATCCTCTATATGAAACAAATGCTAGTCCAGCAAGAATCGCAACGATAACTAATACTACCAAAATTTCCACAAGTGTAAAGCCTTGATTTAACTTGCCTTTTATTTTTCTAAACTTATTAAACATAAAAAACTCCCAAAGTTATTTTTAATTTAAGATTGTATCCCTCTAATATAATCCTAATTAGATAATAATTTAAATTAATAATCATGTATTTTGTAAAAGATTGTAATATGGTTTTATATTAAAATTAACTACGACAAATATTCACTGAATAAATACAATTTATTTTTTAATTAATAGTTGTCGATTTCTTTCAAATAAAATAGCACTAACTGCGGCAGTTACATTTAGAGAGTTTGTTGTGCCTAACATAGGAATGGTAGCAATAGAATCACAATGCTTTAAAATCTTTGGTCTAATTCCTTTCCCTTCACTACCAAAGATTAAAATTATTTTTCCATAATAATCTAAATCACACCAATTAGATGCATCTACACCATTTTCAATACCAATAACCCAAAAACCTTCTTTCTTTAAAGTCATTAAAGTTTGAGTAATATTACCAATGGCATAAATTGGTAAATTTAAAAATGCTCCTTGACTAACTTGAAGAACTGAATTTGTTATACCTACACTTCTATTTTGAGGTAATAAAAGTCCATTTATACCAGCACATTCAGAGGTTCTGATAATTTGGCCCAAATTTTGGGGATCCTCTACTGAATCGGGAATTAATAAACATATATTTTCATCTTTGAAATAAGGTAAATGTCTACTCACTATAAATTTAAATTTAATTACTATCCCTTGAGAACGAATATTGGTAAATTTCCTACTAAATTCATACTTATCTAAAACAACACACTTTTCTTTTAGTTTACTAATGTTTGTTTTAATATAATCATCTTTCATAGCTCTACTATCTTTCTGTAGAAAAATAGAAATAATTTTATCTTTTTGGAGTCTTAAAATCTCATATGAATTATTAATTCCATAAACAGAATAATTTTTTTCACCGATTTTACTATTCATTTATGCTGACCCTATTTAATTGTAAATACATTATCTGATTGACCTGTCTGCTTGAAATTTGAAGAAGCAGAAATTTTGATTAAGCATTTATTGCTAAAATTAATATTTTGAGGAATAACCCAATTATACATACCGTTATTTTCTATATCTTCAACAATATTAAACCAATTTTTACCATTATCTATAGAATAAAAAATATCTATTTTATCAATACCAGATATTATATTTTCCCAATAAATAAAAGTGGAAGTTCCCTTATAAATTAAATCTCCTCCATTTGGTGTTATAATATTAAATGCTTCTATCATACCTTTAATTGAAAAAAGATCATCACTTACATCAAAAATATTTTTATTTATATTGCTCTGAATTTTTATTTTACATAAATCAGTTGACTTTATATCATTTTTTAGAGTCCAATCATATGAACCAGAATTAGGCGCACCTAATTCAATGACTTTCCAATTCATACCACCATCTAATGAATAATATATATCAATTGTTTGATCATATATTTTTTTAATACTCCAAATAATATTAACCTTATCACCAATTTTGAATTTTTCTGACCCATTTGGTTTTAATAAAGTTAAATTAATGCTTTGCTCTAAAATATTTAGCTTTTTAACATCTATAATTTCATTATCAGTCTTTAATTCTGCTTTAATTAATATATTATTAAAACCTTGTATTGATGGTACATTCCATAAATGTTTTGAATCTTTAATTTTTTGATCAATTTCAATCCAATTTATTCCTCTTGATAAAGAATAATATAAATTATAAAGTTTATTGTTAGAATTTTTGATGTCTGTATTTATATAAAATGGCATATTAGTTTTAACTGTATCATTAATATTGTTAGTTATTTTTATGATTGGAGCTGCATTTATCTTGTATAATCCTAACTTATCAATAAAATCATATTTTGTATTATCTATCATAATTTTTAATAAACACTTGTCAGCCATACTCTCTAAATTTGGAATTTTCCAGTCATAATATTTTTTTGATATATCTATTTGATTAATAAATATCCAATCTTTTCCTTCATTGAGTGAATAATAAATTTTACCCGTTTTATCATTAAGATATTGACTTTCCCAAACAACCTTCTTTATATCGCTATAATCATATTTTTTCTTATTATTAGATAAAAGCTTTAAAATACCATGAGGTCTTTCAATCTCAAAAACACCTTTTGATATAGCAAAATTATTTTCTTTGTAAGATTCTACAATTTTTATTTTACATTTTGATGATGATTGGCTAATGAAAGGAACTTCAATTTTTTTACTTTTAAAATCTACTATATTAGTAACTATAGGTGTCCATTTTTTGCCATTATCCGTTGATAATAAAATATCTAAGTATTGATCAGAAAGATTATAACTTTTCCAAATTAAATTTAATGAATCAAGAGCTAAATATTTTTTTTCATTAAATTTATTTTCAATTATAATTAAAGGTTTTTCAGTTATTTTTAAACTAAATTTAGAAATAGAATTAATTTCTGGCTGAATAGAACTTTCAATTTTAAAGATACAATCAATAGTTTTTAGATTTGGAATAATCCAATTATAATAACCTTTATTAGCAATATCAATAGCAATAGGCTTCCATTTAGAACCTAAATCATCTGAGTAATATAAATTAACCCTATTTTCTATTATGTTTTTTGAATCCCATACTATTTTATAAGTTGATTTATCCTCTATAATTAAATTATTTTGTTTTGGTGAATTTATTTGAATCTGAGGCTCGCCATATAAAACAAAATTTCCATCACTAATATCATTAATTTTTATATTATTTGAAAGTTCAATTTTAATTTTAGAATAAAATGCGGTAGAATCAAATGAGGGCAAAGCCCAATTAAATCTACCATTATTAGGCAATGCTTTTTCTACAACTTTCCAATTTAAACCATTGTCTATAGAATAATAAATATTCACCTTTCTTCCTCTTACATTTATAACATTCCAATCTATTACCATATTCTGATTTGCATAGTATTTTTGGTTACTAATAGGATTAGAAATTTTTAATTTTGATAGCTTAGATATAGTAAAATTTTGCTCCGATATATCATAAATATTTTCATTTTCTATAGCCACGATTTTAATCTTACAATTCTCAGACTCAATGATAGGAACTTTCCAGAAATATTCATCTGTATTTAATACTCTAGATTCTAACCTGTCCCATGTTCTTCCATTGTTGCTTGAAAATAATATTTTAAATAAATCAGATTTTAACCCATTAGAATTCCATTTAATATTATATCTAGAACCAGCCTCAATAAGCTCTCCACCATTTGGATTTTTTATTCGTATTTTATTTGTTTGATTTACAATAGTAAATTTTTGAGAAATCTGAGTTGCTTTACCAGAATTTGTACTAATTTTAATTAAACAATCATAAAATATATCGTCTAAATGTGGCACATCCCATATGTACAAGCCAGAATCAACCATTCTGTCTGCTAAAGCTGTCCAATTATGACCATTATCTATGGAATAATATATATTAATTAACTCGTTTCCAATTTTTTTAGATTCCCATAAAATTTTAGCTTTTTCTCCTCCTGAAAAAACTATATCTTCATCAGGAAAAATAATATCTATAAATGGACCATCAATAGTAAAAGCTTTTTTTGAAACTCCTCTTGAAGACCCATCAAAATTTTGAATTTTTATTAAACAATTTTTACTATTGATGGATGAAACTTCCCAATTATATTCACCATCATTTTCAGTAATGGCCAATAATTCCCAATTATCCCCAGAATCAGAAGAAAGATATATTTTTATTTTTTCATTTTCATCTGCTTTTTTAGCAGGCTTCCATTTAATTTTATAAATAGATCCTATTGTTAATTTTGATCTACCTTTTGGAGATTTGATTTTTATATTTGATAAAGAAAATGCAAAACTAAAAAAAAATATAGAAAGTATATATATATAATAATTTCTAATTATTAATTCCTTTATTTATAAGGCAAACTACTTGAAGGAGTATCTAGAAATTTAATAATATCATTAGTAAGAGCTGATGTCCAATATTCTCCAATAATTGCGCTAGGATAACCTCTTACAACATAACCTTCACGATTTATTAAATAACTTAAAGGGACCGAATTGACTCCATAATTTCTATTTATTTCATTCATTACATCTGGAGATGAATACAATATTTTATAATCTACATCGAATTTTTTTTGAAATTTTTCAAGTTGCTGTTTAGAGTCACTAACACTAACTCCCAAAATCTCAAATCCTTTATCTTTATATTTATTATAAAGAGTATTAAACTCTGGTATTTCAACTATGCATGGACCACACCAAGTAGCCCAAAAATTAAGCAGCACAACACTACCATTAAAATCACTAAGCTTGATTTTTGTATTACTAGTATCATTTAATAAATTTAATTCAAAATCATAAATAGGAATATAATCTGGCTCTTTTTGATTGGTTTTAGTATCACTACCATATGGAGTAGAATTTGATAAGATTATCGAAATTGAAGAAATAAGTATTAATATATAATTCATTTATTTAATGCCCTTTTTTAAAAATTCATAAAAATCATTTTCACTACAATACCCAATAGGTTCAGAAATAATAGTTTCATTTTCATCTATTATCACATACAATGGTTGAGCAGCATTATTGAATTTTTTAGTTTGTAAATGTAAATTCTTCAAACCTAGCTGCTTAATTGCTTTATCTCCATCTATTAACCAATCTTCTTCGCTAAGACTATATTTGCTATCAACAAAAAGTGAAACTATAATAAAATCATTTTTTAACATTTCTAAAATATGTGGTTTTGACCAAACATTATGTTCCATCAATCTACAATTCTCACAAGCAAACCCAGTGAAATCTAAAAAAAGTGGCTTGTTAACCTTTTTAGCATATAAAACAGCTTCGTCATAATCAAAAAAACCTTTTAAACCTAGAGGCATTTTAAAATTTTTCAAATTCTGATATTTTACTTCACCTGGAAAATCCTTATAAATACTGTGTGATTCAATTTGATCAAATCTTTCTGTTATATCAAATTCTTGAGTACTTGGAGGTGGCAAGTATCCGCTAAGCCATGAAAGCGGTGCGCCAAACATACCTGGGAAAATTGCCACGACAAAAGAAAAAGAGGCTATAGCTAAAAATAGCCGAACTATACCTATTCTATCATTATCATCATCATGATAAAGTTTAATTTTTCCTAGTAAATAGAAGCCTAGAAGAATAAATATAACAATCCATATCGCCAAATAAATTTCTCTATTAAGTATGCCCCATTGATTAGTTAAGTCTGCTTTGCTTAAAAACTTTAAACTAAATGCCAATTCTACAAAACCAAGAAAAACTTTAATTGAATTTAGATTGAATCCTTTAGGTAAATTATCTAAAGATTTGGGAAAGCTTGCTGTTAGTGTGAAAACTAATGCAAAAGATAATGAAAAGCCAAGCATACCAATAATTGGTTTTAAAAATTCACCATCAGAAGATAATATTAAAACACTACCAACAATAGGGGCTGTGCATGAAAAGCTGATTAGAACAAGAGTAAAGGCCATAAAAAATATTCCAATTATGCCCCCCTGATCTGCTTTCTTGTTCATTTTATTTAAAAATGAATTAGGAAGAGTAATTTCAAAAGCTCCAAAAAAGGATAAAGCAAATATGAAAAATATAAAAAAGAATATTAGATTTGCCGTAGCACTAGTTGCTAATGCATTTAATGCAGATGCTCCAAGTAAAAATGAAAAACCAAGACCAAGTATTATAAAAATTAATATAATAGATAATCCATATATAACTGGACCTGCATAAGATTGTTTATTATTACCTTTATTTGTAAAAAATGAAACTGTTAAAGGAATCATTGGAAATACACATGGAGTAAAAATTGCAGCTAATCCAGCTAAAAAAGCCCCAATAAAGAAACTAAATAATGAGCTAGAATCAATTTTTTCTATATTATTTGATTTGTAATTATAAGCTTGATGTAATTGCCCATCATGATATCCAATATATTGTTTATATAGGCTATTATATTTAACATAAGGAATTGGTTCAATATATTCTTTTTCAGAGATTATTAAATCATTCTCCTCCCAATAAATATCTGTATTACCTGTACCTAAAGGGGACAATAAAGTGTCGGTTGTAAATATGTGATATCCAGAATTAATTTTAAAATTAATTGTATATTTGACTGATGATTTATCAATAGCACTAAAACCTTCTATGTCCAGCTCTCCCCAATCAGGAATAAATGGATTTTTATTATCTATATCTGATAAATTTTGTGTGATTAAAAAACCAAAATCTTCATATAAAATAGTTTCAGAAAAATCAACACCTTGATTAAAAGAAGTATCAAAAATTAAATGAGAAATATCTTGAAATACAGGAATACAAGCACTAGAATCACAAGCTTGAAAACTAATGGAACCTTCAAGCTCTATTTTACCTTGATTTTGATTAACAATATCAATAATATTTGAATTGATGTCATATATTCTAGATATAGTTACATCTTCACTACTAAAAATAATAGCAAGAAATGTAATGGATATTAATTTATATAATGCTCTCATAATTCGTCCTTATTAATTACTCTTATTTTTTTTATTATTATAGGAACAACAGGATTATCACTTCTTAATTTATTAAGCATTTCTCTTGAATATTCACCTCTTTCTCTATTTTCAGGGATTTTATAAAATATTGGCTGTTTTGTCATAGGATTATTTAATTTAATCCAATTTTTTGAATCTTCTTCTTGAGGTATTGAAGTTGAACCTAAATCAATTGCATGCCTCTTATCAGTTGGTGAATTCACAATATGATCTATAATTCCAACTTTTTCAGTAATTTTTCCAAAAGCGGTATATTTTCCATCTAAATGAGGTTGAGGGGCAATACATATAAAAAATTGACTTCCTGCTGAATTTGGATTAGATGATCTTGCCATAGATAAAATACCTCTTGTATGTTTTATGTCATTAAATTCAGCATTTACCGTCCATCCAGGATTGCCAGTACCATCATTTGTTTTTTTCCCATCTCTTGATAAAATATCTCCACCTTGAATCATAAAATTAGGTATAACTCTATGAAATTTGGTTCCATCATAAAAACCACTATTGGCTAATTTTTTAAAATTTAAACAATGATTTGGTGCTTTATCATTATAAAAAATTCCTTTAAATGTTCCAATGCTAGTTTCAAAAATAATAATATCTTCATCAGATACAGGTTTAGGAATATAGTTCTTTGCTGTTTCTTTTATTTTTTCAATTTCATAATCAGCAATTGGTCTATATAAATCATCTAACATAGTTTTAGGTATTACACTACCTATATTAATACCTTTTTCAAAATCAAATCTAGGAGGAAGTTCTTTGTCTTCATTATTTTGATTTGTAAAAATTAGATTTAAAATAATTATGAAAATAATATAATTCATTTTAAGTTTTTTTACCTGACCTTCCTCTTTGAGTAATCGGAATATTACTTAACCAATCTGGAACATTTCCTGGAGCCCAACTTTCAACAGGATATTGAACTAATGGTTGGTATGGAACTCCAAAATTTACTGGCTCTTTATTTCTGTCTAAAATACTTGTGATACCCACTATTTCTCCATTATTTTTATTTACAACATCAATCAGCTCAAAAATAGATCCGCCAGTTGTTACTATATCTTCAACTATAAGCACTTTTGAATTTTTGTCAATTTCAAAACCTCTACGTAACTCCATTATACTATTAACTCTTTCAGTGAAGATATGTTTCACATTAAGTTCTCTACCTACTCCACCAGATATAAGAATTCCTCCAACTGCAGCACCTAAAACTAAATTAATTTCCTGATTCTTATATAAATCAGCCATTGCAGAACACACTAAATCTAAAGATTCAGGCTTTTCTATAAGCCTAAACTTTTCAACATATTTATTACTATGCATACCAGAGGTTAAAAGAAAATGTCCCTCTAAAATTGCACCAGTTTCTATTAATATATTTAAAATTTTATTCATAATCTAAATATTGATTGATACTTTCATTATAATCTACAGCTGCATAGCGAATATCATCTAAAGTTTGTTTGTTAGCATAAATAATAGATCTAGATACATTAATAACCCCAAAGCCTGGTTTTGTATTTGAAACAATAATAGATTCTTCAAGATTTCCACCTTGAGCTCCTATACCGGGAATCAACCAAGTTAATGATGGAGCTATCTGTTTTATCTTTTGCATATCACTTTCTTTAGTGGCACCTACAACTAAACCAAGATTATTGTTTTTATTTAAGGATAAGGCTAACTTAGCTACATCCTCATATAAGTAAGTACTATTTGATAATTTATATTGAAAGTCTATAGCACTTGGATTAGATGTTAAACACAATAAATATACTCCCTTTTCAGGATTAGATATAAAAGGCTTAATTGAGTCAGTGCCCATATAAGGAGCTACTGTAATAGCGTCAAAATCATAATATTCAAAAACTGACTGTGCATAGCTAGCAGATGTGTTTCCAATATCGCCTCTTTTTGCATCAGCAATAACCAATGATCTTTTGTCTATATGAGATACTATATTTTCAAGTAATCTCATTCCTGAAGGCCCATATTTCTCATAAAAAGCAAAATTAGGCTTATAAACTGCACAAACATCATATGTACAGTCAATGACATCCTTAATAAAACTTTCTAATGAGCTTAAATCATTTATATTTTTATTAATCATTTTATCTAAATCAAAATCTAGTCCAATACATAATTGACTTTGCTTACTTTGACAATTTAACTTTAATCTATTATAATAGCTGCTTTTCATACATATGTAATATAAAAATTATTTTCAATCTATTTTAAGAAAAGTGATTTTAAATAACTGATTTATATTTATAAATTTAAGGATAATAAAAAGGGGAGAATATTAATAACTTTCTAGAAAAAACAAAAATAATTGCCTCATCTAAAAACACCTTTAATATTGAATTAGTTGAACAACTTGGAGAACAATCAGCATTTGATATTATAAATATCTCAAAAGACTTAAAAAATATTTATGGACCAAATTCTCTTTTAAATGAAAATAATATACATAAATATTTTAATGAAGAAACTCTACCATTTGTAGCAAGATATCAAAATAAAATTATTGGATTTATTATTGGTGCTCCATTAGAGAAATTTAATAATCAGTCATGGGTTCATCATGATGATAATCTAAATAAAAAAAATACACTGTACACCTGTGCTTTCATATTTAAAAAAGAATTTAGAAAAACAAATGGATTCTCTAAAACATTAAAAAAAGTGTATACCAGCTGGGCAAAAAAAAGAAGCTTTAAGTATATCACAGGTCATGTTAATAAAGATATTAATCTGAGTGGTGATATAAAAATAATTAAAGAATTTCCAAAATGGTTTGATTCTAAAGAGCCCTTTATCTATTATAGAAAGAAAATATAACTAATATTTTCCTATTTATATATTTACTTTTTACAAAATGTAATAATACTATTTTATTTAGAAGTTTTTTTTTATTTTTTAATATGATAAATATAATATTATATATTATCTCTATATCTTTGGCTCTACCAATAACTCTTCAGGAAGCGTACAATGATGCTGAGCCTGAGAATGGTTATGATAAATATGTAATTCTTCAACCAAACCAAATTTATGATGGTGGACTTTATATGTTTGAAGGTGATACCTATATTAATTGCCAAGGCTCAACTATTAACTTAAATGGTGGAGCAGGTATTAGTATATTTGCAGATGATTATTATAATGCTACCCTAGATATTGAATACTGCACGGTATATGATGGAGAAACCTATGGTGTTAATTATACAGGAACAAGCTCAGGCAATGTATCTAACTGTAATTTTATTTCCAATGATATAGGTTTAGTCTTAATGGATTATAGCGAAGTTAATTTAAAAAATTCAAATTTCATTGATAATCATATCTATGGCCTCGGCATTATATCAGAGGAGCCAGTACTACATGCTACTTACTCAAATTTTTGGAATAATTCTGAAGGTGATTGCGCAGAAAATTGTCCTGGTTGAGGAAGTATTTGGACTCCGTGGGAGCCTGAACCTGGAACTGGAATTATCTACGAAAATCCTCTTTTTGAGAATTTAAGTGATTTAAATTTTAACTTAAATAATGATTCACCTTGTATTGATTCAGGCGACCCAAGTGACACCGACCCAGATAATACTGTTAGAGATATTGGAGCAATAATATTTTCAAATTATGAACTTGGAGATTGCTCTCAGGATAACAATCTAAATGTTCTTGATGTAATATTTATTATTAATAATTGTATTTTTAATAATGAAGAAATTTGTAGTATTTGTAGTGATGTAGACCAAAATAATACAATCAATGTTTTAGATATAATAACACTGATTAATATAATATTACAAATCAACTAATTGACCTTTTTTAACTACCCTAAATAATCGTTCAGTATTAAACCAATAGGGAATCTCGTATACATTCTCTATGTCCCAGAATAATAAATCAGCATTATAATTTTCTTTGATAATACCTATGTCTTCTCCTCTATTAATTGCTTTAGCTGCATTATAAGTAACAGCTTTAAAAGTTTCTTCAAATGTCATATTACAATATGACATAGCCAAAAACATAATTTGAGGTAAAGAGTTAATGGTACATGAGCCTGGATTAAAATCAGAAGCCAAAGCAACTTCACATCCGACATCTATCATTTTTCTGACATCTACATAATTTTTTTGCCCTAGAAAAAAGGTTGTTCCTGGAAGTATAACTCCAATAACATCTGAATCTGCCATTTGTTTAAACATTTTTGGATTCGCTGCCATTAAATGATCGGCTGAGATAGCATTTAATTTAATTGCAAGTTCTAAACCTCTCGAATCTTCAAATTCATCTGCATGTAGTCTAGGTATAAATCCATATTTCTGTGCAGTTTTTAATATCTTAGAGGATTCATCGAAATTAAAATAACCGTTCTCGCAAAACACATCACAAAACTCTGCTAATTTAAGATCTGAAACTTTTGGGATCATCTTATTACAAATTAAATCTATATAAGCGCTCTTATTATCTTTATATTCACTTGGAATTGCATGAGCACCAAGAAATGTTGGAACTAAATCTAAGATATGATTTTGATTAATACGATTGATTATATTTAGTGATTTTATTTCATCATTTATAGAAAGACCATAACCTGATTTGGCTTCTAATGTAGTTGTTCCATTAAATAAAAATTGATCCATCCTGTTTAGACAAGATTCATAAAGAGTATTCTCATCTTCTTTTCTTAGATTAAATACAGAACTATTAATGCCTCCACCTTTAGATGCAATTTCTGCATAAGTTGCACCTAATGTTCTTAAATTAAATTCCTCTGCTCGATTACTACTAAAAACTGGATGAGTGTGACAATCTACAAATCCTGGTGTAATGATTGCATTTTCAGCATCTATTTCCTGGTCAAAGGGTAAATTCTCACTAGTAATATTATATATTTTTTCTTCATTTATATAAATTGAATGATTATCGAAATTTACGAGCTTGTTTTTATCAATATCCCAAGTTGAAATTGATTTTATATTAGATATTTTAATCATTTATATTTGGAACATCCAAATTTCGTTCCTTAGCTGTATTAATAGCTTTACTATAACCTGCATCAACATGACGCGCAACTCCAAGACCTGGATCATTTGTAAGTACGCGATTTAGTCTTTCTTTTGTATGATCCTTACCATCAGCCACAATAACTACACCTGAATGTATTGAATAACCAAGTCCAACACCTCCTCCATGATGAAGTGATGTCCAACTAGACCCTCCAGCTGTGCTAAGTAGAGCATTTAAAACAGGCCAATCAGCTACTGCGTCGGAACCATCTTTCATAGCTTCAGTCTCGCGGTTTGGAGAAGCAACTGAACCACAATCTAAATGATCTCTGCCAATGACAATAGGAGCTTTTATTTCTCCATTTTTTACCATATCATTTATAGCTTCACCAAAAATATTTCTTTCTCTGTAACCAAGCCAGCATATTCTAGCAGGGAGCCCTTGAAATTGAACTTTTTTCTGTGCCATTTTAATCCATCTAGCTAATAATTTATCTTCAGGAAATAATTCTAATGCCTTCGCATCAGTTTTATAAATATCTTCAGGGTCACCTGATAAAGCAACCCATCTAAAAGGACCCTTTCCTTCACAAAATAAAGGTCTTATAT
>CETH01071641.1_pt1 | contig 22236 bp, 20 predicted proteins | sample 361461 | NCBI WGS metagenome assembly CETH01 (sample SAMEA2622695, study PRJEB7988) | marine metagenome | isolation source: saline water (ENVO:00002010), including
ATGATTGATCATATGCAAAAATACCATCTTCAAAGATTCGATTTATTGGAGTGCCAAATTCACCCAGACCTTTGAACATGAATTGGATTGAGAAAGATGTGTCTGTTTCACCATTCCGATAAACAAGATGTTTCCTTGAAACAGCTGAAATACTCCAGCAACAAGTTTCATAATTGAGCCCAAAGAACTGGTCGATGGTTTTTCTATCCTTGATCGAATATTTGTAGTGCCCGATAAAGCTCCACTGATCTTTGATTGGCCATGAAAATGAACCATGGATTTGTTTGATATTTTGCTTTCTAAACCGATAAGCTAAATTTAAACGCTTTGAGTTACTGTCTTTGTATTCTATCCCAATTTGACTTCTTTTCATCTCATCGACATCTGAGTCCCAATAATGATCCAATTTCAAGTTGAAGGATTCTGTGATTGTAACGTCCAAGGATGCGAGATTTGTCAAAGAACCAGATCTTCTGATGGAATCTCCTGGCATAGCAATCTTTTCATCTTTTAGATGCAATGTTTGCCCTAGTGTAAACTCAAAGAAATCTTTACCTGATTGAATACGAGTTCTCTTTGCAACAATGCCATAGCTAATTTTAGATGTATCTCCTATGCGGTCATTGCCGATGAATCGATTCTCATTGAAGAGCTGGAAATAATTGAAGTCCGGCATCAGTGTATCAATGTAAGGGAAGTCACTTTGATCTTCGAAAGGGATATACACGGCCATGATTCGGGGCTGGATCGAACGGCGAATAACGCCATCATTTGTGATCTTTATAAGTTTCGCTTTTATATCAAGACTGTATATGGGTATGGTTCTATTGGCATCTTTTTTATTAGAATCAGGCTTGAACTTTGCATAATCAATCGCCACGGCAGGCCTGACTTCAATCCCACTGAAATTGAATAATTTTGACAAAGTGGTTCGATTGCTTATTCTTTCTCCGCTTTCACTTTGCAGATGGTCAAAAAAAACAAGCTCAGAATCAATATTCAAATTGATTTTTGACTCTTTGCTTTGCCAGTTTCCATTAAAATTCATATACGGCTTGAGTCGATAGGGATCATTTTGATCACAGATGCCAATCGCGAGGCATTTTGGCTTATCATCCAACATTTGATAATTAGTCATTCCTAGATTCATCATCCAATTTTTACCGAATGACTTAAATACAATATCACGAGCAAGATGAGTTCTACTGCTTTCATTCGCGCTTTGACTGAGGTCCTCAAAATAATTTGCATCAGAGGCATACTCTCCGGTTACTTCAATTTGTGTATTGAGCGATGGATTAAATTGATAGTTTATTTTTGAGTAAGTTCGATCGTCTTTGAAAAGATCATCAGAGGGTAAATGATTCAACTCTATGTTTGCATTCTGACTAGAAGTGAGAAATCGAAGCTCAGACTTTAATTCAGTCCCTCTTTTCTTCATCCAATTGACGGTTGTCTTGAGGTCAGCATTGGGTGCAATATTCCAATAATATGGGATTTCAATTTCGAGACCCCTTTTCGAGGATGAGCCAAAACTTGGTATCAAAAATCCTGATTTTCTATCATCATTGGTTGGAAAAGTAAGCCTAGGAAGGTAGAGAATTGGAATATTTTTGAAGCGTAAGGCAATATTCTTTGCTTTGCCTTCTTCGCCATTGATTGAAATCTCATCGGCAACCAATTCCCAGGCTTGATCCATTTGATTACAAGTCGTATAAGTTGGTTTAGTCAAAACATAATGATTTTCCTTCTCAATTCGAAATTCTTCACTGCTTCCTCTGGCAGGAATATTAGGAAAGAAATATTGAGTGTTTTTCAAGACGGCTGTCTCATCATCGGTATTGATGAATGCTGTTTGTCCTTCGATGAATAGGCCTGGGTTTTCTAGCGTCACACCTCCGCTTACATTGATAGAGCTTCCGCTTTCATCATAGGCTGCTTGACCCGCAGTGATGATATTGTTCCCTGATGTAATCTTTATTTCATTGCTTGATTCTGATGCGATAAAGTCATCTCTTATTAAGAAATCATCTGTATCGTTTACGATACAAATATTCTGAGAGTACACAATTTCTGTGGAGCCAATGCAACCGATAACAAATATCATGTAGATATAAGCCTTTTGTTTTTGTATCCAAGAATCGATCGAATTCATTTGAAACAATTTTATATGATCTATGTTGAATTTACTGATCTTTCTCCTTTATCAACTGGTTTATAATGAATGAAAAATGATTTTTTGAATGAGTGATTTGAGCGAAGAAATTTACGAATGGTTGAACACCATAGAGGGTTACTCTTTTTCTGAGATTAAGCCAGTTAATTCTGATGCCAGCTTCAGGAGTTACTTCAGGGTTTTCGATGATGATAAAGGACCATTTATTGTGATGGATTCTGACCCTAATTTGGAAAACAATGACAAATTTATAGGCATAACCAATCTTCTCAAGCAAATTTCAATGCCAATACCAACCATTCATCAAATCAATGACTCTGGCAGGTTTTTCTTGATCAGTGATCTTGGCCCAAAGAGTCTTTTTGATCATAGGCATGAGAAATATTTTCAAGGCTTCTATACAAAGGCCATCGAACTCTTGGTTTTGATGCAGATCAATGGCGACAGGCTCAAAAGTCAACTTCCCCAGTATGACGATGCTTTATTGCAAGCAGAGATGGAGCTTTTCAAGGAGTGGTTTTGCTTTTATGAACTTGGATTAAATGTCAAACAAATTGAAAAGATAGATTTTAATCCGTTATTTTTTCAATTGGTTGATAGAGCAAGTCACCAAGACAAGGTTTTTGTTCATAGAGATTATCATTCTAGAAATATAATGATTTCATACGATGGTGAGTTGGGACTGATCGATTATCAAGATGCTGTATGCGGCCCGATCACTTACGACATAGTTTCATTGCTCAGAGATTGTTATATCAAGATTGATCTGCCCCATATGTATGATATGTTCAGAATGTATTATGATCATTTGGTTAAAAATCAAATGACAAATAAACCGTTGAGTGAATTCATAATCGATTTTGATTTAATGGGCGCACAAAGACATCTCAAGGCAATAGGTATCTTCTCCAGGTTGAAACATAGAGATAAAAAAGACACCTATGTAAATGACATACCCCTTACAATGAGCTACTTGAAGCATCTAAGCAAACAATATGAAGTCATTGAAGATTTCTTGGCTCAATTAAAGCTCCAGTGAGTGGAATGACAGCAATTATTCTAGCTGCAGGAAAGGGGGAGAGATTGAAACCACTGACTAATCAGACGCCAAAGCCTTTGATAACAGTTGCGGGAAAAACTCTGCTTCAGAGAAACATCGATTGCCTAGAACAATCTGGAATAAAAAAGATTATTGTCAATGGTTCCAGGATGGGAGATCAAATCGAATCATTCCTTCAAAATCATAAGCAATCGAATATAAGCTTTGATTATATTAATGAGGGTGAGGAGCCAATGGGCACTGCTGGCGCAATTTTCAATATCATTGAAAAAGGTTTAATCAATGACAATCATTTTTGGGTCATTAATGCAGATATCATGACCAACTTTTCTTTTAACGCCATTCAATTAAATTCTGGTGTGATGGGCCATATCATATTGGTTCCAAATCCTGATCACAATTTATCCGGTGATTTTTGTTTAGAGGGAGATAGAGTTACCATTTCCGGTAATCAACGATATACTTTTAGCGGTATCAGTTATTTTTCAATCGACTGCTTCATGCAATCAAAACAGAGATATTTTACACTCGCAGATTTGTTAAGAGAGCATATAGAAAAAGAAATGATTACGGGTCAGATATTTCATGGTGATTGGTTGGATGTAGGAACTGCAGATAGGTTAGCCGAGGCCGAGAATATATGCAGAAGAAGACAAAATAATGAATAAGCAGAAGAAAAGAAAATCAAAAACAATTTTAGCTCAGTCAGGTAGATCGAGTGATTATGCGAGGGGCGCAGTCAATATACCACCTTACCGATCATCAACAGTATTGTTTGATACCTTGAAGGAATACAAAGATTGGGACCATGAGTACTCTACTTATCGATATGGTCGCCTGGGCTCTCCAAACAGCCTTGCACTCGAAGAAGCTTATAGTGAGCTATCTGGTGCATACCGCTCTATAGCGACAAACTCAGGAATGTCCGCAATAAATATTGCCATCAGTGCATTCATGGAGAAAGGGAGCCATGCTTTGGTCACAGAAGGCGCCTATGAGCCAACAGCAGAACTTTTCTCTGGGCATTTATCAAGGTTTGGTGTTGAATTTGATTTTATATCGCCGATGATTGGTGAAGAAATTGTGGATTTAATTCAGCCGAATACAAAAGTGGTTTATTTGGAAGCTCCAAGCTCAAATACATTTGAGATTTTTGACCTGAAAACTGTCATCAATGCAATCAGACAAAGATCCATTGAAATCGGACAAGAGATAGCAATATTATTTGATAATACTTGGGCTGGACCAATTTATTTCAGGACTTTTGAGCATGACATTGATGTAGAAATTCAGGCTGCCACAAAATATGTCGTTGGACACTCAGACGCAATGTTGGGAATCGTAGCATGCAATGAGAAAACCTTCTTAAGGGTCAAGAATTCTGCAAGGAATCAAGGCATTTGTGCCGAACCGGATGCTTGTTATTTAGGCTTAAGAGGACTGAGAACAATGGGCGTGAGAATGGAAGCACAATTTCAGAGCGCAATGAAAATTGCGGCATGGCTTGACGTTCACCCAATGGTTCAAACAGTTCTTTTTCCTCCATTGCCAAGTTCTGAATATTTTCAAAATTGGAAGAATTATTTCACAGGTGGGGGAAGCCTTATGTCAATCGTATTGAATCAAAAATATCAAGATCAAAACTTAGAGAAGTTTTTTGATGACATGCAGATTTTTTCTATGGGATACAGTTGGGGAGGTTTTGAGTCACTTGCTACGCCAGTTAGGATTCAAAAAGACAGGAAGTCTTCTTTAGAGGAATTGGGAAACACTATAGTTAGAATTCATGTTGGTCTTGAAGATACAGAGGATCTGATTTCAGATTTAGACTCTGCATTTAAGAGACTTTGAGTATATCGCTATCAAATTCAAGTCCAATATTACTTATTACTTCATCAGCCAAATCATCCCTATCAACAGATGCCCCCAGTGAAAAAAGATCAGTTGCTTGATGATCTGGATTCCCGCAAATTACAATCTCATTCCAAGCATCAAGATTCATGTGATGATTAATTGCTGCACCATGATAGCTTCCTCTTTTTGTCATTTTTAAGCCAAAGCTTGCAATCTTTTGATGCTTGAAAAAAATGCCTATCTCTTCTTCATTCAATACCAAATCTTGACAATAGGCTGTAATTGCTTTGTGTATAGAGATCTGAAACTTTCTAATAAACTCTTTTGGTTTAATCAAGGCTCTGTGAAAATCCATTAAGATGTAAACAACGATTTGCCCAGGGCCATGATATGTTATTTCCCCGCCACGATCTGTTTTAATTAATGGATGTGGTAAATAAGCAGGGATATTCACTGCATCTGTACTGACACCATAGGTATAAACTGGGTTATGCTCAAGAATCCAAATCTCATCTCGCGTATCTTTCCCGCGGTTATCGTTAAAGGACTTCATCATGAGATTCGCTTCTTGATAGTCCATAAGACCGTAATCTTTGAGAACCATTTTTCTTTTCTTGATCAGATCTTCAAATCATTCAAAAAGAAGCAATGCAGAATCATATAACCATCCCCAAAGACTGTCTTCATTAACTTCTTCCTCTGGGTAGAGGTTGCTTTCAGCAATGATTTTGCCTTCCAGCTTCATGGTGAGTTTTCCGATTGGTTGATCCAATGGAATTGGAGCTATCACCGGTTCGAACACTTCAACAGACGATTCAATCTCATCAATCATGCCTTTTGCTATGGTCAATTCGATCTGATCTCTTGCAACCATTTGAACAGTGTCCGACTTTCCTTTCCAGATTTGGGCTTTGCCATAGCCTTTTCCAGATTCAATAACCATTCTTTCTTCAAAGAAACGAAAACCATAGTTCAGCAGAGCAGTTGCAGCATTGTTTCTCTCATCATCAGATTTGGCTCCAGTGACAACTGCAATTAATCGAGTGCCATCTCTTTCTGCTGTTGCAACTAGGCAATAACCTGCAGACCTTGTATAGCCCGTCTTCATTCCATCGACTGACGCGTCTCTCCTCAATAATTTATTTCTGTTGTATTGAAGAATTGGCTTGCCTGTTTTGAGGTCCTTCGCCTGATCAAACTCGAAAGTTCTCTGAGAGTAATAGTGAAAATGTTCTGGAAACTCATTGATGATCTTTCCTGCAAGCATTGCAATATCAAGCGCTGATGAGTAATGCTCTTCATCTTCAAGACCGCTTGAATTTGTATAATTTGTATTTTTCATTCCAAGTACTTCAGCATACATGTTCATGTAGATTGCAAATGTTTCTTCATTGCCTGCAATATGCTCAGCTAATGCAACACTGGCGTCATTTCCGGAAATTATTATCATGCCCTGAATAAGGTCTTCAACGGTTACATCCATATATTGGTTTAGGAACATTGTTGATCCACCTACAGACATTGCATAATCGCTTACCCTTACTGGATCATCCATCGCTATTTGCTCCTCATTGATGGCATGGAAAACAGTATATGCTGTCATCAATTTGGTAATGCTTGCTGGTTTAATTTGATTTGTTTCTTCTTCACTGGCAATAATTGTTCCTGTATTAGGATTATAGAGAACATAGCTCTCGACCTTTATTTCAGGTGGTTTTGGCACGATAACGATTGAATTAGCTATCGGAGCAAATAGAAGCACTATTAGAAGATTTAAAATTTTAAGCGAAGTTTTCATGGGCATTGGATGCATGAGAGTCAAAACTCTACAATTTTTTTTCAACAATAACATAAAACTATTCTTTTAGGTATTTGGAGAAGGTTTATCAGTCAGATATCAGGTTGATATCAAGGGACAGAGAGCTGAGTTTTCTGATTGCATCCTCATACTCTCTTGATGTTTTTACTGGGCCAATCCTGACTCTGTGGAATGTTTTTCTTTTCGACCGAACCTTGGAAATAAAAACATTGTCTACGCCCAGGCTTTCAATTCTTTTTTTGAGTGAGTTTGCACCATCAGAATTGCTGAAAGCCCCCACCTGAAGTGTAATGCTTCTCTTATTCCTATTAACTATTTTCTCAAATATGCTCAGCGAGAAGATCGACTTCTCATTATTTTTGAAATAATTTGCAGCCTCAGCTTCATTAACAGCAAAAACTCTAACCGGCGATGTTCCGCTTTCAAGCATGTCAATTTTTTTGGCTGCAGCATAGGATAAATCAATCAAACGGTCATCAACAAATGGCCCCCTGTCATTCACTTTGACAATCACTGTTTTTCCATTCCTGAGATTTTGGACCTTCAAATAAGAAGGCAGCGGGAGTGTCTTATGAGCGGCTGTGAAATCATACATATCATATTCCTCTCCGCAAGCTGTCTGTTTTCCATCAAAGTCTGCACCGTACCATGAGGCAATCCCCCTTTTCTTATAGCCTTTGCTAGAAGAAAGTGTTTTATATCTCTTTCCATCAATTTTATATCGTTGCCTTGTATCACGCTTGATGGTGCATGCATCATTTAATATTGAGGTGACTTCTTGTTCCGTCAGATTAAAATTTTTGTCTTCTTGTAGTAGTGAGCATCCTGACATCGTCAGTGTAAAAGAGGATAATAGGAAAAGTAACTTCTTCATATACTTTGATTAATTCAGATAACGTTCGATGGACTCTCCCAGTTGAATCACAACCAGTGCATACATTACATTTCGATTATAAGTCGTTATAACATAAAAGTTATGGTGGCCAATATAAGAATCGCTCCCTAAATCTTGTTCATCTAATTGAATCAATTGCGCTATGGCATCCTTATTAAAGCCATCGATCTCAATGCCATGACTGAGAAGGCCCTGAATTGTTGATGTTGGCTTTATGGTTTTTGAGGACAATTTCGAAACTTGGACTTCATTTGCTGGATAGCGACTGTAAATCTGTTTTGATGTATCCCATCCGTTTTGCTTTAAGTAATTTCCAATGCTCATTAGGACATCATCCCAGCTATCAAAAAGGTCAACCTTTCCATCCGCATTTCCATCAACAGCATAGTTTCTATAACTCGATGAAATGAATTGAGCTGCGCCCATCGCACCGGCATATGAGCCCTTTATATCAAGAATTGAAAAATCTTCTTCTCTGCATAGGTAAAAAAGATTGATCAGTTCGCTTTTGAAGAAACTTGCCCTTGGGGGATATCCAGTGGCAAGAGTATAAAGTGAATCCATAACTTTGTAACTTCCCTGAATTCGTCCAAAATAAGTCTCGACACCTAATATGCCAAGCAAGATCTTTCTGGGTACACCCATTTCAGCAACGGCACGATTAATGATGTCATTGTTTTGTTTTGCAAAAAGGACTCCTGCCGCGATCCTTTTATTTGTGATGAAGATGTCTCTGTATTCTGGCCAAGTTTTTGTTCTTTCGGCTGGTTTTGATATTGATTCAATCAACTCAGGTAAAAACTTCGTATTATCGAAAATATTCATAACATATTGTTCGTCAAATCCATGCTCCTGAATCAATTCATTTATCAGAAGATCCTTTTCTGTTTCTTGATCTGTTGTTGCAATAGTTGGGTATAGACTGATCAATAGAGCTAAATTGAGGACTAGGTATTTTGTTTGGCGAATCATTTTCAAATCCTATTTTGGTATTAAACGTTTATGTGTGTGAAGTGACATCAATATACCGAGACTTGCCATGAGAGTGAGGCTGGACGTGCCTCCTTTGCTTATAAGTGGAAGCGGAACGCCAACAACTGGAAGAAGTCCAGTTGTCATGCCTATATTCACGAAGACATAGATAAAAAATGTCAGACTGATACTCGATGCGGCCAATCTTGCAAAGAGGTCATCAGAATTGATGGCAATTAATAGTCCTCTTCCCACAATAAACAGATAAATAGATATTATAAAAAGAACACCAATTAACCCAAATTCTTCTGCCAGTATTGAAAAAATAAAATCAGTTGTTCTTTCAGGCAGGAAATCCAGTTGGCCCTGAGTACCATTTAACCATCCTTTTCCAAACAGACCTCCTGAGCCAATCGCAATCTTTGATTGAATGATATGGTAACCAGCCCCAAGAGGATCTTTTTCAGGATCAAGGAAGGTCAGAACCCTTTGTTGTTGAAATGGGTGAATTGTTTTCCATATGAATGGAAGGCAACCGAGGAAAAGAATAATGGCTGAAAAGAGATAACGCTTTTTTATCCCTGATAAGAAAATGATGACCAATCCAGAAAAAGCTATGAGAACGGACGTCCCTAGATCGGGCTGCTTAAAAATTAGAGCAGTAGGGAGAAGCACGAGCACCAAAGACGCTACAATGTTCGTATTATTCAATGGTATAGATCCAGATGCGATATATCGAGCCACAACCAATGGCATTGCAATCTTGAGTAACTCTGAGGGTTGAAAAGAGATTCCTATATCAATCCATCTAGTGGCATTATTTCTAGTCTCTCCAAAGAAGAAAACCGCGATAAGAAGAATCAAACATATCGAATAAAGCCACGGAGATATTCTTGAGTAAAACAGTGGGCTGAATTGAGCAGCTACGATCATAGCAAGGATTGAGAGACCTATTCTTACGAGATGTGACGTGAGAAAGGCTTCACTGCTGTTGGAGGCAGAAAAAATTGCAATTGCACTCACACTACTTGCTAAAAGGACTGCAATCATTAAGGGTAAATCAATATGAAGTTGATTCATCAATCCTTGTTTCGATTGAATTTGCCAAGTTTCAATTTGATTCAACAACTTTTCTCCCTCCAATTTCTAAGAATTTGTTAAACATTCTTTCTGCAACTGGCGCTGCAGCAACTCGACCGCCACCTCCATTTTCAACAATTACAGCAATCACAATTTCTGGATTGTTTATGGGAGCAAACCCAATAAAGAGTCCATGATCTCTCAATTCTTCAGGCACATCATCTCCAGAGCGCTTATCCATGCTGAAAACTTGAGACGTACCAGTTTTGCCAGCAATATCTGAATTTTCAGGAAAGACACCATATGCAGTACCTCTTCGCTCATTCACAACTGCATTCATTCCATCAAATACTACATTCCAATATTTTTCATCAATATTCATTACATGATCAATTCTTTCAGGCTCAGTTGTTAATATCTCATTAGAATCTTTCAAATTTATTTGTTTTAAAATATGAGGCTTAAATGCGAATCCTCTATTTGCGATGATAGAAGTAGCATATGCCAATTGCATGGGTGTGGCGAGCATGTAACCTTGTCCAATACCAGCAATCACTGTTTCACCTAGATACCAACTTTGGTTTTGCTTTGATGTAAAGTTGTTCCTCTTCCATTCTTGATTTGGAACCACGCCTTCTTTCTCAGAGCCTAAATCCACTCCTGATTCTGCACCCAAGTTGAATTGTTTTAAAAATGCACTCATGCGTTCGATTCCCATTTCAACAGCTGTTTCATAAAAATAAACGTCACAAGAAGCTTGAATCGCTCTCTTTGCATTCACAGAACCATGAGTTGCCCAATCTCTGAATGGTCTGGAGTAATTTGGAAGCTTGAATTCTCCTTCGCATGGCAGATAGTACTCTGAGTCTACAATACCTGTATCGAGGGCACCCAGAGCTAACATTGGTTTAACAGTAGAACCTGGAGGGTATTGCCCAGCTATTGCTCGATTAAATAGTGGTCTCTTTTTGTCCCTGTTTAATTTATCGAAATCAGATTGCGTGAGTCCGAGACTGATAGCTGTTGGATCAAAGGAGGGCATACTGATCATGGTCAGAATTTCTCCATTTCTTGGATCTAGTGCCACGACAGAGCCTTTTTTTCCAGCCATGGACTCATATGCTGTTCTTTGTAATTCGCTATTAAGAGTCAGAATAATGTCATTGCCGGATGTAAATGCTTCTTTTTCTACTTCATTCATTACTCGACCTCTCACATTAACCAATAGCTTCTTTTTGCCAGGCACACCTCTTAGAATATGCTCATACTCTCTCTCAATTGCAGATTTACCAATCTGTTCTTTGCCAGTATAGAAAGAAGGATCAAAGCGCTGGTAGTCACTATTAGAAATAGAGCCCATATAACCTAATACATGAGCATATATTTCATTTTCCGGATAATTTCTAGTTAACCTCGAGTTGATATCAAATCCTTTTAGTAACATTCTGTTATTAGCAAATATTGCCATTTCTCTCTGATCCAAATCTCTTTTAATAACAATGCTTTTGAATTGATAGTTCTTTTGAGCCCTTTGTTCAATGATTGGTATTTCATTCTCATTTAGGAGACCTAATTCTGTGAGGTATAGAAGTGAACCCTTTAGGTTATTCACTTGTTCTGGAACCATCTCCAATTGAAACTTGGGTTTGTTCTCTGCAATTACTTCAATATTTCTATCGTAAATCAATCCTCTTGGTGCCGGGATAGATTGTGTTCTCAATGTATTGTTTATTGATCTGAGGCTCAGTTCGTCCGATTCAATAACCATGAGATAGATCAATCTTGAGATAATAAGACCGCCTAGAAAAAGTATTGTTAAAGAAGAGAATAGAATTCGATTAAGGAAAACAGATCTTTCTGCCTCTTGAGCTTGCCGAGTTTTAAAATTATCTATCACTCTTCAACAAAATAATTTTGTAAGGCTTGCAGTACTCTCATAAAGATTGGCCAAATTAACGCAGCAATAAATATGCTCATCCATTCTTCAGTTATGAAAAGTACGCGACCACTGAATCCTCTTATCCAGAGTGATATCAGGTTTCCAAAGGAAAGTAAAAATAGGGTTACAATCATAATCTGCCAGTCAGGATAAACACGAATCTGGAATCTGAATCGATATGATAAATAACTGATGACAGATAAGATCAGTGCGTTTTCTCCAAGCAAGCCTCCTTGTAGAAGATCCAATAGGATACCTATTATCCATGCTGCAATCACCCCCATAAGCGAAACATTCATTATCGAGAAAAATATGACTGCCATAGCGACCCATTCAATTCTTACCCCATAGAAAAAATCAGGCATAGGCATTATTGTCATCATCGTTGCTAAAAGCATGATTAGCCAGACAAATACGAGATTATTGAGTTTCTTATTCATCCTCAATGACCTCAGTTTGGATGACCCAAATTTCATTAATGATTTTTAGATCTGCAAAAGGTGACAGGTTAATTGTTAAAAAATTTTCACCTTCTGTCCTATTTACTCCTGATATCTCACCGACAGGAAAACCTTCAGGGTATCTTCCTCCTAATCCAGATGTAATAACAACATCGCCTTTTTGAGCTTTTGAATTTGGCGGTATTGAACGGATTTCAAGGCGTTTCATATCCCCAGTCCCATAGGCGATTGCTCTTTCTCCAGTAGTTATAATTTCAATTGGAATTGCATGTTCTAGATCTGTGATAAGTAAAATTTCTGAGGAAAAATATTGATCTCTGATTATGTGTCCTATGATCCCATTCGGATCTGCCACAGCATCTCCAACATTGACGCCATTATTGCTGCCTTTATTGATTATGATTTGATGTCTATCTGGGACTGTATTTGTTGCGATGATATCTGCAAATATGAAATTTCTTTGCCTCTCAGGATACGAGCCAAGAAGTGCATATAGCCTCTTATTCTCTGCATCCAGTTTATAAACTTGCTGTAAATCTGATTTGAGCTGGATATTTTCTTCTTTTAGTTTTTTATTCTCATCAATAATCGAGGATCTATCTAGAAGACTTGTTCTTAAGCTTTCAACAGTATTCTTAGGAAGATTGGCCATGTATGTAATTGGATATGCCAATACTGATAAATATGTTCTGAGTGTTTTTGTATAGCCACCTTGAGAATCCTGATACATCAGGACGCAGGAGAGAATAATCACAAAAATCAGGCGATAAGATGAATAATTTTTTTCATAACGGTGAATTCTCTGACCGGGATTGATTGCCATAATAGCCCGCTATAGAATGACTTAGGTTAGGTCAAAAAAGTCTGCCCCTTTCTCATCTAGGATATCAATAATCCTTCCCCCACCTCGTGCAACACAAGTTAAGGGATTTTCAGCAATTAAAACTGGCAAACCGGTTTCTTCAGCCAAAAGTTTCTCTATGTTTTGAAGAAGTGCGCCTCCTCCAGTGAGAACAATGCCCCTTTCAGCTATGTCTGAGCCAAGCTCAGGAGGGGTTTGTTCCAGAGCTGATTTTAATGCGTTGGCAATTCCTTGAAGTGGTTCCTGCAATGAGTCTAAAATCTCATTGCTATTTAATGTGAATGTTCTAGGCACTCCTTCTGACAAATTTCTGCCTTTGACTGAGATTTCACTGAGAGTATCGCTTGGATACGCACTTCCAATTTCATGTTTTATTTTTTCAGCTGTCGCTTCACCAATGAGAATTCCATAATTTCGTCTGATGAAATTAATGATCGCTTCATCAAAAGTGTCACCACCAATTTTGACTGAGTTTCCATAAACTATTCCATTCAATGAAAGAACAGCAATCTCTGAGGTTCCGCCACCGATATCAACGACCATTGAGCCTCTTGCTTCATGAACAGGAAGGCCAGCTCCTATGGCAGCAGCCATTGGCTCTTCTACGAGGAATACTTTTCTTGCGCCAGCTCCTTCAGCAGATTCTCTTATGGCTCTTCTCTCCACTTGTGTTGATCCGTAGGGTACGCAAACCAATACTCTGGGGTTTGGTCTAAATATTCTATTTCCATGAGCTTTCTTAATAAATGCTTGAAGCATAGCCTCCGTCACAATAAAGTCAGCGATGACACCATCTTTAAGTGGTCTTATTGCTTCAATGGTTCCAGGTGTTCTACCAAGCATTGCTTTAGCATCAGCGCCAACGGCTACAACTGTTTTTGTCGGCTTACCATTTTCACTTCGTAGTGCTACTACAGAGGGTTCGTTGAGAACAACGCCTTTACCCTTGGCATAAACCAGCGTATTTGCTGTGCCAAGATCGATCGAAAGATCATTCGAGAAATATCCAATAATACTCTTAAGCATTTCTTACTTGAAAAAAAACTGAGACAATCCACATACTCTAACAACCTGTAGGATTTTGAGCAACAGGAAGTTATCATTAGTATTATATTTTTTAGCCAATTGTCATGAGCATTGATAAATCAGACATAAAGCACTTATGCAACCTCTCAAAATTAAATTTGGATGAGGATGAGCAATCTGTATTCTTGAGTCAAATGCAGTCTATCCTTGGCATGATAGAGGAACTTCAGGAAGTCGATACGGGAGACATTGAACCAATGGCCCATCCGTTACAAATGTCACAAAGACTCAGAGTTGATGAAATCACAGAGTTTAATGAAAGAGACAAATATCAGAAGAATACAGAATTCGCTGAAGATGGTTTTTATAAAGTACCCAAAGTGATCGACTGATGAAACGTCATACTGTAAAAGAACTTCAAAGCATGATTGCAAATCAATCAGCATCTGTTGAAGAGATTTTTAAGCTATATAGAAATCGAATCAGCAAAATGAATGAATCAATCAATGCTTTTATTTCTATAGAGGATGATGAGTTTCACTTAAGCAGTAAGCAAGTTGATTCAGAGATCAGAGGGCTTCCTTATGCTGTTAAGGATATTTTTTGTAGCGAAGGCGATCAAACAACTTGTGGTTCAAAAATGTTATCAGATTTTGTTTCTCCGTATGATGCCACTGTTGTTAAAAATCTAAGAGAAAAGGGCACAGTCATTCTAGGTAAAACAAATATGGATGAGTTTGCGATGGGCTCATCCAATGAAACCAGTTTTTATGGAAATGTTAGTAACCCATGGGATCTTGAAAGAACACCAGGCGGTTCATCAGGTGGTTCTGCAGCTGCCGTTGCTGCTGGAATGGCACCGATTGCACTTGGGACAGATACAGGAGGGTCTATTAGACAACCAGCAGCTCTGACTGGAATTACAGGACTGAAACCCACATATGGAAGATGCTCGAGGTTTGGGATGATTGCATTTGCTTCAAGTCTCGATCAAGCAGGAATACTATCAATCTCAGCAGAAGATGCGGCAATTTTTCTCGAGCATATGGCAGGATTCGATGAGAAAGACTCTACATCTTCAATGGAGGCAGTCCCTAAGTATACTGACTTCCTAAATAATGACTTAAAAGGAAGAGTTGTTGGTTTACCTAAAGAATTTTTTGATGGTAGCTTAGACTCAAAGTTTCAAAAGCTCGTTACCGACGCCATTCATGAATATGAAAAATTAGGCCTCAAATTTAAAGATATAAGCTTACCCAATATTAAATACTCTGTTCCGACATACTATGTTGTTGCTCCTGCAGAGTGCTCATCTAATCTTGCGAGGTATGATGGAGTTCGATTCGGTCACCGATCAAACGAGAGTAATGATCTTGATACTTTTTATAAGCAAAACAGAAAAGAGGGATTTGGGCAGGAAGTTAAAAGAAGAATCATCACAGGCACATATGTCCTTTCAGCGGGATATTATGATGCATATTATCTTAAAGCTCAGAAAGTAAGGCAGCTTATCAATCAGGATTTTCTGAATGCTTTTAAAGAAGTTGATGTCATTATGGGCCCAACGACTCAACAATCAGCTTTCAAATTAGGAGAAAAGGTCGACGATCCTGTGAGCATGTATATGAATGATATCTATACAATCTCATCAAACTTATCTGGTGTACCTGCTATCTCTCATCCTATCGGCTTTGTTGAAAAACTTCCTTTTGGGTTGCAAATTATTGCGCCACATTTTAAAGAACATGACCTACTGAATGTTACTCATAGATATCAAATGGCAACCGATTGGCATTTGCAAATACCTGAAATGTCTAGAGGGATAGACTGATGACCTGGGAAACAGTAATTGGTCTTGAAATACATGTTCAGCTTGATACCAACAGCAAGATTTTTTCTGGCGCGTCAACCGCTTATGGATCTGAGCAAAATACAAATACTTCGCTGATAGATTTGGGCTATCCAGGTGTATTACCGGTATTAAATAAAGATGCGGTTATGATGGGAATAAAGTTTGGTCTCGCAATTGATGCAAAAATCAGTCGCAGATCAATATTTGCAAGAAAAAACTACTTTTATCCAGATTTACCTAAGGGTTATCAAATCAGTCAGTATGAATTGCCAATTGTTCAGAGTGGGACAATCGAGATCGAGTTAAGTAATGGAACAAGAAAGGATATTGGAATCACCAGAGCACATCTAGAGGAAGATGCTGGGAAATCAATACATGATCGCTTTAATAATGAAACAGCGATTGATTTAAACAGAGCTGGCACTCCACTCTTAGAAATTGTATCAGAGCCTGATATCAGATCTGCCGAAGAAGCATCTTCATATATGCAGAAGATTCATCAACTAGTTAGGTATCTGAAGATATCAGATGGAAATATGCAGGAAGGCTCATTTAGATGTGATGCAAATGTTTCCGTTAGACCGTTTGGACAAAAAGAATTTGGTACAAGAACTGAGGTTAAAAATATTAATTCTTTCCGTTTCGTAGAGAATGCGATCAATTTTGAAGTTGAGAGACAAATTGATCGATTAGAGAATGGTGATGAGATTATTCAAGAAACTCGTCTTTATGATCCAGACAGAGACGAAACTCGTCCTATGAGAAGCAAAGAGGAGGCAAATGATTATCGATATTTTCCTGACCCCGATCTTCTGCCCGTTGAGATTGATGAGGAGACAATCAATAAGATAAGAGAATCCCTCCCAGAGCTATATGATGCAAAAGTAAAAAGATATGTGGAAGATTTAAAGATCAAACAAGTTGATGCTGAAGAAATTTCAAGGAATATGGAAATTGCAGAGTATTTCGAGGCTACAATTGAAAACTTCAGTGACAACGCACAATTGGTTTCAAATTGGATACTATCAGAGGTTATAGCTGTGCTTAATAGAGAAAGCATAGAAATCAGTGCCTTCAAAATAGAGCCAGTCAGACTGGCATCACTTCTATCAAGAGTTGAGGACAATACTATCTCATCTAAAATAGCCAAAGAACTTTTCAACCAAATGCTCACCAATGATGAGACAGTGGATGAAATAATTAAAAAACAGGGGCTTGAGCAAATAACAGATGAGGATTCAATCAGTCAATACGTTACAGAAGTATTAGATGAATTTTCTGAACAAAAAGATCAATACTTGGCTGGTAAAGAGCAAGTATTAGGGTTCTTGGTAGGTCAAGTGATGAAGCGATCCAAGGGTAAAGCAAATCCAAAGTTAGTCAATGAACTCATTATTCGTCAAATAAAAGAATAATATTGAAAAATAGAAACAAATAGTCACATAAAAGACACATTTAAAGACATTTAGCTACAAATAATACAATTATTACTCTTTTTGATAGCAATTCTTTGGATAATATTATTTTTTAGGTCTAAAGCAAGCATCTGATTGAAGACATCGTCGCCCATGATTGATTTCAAGGCAGTATTTGCCATCAATATTCCAATTGTTCCAGCGACTGTTGACAGAACTCCTGCTCCATCACAATCCTCTAAATTTTCATCAAATAAACTGTAAATACAACCCAAACAAGGACCAATATTTTCATGATTAAAGGCCATCACTTGTCCTTCATATCGAATTGCAGTTCCTACTATATGAATTGCATTTGTATTATTGCATGCTTGATTAATTTGTAATCTAGAAGAAAGATTGTCTGTGGCATCAATGATCAGGTCACTTTCATTGACTATATTTTGTAAACTATCGCCCATCATCCTTTCATCATAGGTAGAAATATTTATATCTGGATTAAAATCGCTCAGTGTTGCTTTAGCTGCTCTTGCTTTATTCATTCCAACTTGATTTGGCTTGTAAATGACCTGTCTAGGCAGGTTAGTCTCATCGACTGTGTCATAATCAACCAAGTTCATATTTCCGATACCGGCATTGGTCAAATATAAACTGCACACAGAACCCAATCCTCCTATCCCAAAAATTGTAATGGTTGATTCTGCGAGTCTTTCTTGTGTTTCTTGATCGAAACTTTCAAGGCTTAGATGATTCTGGTATCTGAGCTCATTCATCTGTAAACATGCCGAATGTCGTTCTTGGTATATTTTGAATATCTTTAGAATTATTTATTCTTGAATATCCAGTTTTTTTCATTTCGCTTACACAATAACTTGACTGATCGTAACCATGTTCTAGGATCAGCCAACCGCCATCCTCGAGGTACTCTGGAGCTTTTTTTATTATGTATTCTAAATCACTGACCCCATTATTTTCAGAATACAAGGCTATATCTGGCTCCATAACGATGCCAAATAGTTCTTCCTTTGAAAGTTTTGACCTATCTACATAAGGTGGGTTACTGATTATGAGATCATATTTTTCATCCATAATCTCACTGAACCAGTCAGACGCAATAAATCGAATATCTGATATTTTATGCTTCTGTGCATTCATTTTTGCAATCCTCAGTGCTTCCTCGCTGATATCAATTGCTGTAATACAAGGATTGCTAAGCTCTTTATGGAGAATAATTGATATGATTCCTGATCCAGTTCCGAGTTCGAGAATATTTGGGGATTCGTGATTTTTGAACATTTCAATTGCGTTCTCAATTAACAACTCAGTTTCCGACCTTGGAACCAGAACGGATTGATTGATCAGAAAGTCCATAGACCAGAACTCCTTTTTGCCAATTAGATATGCCATTGGCATGCCTTTGAGACGTGAATCAATCATTGATGTGAATTTATTCATAACTTTTGGGCTGATGCCGATGTCATCTGTATGAAACTTTATTGGATTGATATCAAGTAAGAATGATAAAAGAACTTCTGCTTCTAGTCTGGGAACATTAGATATAGATGATAGCTTTTTGGTTCCTGATTGGATCAATGATTCTGCACTATTCAATGCTGATTCTTCAATCATCGAGTTGTGCCATCTGCTTTGCTGCATTCTCTTGAACCAGCGTATCAATCATGGTGTCAAGATCTCCCTCCATAAACTCTGCTAGATTATATTGAGTGAGGTTGATCCTATGGTCTGTGATTCTGCCTTGTGGATAATTATAGGTCCTGATCCTTTCAGATCGATCACCACTCCCAACCAGCATTTTACGTTCTTCAGCTTGTTGATCTTGGATCTTCTTTTGTTCCATGTCATAAATCTTTGCTTTTAAAATTGACAATGCTTTTGCTCGATTCTTATGTTGTGATCGATTGTCCTGACATTCTGCAACAATACCGGTGGGAATATGGGTAAGTCTAACGGCAGAGTCAGTTTTATTGACATGCTGACCCCCAGCACCTGATGCCCTAAAGGTATCAACCCTAAGATCGTTATTGCTGATCTCTACTTCATTCATTTCATCTGCTTCAGCAATGATTGCAACAGTGCATGCAGAAGTATGGATTCTTCCCTGTGATTCTGTCTTAGGTATTCTTTGTACACGATGCGTGCCAGATTCAAATTTTAATTTTGAAAAGACGCCGCTTCCTTCAACTTTTGCTATGACTTCTTTGAAGCCACCTTGCCCTGTTTCATTTTGATTGAGGATCTCCAATGACCAACCATTCTTTTCGCAAAAACGTGCATACATCCTGAAAACATCCCCGGCAAATATCGCTGCTTCATCACCACCAGTGCCTGCACGGATTTCAAGAAAAACATTGCTCCCATCTCTTGGGTCGCTGCTTAAAAGCATAGGAGTAATCTCATCCTCAATTTTTAAGAGTTGCTCTGAAATACTATCAATCTCTTCCTTTGCAAGATCACTCATACTGCCATCATCATCCTTTATGAGTTCTTCTGCTGCCTCTTTTTCTTCTTCTAGTGATTGATATTTTTCAAAAAGCACAACGACAGGCTCAATCCTTGAGAATTCCTTAGAAAGCTCAACCATTTTTTTACCATCCGATTGTATACCTTCATCTGCCAACTGATTTGCAATAGAATGGTATTGTTCTTGAATGAGCGCTAATTTTTTTATAATGGATTTTTTCATGCTATTTCAATCTTATACTGACCGGTATTTTATACACAAAAAAATTCTTAGTATTGCTAATTTCAGAGGATGTATGGTTTTGTCATTTTTCCTGCTCCTTAGTGGTTGTGCCACCAATCAGAATCAATTGATCATGAAAGAAATAGATTCAGAATTTCTAAATCAATCTTTCATTGTTTCTGGTTCCATCTCGATCAAATCAGAAGCTGGCAGTTTCATTGGGTCATATGCTCTTGAAAATGGGCTTCAGGAATCATTCCAAGTGAATGATATTTTTGGTAGGGAGGTTTTTTTGGCAGAGCCAACCATCAGTAAAGAGCTAATGGGTGAGCTCGACGAGGCATCTTTAGATATTTATCGATACTTTCAAGAGTGGGGTAGCTTTTCATCAATTCTTCTCGCAATCGATGATGTTGAGTCACTGAAATCAAAGCTAAACTTATCAATTAGTTATCAGGGTACTCGGGTTATGCATTCATACACAATGCCAAGGACGATAAGCATAACGGGAAATAATTATGAGCTGACGCTCACGATTAAAAATCTTAAATTCATCTGACGTAAATCACTCCCATCTTGACACTTAGGTTCGTCATCTTCAGAATGACATTTCTGCAACTTATGTAGATTGTTGGGGTGTAGCCAAGCGGTAAGGCAACGGGTTTTGATCCCGTGATGCGTAGGTTCGAATCCTACCACCCCAGCCACTCAGAGTTGCTTAATTTGACTCGATTGATTGAGAAAATATGAAGAAAGAAAAATTAATACTTTTTGCGGGGCCAGCATCCAAAGACTTGGGTTCACAGATAGCAAGATATTTAAATGAGCCACTTGGTTATATTCAGGTTGGAGCCTTCAGTGACGGTGAAACCAGCATTGAAGTTTCACAAAATATAAGAGGGATGGATGTATTTTTAATTCAATCGACTTATCAACCAGGCAATGAGCATCTGATGCAGCTTCTATTGATGGCAGATGCATGCAAGAGGGCTTCGGCCAATTCTGTTTCAGCTGTCATCCCTTATTTTGGTTATTCTAGGCAGGACAGAAGACCAAGGAATACCAGAGGCCCTGTTTCTGCAAAATTGGTTGCGGATTTGATTGAAACTGCTGATATAAAAAGGGTCATCACTGTCGATCTCCACGCAGATCAGATTGAGGGTTTCTTCTCAATTCCTGTCGATAACATTTATTCTTCAACCATTCTGATGAGTGACATGTGGAGACAAGGTTATCCAGATCAGGTCATTGTTTCTCCAGATGTAGGTGGTGTCCAAAGAGCAAGGGCAATTGCCAGGAGATTAGGTAATGCAAGTTTGGCAATCATTGATAAAAGGCGTGAAGCAGCCAATAAATCTGAAGTAATGAACATCATTGGCGATGTTGATCAGAAAACGGCGATCATATTCGATGACATGGTTGATACTGCAGGCACGCTCTGTAATGCTGCAGCTGCGCTGAAAGATAAGGGTGCTTTGAAGACTGTCGCTTATGCTGCTCACCCTGTTCTATCAGGACCGGCAATCGAGAGAATAGCTGATTCTGAACTTGATGAGCTTGTTGTCACTGACACCATTCCATTGACTCAGGATGCAAAAGATACAGGAAAAATTAGACAACTTACGATTGCTGAGCTTTTGGGGGAGACAATAGAAAGAATTGTAGCTGATCAATCGGTCAGTTCTCTTTATGCAGAATAGGACGATTTTATCGTCACTTTTCTCTAGCCACATCGCTTAACTTCGGTTATCATTTGCGACCATTTTCGAATTAACAGATTTGAGGAATTAAAAATGGCTACAGATTACGATCTGAATACAGTTTCAAGAGAAGATGTTGGTACTAGTCATTCTAGAAGAATGAGGCGTGAAGGCATGGTTCCTGCTGTAGTCTATGGTGCTGGTAAAGACACCGTCAAGGTATCCATTAGTCATAACGAATTACTCAAAAAGTTAAACAATGAAGCATTCCTCAATAGTATTTTAACCATCGCAGTCGATGACAAAGAAGAATCTGTCTTGATCAAAGACATTCAAGTTCATCCAGCAAAAAGGCAAGTCATGCATTTGGATTTACAGAGAGTTCGTTCAGATGTTGCCATCAAGGTTTCTGTGCCTCTTG